>Ga0180433_10010483_pt1 | contig 11144 bp, 14 predicted proteins | sample SS_ome_8_FD_132980 | JGI IMG/M metagenome (GOLD analysis project Ga0180433, IMG submission 132980) | Hypersaline lake sediment archaeal communities from the Salton Sea, California, USA - SS_1_D_1 metaG | ecosystem: Environmental > Aquatic > Non-marine Saline and Alkaline > Hypersaline >...
GGATTTGTAACCAAGGATAAACTCGAATCGCTGATTGATAAGTTCGATAAAGAGGGTCAAGAGGTTGCCGTATTTAGAATCGCATCTCACAACCTTGCAAAGAAAAAATATGACTATCTCGTCGTCCCTTCTTCTGACGCATCTCCTGAGATTATTACTTATGATGAGCTTCTGAGCCGCATCGAGGACTATGACTCAGAGCAGATAGACATTAAGATATTCGAAGTTGGAAGGCAGCTTCAATACAGAAAAGAGATCATAATAGAAGAGGCTGGTAGTTGAAGTGCCAGAAATGTGGAGGAAAGGTGTTTATAGCATCATGCACTGGAGATATCAATATAATCATTGACGGAGATGGAAATATTATATATACTCCCAAACAGACACCATCGAATATAATTAATGCAAAACCAGAGTTCTGCAGAGAATGCGGCTCATCAATCCAAGGAGGATCGTACATTAATGTCAAAAGCTAAGAACAAAAACACAGTTAAGCAGAAATTCGATACCATGGAACGCGAGATGTCCGACTTTTTTCTTGAGAGGAGAAGTCAGATAAGAGGCTTGATTGTAGCACTTCTTGCAAAAGAGAATGTAGTCTTTATCGCCCCTCCTGGCACAAGCAAATCGCTCATGGTCAGAAATCTTTCTGACAGAATCTCCAGCGAGTCGAATGAGGATTATTTCGAATGGCTTATGACAAAATTCACAAAGCCAGAAGAAATCCTCGGCCCAATGATTGTTGACAAGCTGGTAGAGGGGATCGTCGAATACAAGCCCGACTTCAAGCTCCCAAGAGCTCGCATAGCATATCTCGACGAGATATTCAAATGCAACAGCTCAATGCTTAACTGTCTCCTGTCGGCTCTTAATGAGAAAATCGTCTATAACGCCAATAGGCCAACTCCCATACCACTGCAGATGCTGGTAGGAACGTCAAACGAGATACCTCAGGATGAGTCTCTCAAGGCGCTTTACGACAGATTCAGATTAAGATATACTGCCGATTACATACAGGAGCCTGCAAACCTGAGAAAGCTTCTCGACAAAAATCCGTCAGAAATCCCTTCAGAAGGATCTCTCACGATGGATGAAATCGACGAAGCTCGAAGACAAATACAGAAAACTGTGAGATTTCCCGAAGAGAAACAGAAGATACTCACAAAAATTGTATACTCTCTTTCTGAGGCTGGGTTCAGGCCTTCAGACAGAACCATCAACAAGGTTGGCGATATAATAAAGGCTGAGGCATGGATGAACAATCATATCGACGTTGATGAATATGACATGGAGATACTTGAAAATGTTTTTTGGGATGAGCCAAAAAGCAAGAAAGAGATAAGAAGCATTATCTTTCAAATAATCAACCCTCTCGGAGAAGACATTATTCTCATATACGAGAAGTGCCACCAGGCATATCTTGGACTTGTTAAAGAGTACAAGAAGGCCGACAAAGAGCACAGAAGAAAACTTGTCGCGCAAACATGCTCAGAAATGAACACTCTATGCGAAGACATGGAGAAAAAGATAAAATCTATGGAGAAAGAAGGCAGGCCAACTGGCAGATACGAAAGCCTCGCGGAAGCGGTCATGCTTTTGATCGCTGAAATCAAAACAGATTACATCGGGACAGGAGCAAAATAAATGTCAGAGAAAGAAACAAAGAAACAACAGCTGCTGGAAGCCTTCCAGGCTGAGATGAAAACTATCGGAAACAAGCTCAAGGAGATTTCTGATAAAATACAGCAGAAGGACTTTACACCAGAAGAGGATACGCTCAAAGAGAGAGATGAACTCAGGAAGGTCCTTAAGGGAATATCTGAACTCTTCGATGAAGTTCCCTCCAAGGAAGAGAGCGACTTTGAGTCAGAATACAGCCTGATATCAACGGACAGCGATGATACATTCGTCCTGTTGTATTTTAATCCAGACAAAAACGACAAGCTCGAGATTTTCCACAGCCATGCGAACAGGGAAGACGCCTTGAACAAGCTTAAGGACATCATCGAAGAGCGAGAAGGAAAGAAAAAGATAAAAGAGAAAGTTGATGGGTCATAGGCTTGTCTCTGTCATAAGGGCAACGGAAAACGCCTCCCGAGAGCTGCAATCTCGGGGGGCATTTTCTCATCTTCTCAACATGCAGCTTGATGCTTGCTTTGCCATGACAAGAGAGGATGATAGATATACAGAAGCAATATCTGTACCTCCTGTAGAATTTCATGAACAGGGAAATATGAGGCTATACCTCTCTGATTTTGATCTAGAATCAGGAGGTCTTTTATATAAATATTTTTATATCTTTAGAAAAGATCATTTCGCAGAGGGGTATATTGGATATAACACCATTACAGGAAGCAATGTTTACGTAAGATACACAGACAGGTCAAGCAGGTCTCTTCGTGTCCCTGATTTCATATACGACAAACTAGATGGCTCAAAAGATGCCTTGCTCAGGTACAAGGCAAACCTTTATGAGGTAAGATCGTTGATAAATACTCACCAATGCAATTGGATACAGATAGAAGGCCACAGAAATGTTGTTATAGGCGCGAAGATAGACGACAATAAAGACTTGGTGGTATACGTTTGTACAACAAGGCATAACTATTGGGAGCTTACGTATAGCGAATTAATAGAGGTCAGGGGTAGATATTATATAATAAACGAAAATACGTGGTATAAGAGAGCAAATCATCCGTATCTGTCAGTAGCATTTGATACGCCAAGCGGTAGAAGGTCGGCCACATTTAATCATCGGTATCATCTAAACTGGATGAATGAACTGAGGAAATCTTATGGACTAGGAGGATAGATGAAGAAACACGAAGGAGATGAATTCTTTAAGAAAAATTCGGTAGTTCTTGGACCCATGGACGATATGATATTCAAGAAAGTCAAGCGGGAAGCAGATATCATAAACGATCTCATAAAACGACACAAGAAGGATTATCCTATAATTCCCAAGCTAACTGAAGACGTCTTTGAGTCTCTGTACAAAATAGATCCTGAACTCGAAAAGATGAGGAACATGGATCGTAAATATGAGATGAATCACACCCTGATGGAGTGCGCCATGGAGCTCCAAGATTATCAGATGCTTCGTGGATATACACATCTCGATGAGTTTAGCTCGGCAATATGCGGAGAAGTTATCACTGAAGAACTCATGCTTATGCATCGGGAGGCCAAAGAAGAGGCAGAAAAAGCGGCTAAAGATCTCGAAGAGCAGATGAAAAAAGACCCCAGCATGGGGAAATCGAAGATCGCTGGTGCCTCAGATAAGCTCAAGAACAAACTCATGAAACAACTTATAAAAGAAAGAATGCCCGAAAAAATGAAAAACGCAATACGGGATTCAGTTGAAAAGATGAAAGATTTTTCGTCTATTGATTCTGCGTGGGGGACAGACCCTGGTCATGATCAAAAGCTTCCGTTCAAAGAGAAGATGGAGATAGCCAAAAAGCTGAAAGAATCAGAGAAAATGGCACAAATAACAAAGATGGCTGGGAAAATGCGCAACATAGCCATTACATCAAGAAGGTCAAGAATATCTCCTGGAACAAGCGAAATATTTGAAGTAGAAGAAGGAGACGATATTGGTCGAGTCCTCCCATCTGAGCTTGCATATTACAAGATACCTAAAGCCAGAAAGATATTCATGAAGAAGCTTGCCATGAAGGAACTGCTTCAATACAAGCTTATCGACAGAGCTATGGACGAGAAAGGTCCAATAGTAATCTGCATAGATAACTCTGGAAGCATGTCTGGAGATCCCGAGATATGGTCAAAAGCTCTTGCGGTAGGAATGATAGAGCTCGCAATGAAAGACAAAAGAACTCTTATCGTGAATCATTACGGTTCATCATGCGACCCAATAAAAAAGTATATCTTCAATCCGAATGAGAACAACACACTAAAGCTTATCGACATGTCAGAGTTCTTTCTCGGTGGAGGAACTGATTTTGTAAAGCCTCTTAACGAAGCACGCAAGGATATCAGCGATCGCCTTGAGGACGCTGACATTGTGTTTATCACGGATGGTATATGTGGTGTTCCAGATCAGTGGGTTGAAGATTTTAACAAATGGAGGCACGAGAAAAAGGTAAAGGTATATTCATTTCTCGTTGATTTCGTTAACGAAAGCCCAGATGTCCTTAAAGAATTCAGCGACATGGTCATGCCCTCATCGCACCTTGACAACTCGAACAGAACAGAGTTAGAGCTTTATAAAAACATTTAAGGAGGATACCAATTTGTTTGAACTACATTTTCCTGATGGAATACAGAAAGCGAATAGCCAAGAAGAGGCGACTCAAATGCTGGAACAGCATTTCGGCTACATGCTTCCAGACCTCACGCAGCTTCTTGACAGAATCCAGATGGATTTCAATGGCGAAAAACAAAAACTTATGCCATCTTTAATGGTTATCCCCAAAGAAGATTATGAGAAGCTTCAACTCAATCTCTCAGAGAAGGTAACTGATCTAAAGGTTTCTGCTAACTCATCGGATAAAGAAGAAATAGACTTTGATTCTCTTATAAATGAAACAGGAGAAGAGCGGAAGGGAGGGAAGATATTTTTTCCTGACCCCTTTGGCTCATTCACAGTAGAAGAGAGGTCAGACGCTACGTACTACATCCAGGCATTCATTTCGATTGAAATGTCCTCTTACAACGACAAGCTCAAGTCGGTAAAGGTAACTGGAGATGGTGTCGAGCTAAACTCATTCCTTTCATGCGAGATAATACCACTTAAGGATTTTGTAAAATTCAACAATTTTATACAGATTAAGATGAACGCTTTCGCGGTCCTTCAAAGGCACTATCAGTCCCATGCCTTCAAGAGGTGCCCAGAATGCCAGACACCCTTCAAGGATCCTGTTCTATTCTGCGATAAATGCGGATTTACGAACAAGCTCAACAAGGGGGTTGATAATATATGAGGAAGGGGAAATATGCCAAACTTCCTCGATCATTCAAGCATAAGCCAAAGAACATATCAACAGACAAGGAAAAGGAAATATTCATCAGAGAGATTAAATCTGGTGAATATATATACAACTTCGCCAACCATGTACCTTTAAAGTCTAACGATGAGGTTGTTAAGCTTTGCCATCTATGTATTAACAAAGATGCATGTGTTGTTAATGAGGAAGATTGGTGTGAAGGCTCTGGTTTCTATCCTCGCTCTGAGTTCAAACCTAAGTACAAGAAAATAACAAAGGGGTCTGAGCTTGCAGCCTCAATAGGGTTTACATATAAATCAATAGCTGGACATATCGCTCGTCTTAATGAATGCGAGGAAGAACTGTATCGAAAGATCGTCATAAAAAAGTCCAGCGGAGGGAAGCGTGTTCTTTATGAGCCAGAGAGAAAGCTTAAAATGATTCAGAAAGCTATCCTCTCGAATATCCTGTACCCATATATAAAGCTTGGAGATCATGTTACTGGATTCTATCCATCCAGAAATATATCAGATAATGCCTTGGTGCATGTCAACCGAGACGTTGTCTTCTCTATAGACATAAAAGACTTCTTTCCAAGCGTACATCCAGCTTCTGTTTATAGTGAGCTTAGAAAAATATTCTCAGATCATGTTGCTATGATTATTACGAGGATCTGTTCGTATAAGAATCAAATGGCACAAGGGATACCAACAAGTCCATTCCTTGCCAATCTATCATGCAAGGAAATGGACAAAAAGCTTCTATCGATGTGCAAGAGAAGGAAGTGGAGTTATACAAGATATGCCGACGACATGACTTTCAGTACATATCGCGGAAGAAAGAATGTCAGGCGTTACATAGTAGATAAGCTTCTCAGGGATGTTTATTCTATCGTCGGATCGAGTGGATTTACTATAAACTCGAGGAAGACAAGAATAATGAGAAGCGGAAAAAGGCAGATGGTTACTGGTATAATAGTGAATGAGAAGGCGAATCTACCCAAGCGCCTTCGGAATAATCTAAGAGCTATCATACACAACTGCAGCACAAAGGGTATAGATAGCCAGCTTAGAGGAATGCCTAAAGGAAATTTCATACGGAAAATAGACGGATATATGTCCTTTATGAAAATGGTCAACAAGCCATTATGGGAGAAATATATAGATGAATGGATTTACGCAAAGGAGGCTGGAAAGACTTAGAAAAAGTCTTTTGGAGATAAACAGGAAGATAAAAGATATGAAGGATGTAAAGGAGCCCCTTCTTGTATCGAGAGATTATCACAGGAAGGCAATAAAAAAACTATGCAAATGAGCACGAAGGGAGGTGGTGAATATCAGGCTCAACTGATTTGTAGATAATGAACCTTTAATACAGGAGACTATCGATGTCTGAAAATGAAGAGGTAAAAGGTGTAAGCAAGGAAGATCTTGACAATGATGCCAGAGGGTTACTTGACAGGACTTCATGCTGGATAGCAAAGCACAACATCGATAAGGGTCTCCAAATAGCAAGCGAGGTGCTGGCAGTTACGTATCTCGCGATTAAGACTGTACAGACTCTGAAAAGTGGCAAAATCAAATAGGGAAATTCCCCTATGGGGCCAGCATATTTTGCTGGCTCCTTTTTTTAGCTAAGTGCGATTCCCGAATTGATCTCTTGGGGGCGTTGGAAGAACAAGGGACATGTCGGTGAACTTGACTGATACACCATCAGGAATTTTTGCTCTTCGCCTGTAGCCTAAAGATTTTATGTATACAATTACCTCGCTGTTTCGTATCACATCTACCGAGAAAAAACCATTCGAATCAGTCGTAGCTATAATAGGATTCATACCGATAACGGTAGGGTTAAAATGTCCTGGATCTGATATATCATCGTGCAATATCATGACATCAACACCTGAAGCTGGATCGCCATTCTCACAATACAAAGTCCCGTAGACCCTGCATACATTATCCCTTGATGGCGTTACGACGATATAATCATTCTCAAGATAAAAAGGAGCATCCTGAGTCTCAACACTCCCATTTATTGTGTATGTGATTACAGACATCCATTGTCCTTCTGGATCAGATTGGGATGTAGTGTAATCATAATAATAGTACCCCACATCTGAGTGGATCATCGTAAACGGAGTGACTACTTTCTCAACGCCATCTGGATCTTTTATGGATGTAATGGTAGGATCTGCATCGGCATCTACAGGATTGCCGTCGCTATCAAATAACGATAGCTCTATTCTAATAGAATCTCCTGGCTTTCCCTTTTTACCTAGCTTTTCATCTGGATCTACCGCTCTTGTGCTGATGCTAAACTCATCAGTGGTAAACCAGTCGCTAGTATACTCTCCGTAATGACATTTGAACCTCACCTTGCAGGTGTTCCAGAATTGGTCAGCGTCTACATCCTCGAGCAAATCCCAAACGATATTCTGATCCTCGCCAGCATTGGTAAATAGAAGACCAGTAACGCCAGTATGCGCGGGGTCGTTGTCTTTTACAGATAGAGGCTTTTCGTTTCCAGTGAACGTACCGTATACATCATATTCTATCTGTATTAAATCAATTGATGGCCCCAAGATATGACGCTCAACCCCGATATACGGTATATCAACAAGCTTACTTCCATCGTTCCTCTGGCTTGGATCAGTGACAAATTCTGCCCTCGGCGCTGGAGCCACCAGTAAAATGTCATCTGAATCATCAGTGACACCATCCCCATTTCTGAATTCTGCAAATACAAACCTTTGTCCATGCGTAAAAGATCCGCCGTACAGTCTAAGATCCCATGAGTGGGACGTGCTGAACAAATACCATGGAGACCATTCGACCGTATTATTTGAAAACCGCATCTCTTGGCAGTCTCCGCCGACATCGACAGAGTTCAGAGTAACAATATAATCTGTCGTCTCTGGGTCGTTACTATTAATGAAAAATGTTACATTTGGCGCAGACATTACCATGCATTCCTTATAGGTAGATCAGTTCCGACGATATCGTCGAATTCAATATCTGACTGGTCTGGAACCTCAAACCACCTCTTGAATTTGGTTTCGGCAACCCTCAGTACGAATCGCTCGCTCCTCTTCAAATAAATCTCGAACTTTCCTGTATCAGTAGTATACGTAATCTCTTCTGGGTGCTGAAAATAGCCACCGTCGAAGTCCTCTGGATAGTCGAGATCCCACACGAACGCTTCGATCATGCTGTTTCTGTAGGGGGTGCCGTCTGGAGACTTGATAAAACCCGTTACCATGCAATACTCTGCTGGATCGAACTCATTAACCGATATAATATGAGAAAGGTCTACAAGAGTTCCACCCCTACGATCAAGGGTCTTTTTCATTACATAATTGTTTGATATGACTCCAGCAGCATGATAATACTGAAGCACATCCGTGGTGTCTTCAAACGGATCATTGCTGATACCGACAACGTATTGAAGCGCATCTTTGACATACGTAAACTTAATAAGAACACCCATTACTGTTTTGTACCTCTCTGAATCCGCTTGCCATCCGTATACGTCTGTGCGGCAATCCAACCCAGGAAACAGACGCCCGCCATTATGATGGCTGTGTAGGCAATCCCAGGATGATTGTCAATTGACTTGAGTGCAATTTTGACAAGGATATAACCAGAAACACCTGCAAAGATCGTCTTCTTACTGCTGATGATCTCGCCTGGAACATTCTTAAACCAGCCCGTTACTGCATTCTTAATCTTATCAAATCCCTTCGCTTCTGACTTAGCCATCTTACTACCTCCTAAAATAAGTGTTTAGACACTCTGGACACAAATATTCTTTTTTGCTGTAGCTTCCGAGCTTCTCATTCCTGTAATGATTAGAAGAAAGTTTGCAGTTAGGGCATATCCTAAAATGCTTACCCTCCTTAATCCAAGACTTTCTGTTAAAAGTTATGCGATCAGGCATTGATTCACATCTGCCTTACAGCTGGAACGTTCAGTGTTTTCTCTATTTGGCTGCTAAGCCTCCTTAATCCTGCGATGACACTTGTCCTGTTTCTTCCCAAGGAGAGGGCTGAGCTGACAGATCTTATAAAATTTTCCCAATTCAAAGGCTTATCAAACATTTCAAAGACATCGAGGCTTTCAAGCTTGGAGGTATCTATGCTGGTAACAACAATCACTGGAGCATAATATTCTTCATTTCTTGCATGCCGCAGAAACTCAAGGCCATCCATGATAGGCATCATTATATCCAGCACTATAACCTTTATGCTTCCAAGACTACGCAGCTTCTCAAGGGCATCCTTACCGTTCCAAGACTCAACAATACCGCAATATCCAGCCTTTTCGAGATGCTTTCTTATCATTCTTCTATAATTACAATCATCTTCGACTATCATTATTTCTGGAGTCATTATCGACCGCTGGCCCATCTTACAGTGAGGTAGGCCGCTCCAATAGCTATCGCCATGTTTATTATTATCTTAACGATATCCCATGATATCGTAAATATTTTCGATCTCTTATTGCTTCTTGCCTCTTTTTCATCAATCTCCTTTTGTTTCTTTTCCTCAAGATCTGACTTTATGTATCCTTCTATGCTTGTGAGTCTCTCATTAAACCCAGAGACGGTATTAACTCGTTCATTCTCCTTGTTCATGTGCTCCAAAACGCTTCTCTTGTCATTCTTTTGATCGATATCAATCTTCTCAATCTTGCTTCTAAGTTCGTTTCTGCTCGAGAACAGCTGCTCAATATCTCCGCTGATTGACGTTAATCTTTTTTCAATGGACCTTATATTAGCATCAAATCCGCCCATATCTCTCGTCTGAGAACTAATAAGGGAGGTTACTTGCTCAAGCTGACTCAGAAGTATGTTTATCTCATTCGAAACAATCCCTTTGTTATCTGGCGACATAAGGCTGTTTCCTATCTATCATACAGGTGAAAACTGGATCTTTATGTCACCAGGTATTATTCTGCTGGCACTGGCGGTGATGGTTGAGACACATGTCTCCTTTGCAGACAGAAGGCTCACCTCACCAACCCCGTTAGTTAAATTAACTTTTAGAGAAGACAGTCTTCCTCTTGTACTCTCTAAAATCGTTTCGGTATTTAATTGAAGATAATCCCCAGATTTATTTTTAACCTTAATGTAGAGAGTACATTGAGACGTTCCATCTGCGGGAATATCTGGTATGCCGTCGTATGGGTCACTCGTATCCTGCGCGTCTGTGGTTATTTCAAGGAGCTCCCTCGCTTTTACCTCTATCTCATCGCTCTGCGAATCATAGCTGAGATAACTTTCATCTTTATTGTGCAGTGGGGTATCTTTAATTGTGTTTACTGCTTCAATATTATCAGAGATATACTTTCTTTCTCCAACATTAACAAGGTCTGATATATCAGCCCCCAATATCAGGCTCTGCTCATCCATAGAGGCTTTATTGTCAACACTTCTCTCGTAATCTTCCCCATGTTCTACATGAACCCCCAGAATAGCATGATCAAATCTATCGAAAAATAATATCATTTTTTAGCTCCAATATCCCGTATAATATATTTGCCACGCAGCAACAACTCCATTATTATTCTGAGTATTATATTGTATGTGGAATCTGGTGTCACTTGAATATACAGGGACCAGAACTGTCCATTTGGTAGTTATCGACCCAGCTTGGCCAGAGACAGTTGCGAGCAGCATGGCAGGAGTATAGATTGAACCTGAGTAATTCTTTATGTACAGACTGGTATTCGGGCCTCCTCCGCCTCCGTTCCAGTTATGAGTTGCATATGCTGCAAATTGAACCGCCTTTGCGCTAGATGGCAATCCATAGCTAGATAGATTTACCGTCGTTGTTCCGCTTCCAGTGCCAGATCCGTTTTTAATAGATACTTCAGAACGCGCATAAAAAGTCAGCTTCCCTACACCAGGAATACCAGTATGGTCTGTAGCAGAATGGTTTGCTGGTGTAAATGCTTGGTGATGGTCGTTCGCACCAATACTGGTAAGCTGATTGTGAGCTCTCGACCCTAGCTCAGAGAGAGCTATCGTACCTGCCACAGCGCTGTGATCTCTTGCGTCATGATCAGACGTATCGAACTTTGCATGGTGCTGATTTGCTGAGACACCAGAAAGATTACCATGGCTAATTTGTGATGATCCGTCTGAGCCCGTATGACCATGGTTAGCTCTATTTAATTGAGAACTTCCTCCGCCTCCAGA
>Ga0180433_10010484_pt1 | contig 11144 bp, 3 predicted proteins | sample SS_ome_8_FD_132980 | JGI IMG/M metagenome (GOLD analysis project Ga0180433, IMG submission 132980) | Hypersaline lake sediment archaeal communities from the Salton Sea, California, USA - SS_1_D_1 metaG | ecosystem: Environmental > Aquatic > Non-marine Saline and Alkaline > Hypersaline > Sediment...
CATGACATTCGTTGACTTCTATAATAAAGTTTGATTTAATATCTTTGTTTGGCCATTTTGGCCAAATTGATTAATAATCCCAAAAAGCCACAATAGGGGGGCGCACATATGGACCTTCATCCAGTAATTGAAAGATTTTTAAGATATGTGAAAGTCAATACACGATCATTGCTGCTTAAGGCTGGAGTAAATCATCCAAGTAGTGAAGGACAGATTTTATTGATGAGAAAGCTTGTTAGAGAACTCCAAGAGATTGGAATAAAAGATGACTGGTTTGTTATGTGCGAAGACTCGTCTTTTTTGGTAACTTTGCCAGCCACTCCAGGGCTTGAAAATGCGCCACATGTTGCTTTTGCCGCGCATATGGATACATATCCAGAGGTTTCTGGAGAGGTTAATCCGCAATTGCATAGCTATGAAGGTGGAGACATTGTGCTGCCAAAGGATGATGTTGTTATCCCAGCATCAGACCTTGAGAAATATGTTGGCTGTAGAATCATCACTTCAGATGGCTCAAGCCTGCTCGGAGCTGATGACAAAGCTGGTATTGCAGCAATGATGACAGCAATTGATCAGATTCTATTTCAAAAAATAGAACATGGACCCTTGTCATTTTGGTTCTGTGTTGATGAAGAAATAGGACAAATCGATGTTACAGCATTGCCAGAGGATCTGGTGAAATCATGGGATGTTCTTTGGACTGTGGATGGTGAAGATATTGGGCCGATTGATGTAGGTTGCTTTATTTGTCGAATGGTTAATGTTACTTTCATTGGGCAAGATGCACATCCTGGTGTGGCTGGGCATAAGCTGAGGCCTGCAATTTATGCAGCAGTTGATTTTGCAAATGGAGTAATGGCCAGTCCTTCTCCAATGGAAACAAAAGGGCTTGAGTCGTTTTATTATGTGATGAAAATGGAGGGTAATGCCAGCAAAGCAACAGTTCTTTGCGCTCCACGGTCATTTGATTCTGAAGAATCAGAGCAAATGGCTGAAAAGATTGCTGCAGAAGCCAAGGCAGTTACAGGAACCTGGGGAGTAGAAGTAGAGGTTGAGGATAAAATTTTGTGTCATAACACACGTGCAGCTATTGTTGAAAGAATGTCTTTGCTTGAGCCAGGGTTTGCTGCTCATAAGCAGCATGGCTTTGAGCCAAAAGAAAATGATGTGCGAGGCGGTACTGATGGTGCAATGATCAATATGACTTTCAAAGATCTGCCAGCGCCAAACATGGGTACTGGAGCAAACAATATCCATAGCGTACGTGAATTTCTGGTTGCAGATCAATTGGAACAAGTACCTTTGATCATGCTTTCCATGATTGGAGGCTATACGGAAATGGAGAGATAACACGCTGAGCAACTCGAAAAGGGTTGCTTTTTTCTTTAGAAGAGCTAGAGGAGCTATAAGAGCTAGAAGGGGAAGAAGGGAAGAAGAGAAAGAAGAGTTATTCCTATATTTTAATTAATTGATTCATGTTTCATGTTCCATGATTCATGACAAATCGCCTGAGGATAACTTTGAAATTTTTTCTTTTCATAAACGCTAAAATATTGTAAAATATAAAGCAAGAAAGGCTTAGAGAAATTGTTGTAAAATTCAAGAAAATAAAATGAAAATCAAAACCAAAAAGGCAAAATTTATCAAAACTGCTTTATTTTTAGGTATTGTATTAATGGCTGCAATTTTTTTGCTGCCTAATTTTTGTTATGCGCAAGAAACTGTTGAAACATTAGAAGAAGTGGGTGAAGCAGCTGAAGTGGCTACAGAAGAGCCATTAGGCGTTATTATTGGCAGAATTATCAGAGTGGTAATTGGATTTATGGGAGTGGTGCTGCTTGGTATTATTATTTATGCTGGTTGGTTATGGATGACAGCTGGTGGTGATGCAGAACAAATTGAAAAAGCAAAAAAATGGATAACCAATGGAATTATTGGATTAATTATAATGCTATTTGCATTTTCGATTACCACTTTCATTATAAATAGATTACTCCAGCAGGCATTACTGACGCAGCAACCTTTTTATGCTGGTTATGGTGAAGGTGGAACAGGCTATGGTGGAGGGGCATTAGGTCCTGGAGGTATTATTGAAGATCATTATCCGCCAAGAGATGCCAGGAATGTGCCGAGAAATACTTTTATAATTGTTAAATTTTACGAGCCATTAAAATTAAATACAGTAATGAATGACCCTGTGCCTTGCCAAGAAGGAAGCGATCAGATGTGCGGCACAATAAACTGGTCAAATATTTTAATTTTTAAAACTGAAGATGCTGGAGAACAGGGCGCACCACCAGAAGATACGAGTCTTTTAGTCCAAGGCGGCACTATGGCTTTAACTGGTGATAAAAAGATGCTCTTTTTCAAACCAGATCCGAATTTAGGCAATGCAGTGGAGAATACATGGTACACAGTATATTTAAGTTCTGGTCTGCAAAAAGAAGATGGCTCAAATGTTTTTGGTGAATATGGATTTTATGCTTGGGCATTTGAGGTTGGCACTTATATTGATGAAACACCGCCAAGAGTTTCCAGTGTTTATCCAATTGATTTTGATGATCCGCTTTTTGAATTTTATGCTAATTCAATAATTCAAATTAATTTTAATGAACCTGTTTTGCCACCGCTATATACGACAACTTCAGGTACACAGGCAGATACAGCAAATTCAATTTATATTGAATATCAAAAAGCAAATGCTGTGGGATATGTTGAAGGAGTGTTCAATGTTGGATTAAACCAATTTAGATCTATTGAATTTATACCTACTGCTGAATGCAGTGAGCTTTTAGGCCAAGAGATTACCAATTCCTGTGGTGAAGTACCAAGATGCTTACCTTTAGATTCAATTATTCGGCCATATGTGAAATCCTCTACAGTAGTTAATGGTCAGACTCAATTCCCATTTGACGGTATTGTTGATGCTGCTGGCAATTCTTTAGATGGTAATGCTGATGGAGTATCACAAGGTCCGACTGAAGATGATTATCCTTGGGAATTTTTAACTGGTGATGACCTTGACCTTGAGCCACCAATCATTGACAGCACTGATCCTGGTAATGCAATAGGTGATATTCCAGTTGATTATCCTGTAAAGGCAGACTTTAATGAAGGATTAAGTGCCAGTTATGTTAATAGCAAAAATGTATTATTAACGGATGACTGGGCTAAATGGTATGTATCACATTTAGAAAATGTTGAAGGAGAGCCTGATGAAAATGGCCAGACATATACTACAACTAATAATGATGTGATTCAGATTTCACATGGCGATTTTGACAAGCAGCCAGAAGTAGCAGAAGGAGAAGAAGAGCTGCCACCATTAAAATATTATCCAATTATTACCCATAGAGTAAGGGATTTGCAGCAAAATTGTTATTTCCCAGCACAAGGTCCAGGATGCGCTTCACCAAATCCATCATGTTGTCCTGATCCTTTCTTTGGTATTCAGGAATCATCGCCTGATCCGTCTTGCGGCTATTAAAATTAGAAATTAGAAATTTGGGTTAAATAAAATTTAAAATGAAGAAGTTTTGGAACAAAACATTTATTGTAATTGCCCTTGTAATAGTGGTAGGGGTTTTATTTTGCACAAATTTTGTTTTTGCTCAAGACGATTTAGGAGTGGGTGAGGTAGCTGAAGAAGCAGGAATTGCTGGAGAGCCAGATCCTAGGGTGGTTATTGCTAGAATTATTCGAATTGTTTTTGGATTTTTAGGAATTGTGGCCATTTCTCTGGTGATTTATGGTGGATTTTTATGGATGACAGCAGGAGGCAGCCCTGAAAGACTGGCAAAAGCAAAAAAAGTTTTAATCAATGCTTTGATTGGCCTGGCAATTATATTATTAGCATTTTCTATAACGTCTTATATTATTGCTCAGCTAGAAGAAGCTGCTGGACTGGGGCCAGGAGAATTTGAAGGTCCAACAGATGGTGGTTTGCCAACCGGGGTTGATTCTTGTATTGGTTTTAGAGTAACTGGTGCAATGCCTCAAGGCGATGCAGTAATACAAAATGTGAGGCCCAGGGTTGCTTTTAGCGAAATGCTTGATCCAGCAACTGTTCCTGGCAGTTTAGTAATAACTGAACTGGCAACAGGCCAGACTGCTACTGGAGATTATGAAATAATAAGTGGGGGCAGAGGAATTAAATTCATCCCAGTTGGAGAATGTTTATCTCCACCAGCACCAGAAGGAGCAAATGATTGCTTGAAACCTGATTCAGAGTATAGAGTGGTTCTTCAGCAAGCTCAGATAAAGAGCCAAGATGGTGAAAGTTTATGCTGCGGATTAAACAGCCGATGCCAGTTTAATTTTACTCCTGGATCATTGTATGATGCTGATCCGCCTAATGTTTATATAACGTCACCATTTAATAATCAAAATATTTGCGATGACTTTTTTACATTGTCAGCTCAAGCAAATGATGACAGTGCGATTTCAATTGTTGAGTTTTATGTTGACAATGAATTTGTAGGAGTTGTCGCTCCTGAGGAATTAACCAATTCATTTTTAGCTTCTTTAGAATGGGAAGTGCCGCTAGACCAGGTAGGCACTCATAGCGTTTATGCCACAGCATATGATGTTGATGATAATCAAGCAGATTCAGCTGCAAAAAACTTTACCATACCAGTAGCCCACTGCTGCAATGGCATTTTAGATATTGAAGATGGTGAGACAGATGTTGACTGCGGCGGTGAGTGCGGAGGTTGCGCAGGAGATGACTGCACTACCAGTGCAGATTGTGCTGGTGATTTTGTTTGTTTAGGTGGAGTCTGCACCAGCTTACCAACAATTACTGGTTTATCACATGAAGAAGGAGCAGCTGGAAATATTTTAACTATTTGGGGAAGTGGGTTTGGCAGTTATGTTGAAGGAGTGAGCAAACTGCAGTTTACAGACAATGATAATACAGCTACTGATTCAATGACAGTTGACGGACAAACATATGGATTAATTGATGCAGGCGTAGCCTGTAATATGGCTTTTTCCTGGACCAATACTGAAATAAAGGTAAAGGTTCCAGAAGAAGCTGATACTGGTCCTATTAAAATGAGCAATGCTGATGGGTTATGGGATCATACATTAAACGACCGCGGCTGGATCGGTGATTTTGTTATCAATCCAGAAATCAGCTGGCCAGGGTTGTGTAATGTGGTTAATGACCAAGGCTTACCAGAAGGTGCCTTTGAAGATTTAGTGATTGCTAATGGTGAGAATTTAGGTGCTTCAGGTGATGTTACTTTTGGAGGTTTTCAAGGAGCAGTTGTTGGCACTTGGTCAGATACTCAGATTACTGGCATAAGGGTGCCAAATATTGAACAGGGCAGAGCAGTAGTTAATGTTGAGGTAAATGAAGAATTGAGCAATCCTGTTGAATTTTTCATTTTGCCTTCAGAAAAATTACCAGAGATTATTGAGGTTGATCCGACAGAAGGTGGATGGGAAGAATATGTAACATTAAAAGGAAATAATTTTGGCAATCAGCCAATACCAGTTTTCTTTATTGCTCAAGACGGCACTCAAATTCAAGCAGATACTGATTTCCCAGAAGGTTGTGCTGAAAGCATGTGGTCTGACAATCAAGCTATTATAAAAGTGCCTCAAGCAGGTGAAATTGAATTAGGAAATTACAATATTCAAATGATTGGCGCGCAGGTGACCAGTAATCAAGTGCCTTTTGACGTAATTGACCAAGAAGCAAAACCAGGAATCTGCGGACTGGATCCTGATAATGGACCTCAAGGCACATGGGTTGATGTTTATGGTGAAAGGTTTGCTCAAACAGGCAGGTTTATATTTAATCCTAACATAGAATCAGATATTTCAAGCGTAACTGAAAATAATTTTAAGACTCAGGTACCGCCGCTTTCTACCACAGGTCCTGTTCATTATGAAACAATAGATGGCATTCAAAGTAATGAAATGCTGTTTTCTGTAGGCAGCTGTACTCCAACATCTTGTGCAGAAGCAGATGAATGCTGCACTGATGGAACTTGTCGACCGCTTGGTCAGTGCGTAGGAATAGGAGCTGGTGAGAGTGAATATGTATGGATGTTTTCTACTGGCACTTTGCCATTGATTCCTAGAGTGATTGAAGAGCAGTCTTGCGAGTTGGAAACTCAGTCTCCTTCACCTTGGATGAATTCTCAAGATGCGTGTCCAAATGCCTTGATTGAAGCCAGATTTAATCTGCCTATGCAAATGGCAGCTATCGGTAGCAAATTAAAAGTAGAAAAATGTAAAAATCAAGATGAAAAGTGTACTTTTACTTTATGTGACCAGCCTTTAGATGAAAATTCTGATTGTATTGTGGAAAGTTTAGATCCTCAATTTATCAATACTGCTGGTGATTTAAGCAAGTTCTTTGTTATCCGGCAGCTTAGTGGATCAAATCTTTTAATGAATAATACCTGGTATCGGGTGACAATATTTGGTGGAGAAGAAAATGGAATTTTAAGCGATGATGATGTGCCTTTGCCAAAAGATTATGTTTGGGAATTTAAGACCAGGTCTGATCAGTGTGATGTTAAAAAAGTAATGATTGAACCTCAGACAACAATTATTGATGAATATTTAGGCAGAAAGAATTTATATGTTTATGGAATTGCAGAAAATTGCAATAAACTGGATGTCAGCCAATATGCTTGGTCATGGGAATTAATTGAACAGGCTGATAAAGCTACTATTGTGGCCACAGTTAATGAAGAAGCTGAGGTTGAAGGACAGATCGAAACAGAACCTGATCTGCCAGTGGTTATACAGGCAACTGCTACTGTGCCTGAAACTGGAGTTACATTGTCTGATACAGCAGACATTATAATTGATTTTACAGATCCTAAAGTAATTGATTATGGGCCAGAATGTACTGAAGCCTGCATTAATACCAGCATCTGGGCAACATTTAATACAGCAATGACTTCAGATATTGTAAATAACTTTTATATTGCCAGCTGCCAGGGCCAGCAGTGCACAGTATTGGATCCAATTGATAATATTAATTTTGATATTGAATATATTGAAGCTGATAAAACTTTATTAATCAACGGAAAAAATGGCTATACTTTCCCTGTTAATACATTTTTTAGGGTAATGATCAGCGGAGAAGCAATGAGCACTAGCGGAATTAACTTAACAGGCTTGAATTTTGACGTTAATCAAGATGGCCTAGACGATTCATTCTCCTGGGTGTTTAAGACAAAAAATGATGAGACATTGTGTGACATGGATACAGCGCAAGTAATGCCAGAAAATTATGTTAGTACATTAAAAAATGAAATAATAGATTATTTTGCCATTGCCAGAGGAGTGCCTGATGAATGTAATCCAAATGGCCAGATATTAAATTCATATTTATATAATTGGTATTGGGATAGCTCTCGTACTGATGTTGCTACTATTTCCAATACACAGTTTAGTACAGATTTCCCAGAAAATACTTGCACAGATAATTGCCTTAATAAAGGATCAGCACCAACAGCTTCAATTTGCGGAGATGGCAATGTTACTGGAGCTGAAGAATGCGATGATGGAGGCTTATGTTCTATAGATAATACTGCTTGCACAAGTAATGATGGCTGCACAGGCGATGATAATTTCTGTGTGCCTCAAAATAAGGATGGATGCAGCGCCAGATGTGTGAATGAAAATGTACCAAGTATTGATGAGCCTGGAATTGACCAAGGCTGCGGCGATGATGTGCTGGATGAGTTTATTGAATATAATGACGGCAGTGTTTATTATGAGGAATGCGAATACTCATTAAATCCTGATATTTGCACACCAGGCTGCCAGAATTCAGGTTCATTTTTCAGTGGATATACCTGCGGAAATGCAAATATAGAGCCTGGTGAAGACTGTGATGACGGTAATAAGAGCAATGGGGACGGTTGCAGTGCAAACTGTGAAAATGAAGGCAGCATTTATACAGTTGATTTCGCTGACCAGATTTCTCTATGCGGAAATGGCCAAACAGAAGCTGGTGAAGACTGTGATGATGGTAATTTAGACAATGGTGATGGCTGCTCTAATGAATGCTTAGCAGAAGGCAGTGCTGGTACTTGCGGCAATGGAATCGAGGACACTGGTGAGAATTGCGATGATGGAAATACTGACAGTGGAGATGGCTGCTCTAGTCAATGTTTAAATGAAGGGTCAAACCAAGCATATGATTCTTTTTGCGGAGACGGAGATTTAGATACTGGAGAAAGCTGTGATGCTTTTGCTGCTGGTGGATTTAATGGCTCACCAATGCAGTTAGCCACTGTTATTGGCAATATTGGTCAGTTCAATATGACTGGTAGTACGACAATAACAGCTGAAGCTCTTAACCTTAATAATGAGTTAAAGCAGGGTGATGGTGAATTGACATATAATAAGACAGAATGCGAAAGCGGACCAGCTAATTTTATTGGTAAGCCAGAAGGAGAAAATATTTGTAGAAATACAACCATTCAGATAATAGTTAACCAGCCAGTTTCTGCTTCCAGCTTAGGCAATATTAAAGTGACATATCCATGCCCAGGCCGCCAAGCATCAATAATGTCAAAAATAAAACAATTTGTAATAAATAAAATATCAATTAATTTAGCACGACTCAGCTTTACTGATTGGTTTTATAATGTTAAGGAAGCAATTTTACCAAGTGCCAGAGCGCAGGAGGTTGGAGAGGTAATAACGGTCACTGATGAAGTGCAATACGTTAAAATTGATGGTTCGAATATAAAAATAATTTTATATGACGGTACAAATACTTTTGAAGCAAGTGTGCTCCGGCCTCAAGTAACTGATCCGGTATGGGCAGCAGCTCAAAGCGTAAAGGTGGGTAATATAGTAGAAATAACTGGAGAGGTTAATGATAAATCAGCCAGAAAAATATTTATAGACGTAAAAGATCTAAAGATTATAGATAGTCGAACAATTAGGAAAGGAGAAGTGACTTTTACAGGAACTATTGAAAAGAAAGAAGAATTGTCAGATGTAAGTATTGGACTTCAAATACGAGTAAGTGAAGCAGATAGACCAAAATTTGATACAGAATTGGTTGATGTAATTGTTGACCAGGATAAAGTCAGCTCTTCTATCTGGTCAGCAGCTCAAAGAGTGAGATCAGGGATACCAGTAAATGTGATTGGAACCATTATTGGCAGTGTTTCTGATAAACAATTTTACGTTCAAGCGTCAAGTGTTACATTCTTAAGATTTGCTCCTTTTATTCCAATGAAGCCAATAGGAACAGGCCAATGTGCTATGCCAATTAAAGATATAGATCTGTTTTATAATGAAGGCACAGGTGAAAGCACTATTACTATTTATCCAGATGGATTATTAGAGTCTGATACTACATATACTGTTGATTACTCAGAGCTCAGAGACCATTGCAACAGAATATTTCAAGGAGAAGACAAGACTTTTACATTTACTACTGGAGATGAAAACCGTATTTGCAAACTTGATTATGTGAATGTTATGCCAGAAAAAGAATTGGTTACAGAAAGAGATTATGAGCAATTGGTTAAAGCTGAAGCAAAAAGCAATGACCTTGATGCAGAATTAAATCCAATAGAAGGATTTTATGATTGGGATTGGAGCTGGGGTATTGAAACTGATTTGCCAAATATTGTTTTAACTGAATTATTAGGAACGCCACCTCTTTTGCCACCAGCTAATATGATTAATTTAACTACTTCAGATGATAATGGAGAAGTAGATGTAATTGCTACAGCCTCTGTTACCCAGACTCCATTGGATGATTTTGGCCAGAATATTGAGGGTAGGGCTACTGTTACAATATTTTTATGTGAAAATGTGTGGACTGGAGATAAAATAACTGATGGCATATGGAATGAAGATTTCTTCAATTTCAAAACTTTTTATTGCCGTGATGCTGGAGATCCAAATATTACAGATGATGATCTGCCTAATATAAAAATCGTTGAAGCGCCTTCATATCAAGGAAATCCTTGGGTGGCAGAGGATCCAGTAGTAGTTAAGGAATACTTTATGCTCCGAGAAGACGGAATAGTGCCTGATGCAATTGCGATGAGAGTTTATCCAAACCTAGAGGGCGTTTCTCCTGGCATCTGGTATCAGCTGCATGTGCCAAATCCTGGCCAATTCCAGGAACTGGATATTGATTGTATTGAAGAAAATGGAAATCAACATTGCTACCGGGCAATTCAAGACGGCAGAACTGTTTATATTGCTGCCAGTAATTATAGCCCGCCAGAAGGCTTTATCATAAGTTCGGTTTTATACAATAATATTTATGTTTTAGCATATAGTGAAAATTCAAATCCAGAAACGTTATCTATTTTTAATCAGCTGCTGCAGAATTTAAAATATAATACAAATTTAGGAGATACTTTTAAGGCCAGAACTATCCGAGATACTAATAGAATGCATGATGCAGTATTTATTCGAAGTTTGATTAAGACATATCTTTCTAATAATAATCGCTTGCCTCTTGTCTCTGATGTTGGAGCATTTGTGCCAGGAACTTATGTTAATGGTCAGTCAGCCAGTACTTGGCCATCATGGAATGTTGTTTTAGGCAATCTGTTAGGGGCAACTTTACCTTTAGATCCAATAAACAGCTTTGGGCCTGGATGTTTCGCAGAAGATAATCCAGCCTATGATGCTGCAGCTTGCCAGTGTTCAATTGCAGGCTATAATTCAGTCACCTGCTATAACTCAGATAATGAAACATTTTATGGTAGCTATGATAAATCCATATCACATGTTTATGATTATCATCTTAATGAAACCAAATCGAATTATGAATTAGATATTAATTTTGAAAATACTTATTTTTCAATATCACCGGAAACAATATCTCCAACCAATCCAAATGTTTGCGCTTTAGATGGAATCGTTTGTCATTAAATACGTTAAAGGCGTTAAAAATTAAATACGTTAAAAATAATCATTAAAGTCATTAAATACATTAAAAATAAAAAATTAATAAATAAAAATTAAAAAAATATGCCAGAACCAAATACAGCCCCAACTGGGGCTCCAAAACCAAAAGAAACAGATCAGCCAGTGGATATTTTTGCTGATGTAGAACCAGCAGCTCCTGCGCCAGCACCAGCTCCTGGACCTGCTTCAGCAGCAGAACCAGCTGGCAGGCCAGCAAAGGG
>Ga0180433_10010485_pt1 | contig 11144 bp, 13 predicted proteins | sample SS_ome_8_FD_132980 | JGI IMG/M metagenome (GOLD analysis project Ga0180433, IMG submission 132980) | Hypersaline lake sediment archaeal communities from the Salton Sea, California, USA - SS_1_D_1 metaG | ecosystem: Environmental > Aquatic > Non-marine Saline and Alkaline > Hypersaline >...
GAAGTGAACACGTTCCTATTTTCATCTTCTCCGGGTGTTTCGTCCACGAATCATGACGACTGCTTCGTAAATACGTTGGATCAGGCACTATTCTAACATTAGAATAGTGACGTTCGATTGTTCCTTTATATCTGTGGAGAGCCATGCCCACGTCTACGCCCGGTCGTCGCCCTTCGTGGCTATGACGGACAGGCCTTCGCTTCTCTCCCATTCGGTTTCACTCATAGCCACTATGGCTGGCTTCCAGCTTCGTTTTCCAACTTCGCCGTGACCAGTCGCCGGGCTTCGCCCCCGCGTGGCCGATTCAGGCGTATAAAACCCGACGCTATGTCTCGACTGCTATAGACGTTACGAAGAACGTCCCTTCGTGACTTTCGATCCTGCCATGATTTGCGCCCGTACGAGCCGATAGCCGCGTGAGAAAATTCAGTCAGGGATTAACGAGTTTCCTTTTCCATGGGATTGTTTTCAGGTGCGAGGAGATCAACCGAGTAGAGTAGTTCGAGTACAACGGGTATTAAATTTTCCAATCCTTCGCGATCAGGATGGGATGAAAAGAAATCATAAGCGCGGCGTTTTTCATTCCACGTCACCTGGACGAGAACGTGGTATTCCAGCGCAATGACCGGAGCCTCCGCGTCATTTCCCGGTTCGACTTCTCCGAAGATCTCCATGGTGAAATCCCGTGCGAATCCCCACTCCAGATCTATTGTTTCGCTTTCGAGGATCCGTGAATTGCCGGGAAGAAGTGCGGGTTCAGGTTCCATGGGTGGTTCGATATCTATCCACGCGACTCCGATTGTTCCCGGGGTACTATCGTTTCGAGCCCAAATCCACTCAGGCTCAACCCGTTGCCAGATAGAATCGAGGTCGAATGAAATGCCTGCTTCGTCAATTGTTATCGTTGTTTTCGAAGCGATAGCAGGTACATCCAGTGAGTCCGCGTGAGTGGTTGGCGCATTTTTGTTCGAATTGCATCCGAGTATAAGGCTGATGATCGCTGCCATGGAGCAGAGATTGCCCGTATTCAGCAAAACAGGAATCATTGGAATATCCTTTCCATCCGGAGAGTATAAATTGCTGGAATTGTGTATCTATACGATCACATAATATATGTTTTTGGTTTCCGATTACATCACCGGGGAGGTTGGGTATGCGTTTCTCTGAAACAACGTTCGGATTGGTTGCCGTTTCTCTACTTATGATCTTCGGTTTCTCTACCGTGTCAAACGCCGGAGATAATGCAGCCGATCTGCAGGCTTTGATCGATGAGACGAGCGCCGAGCTAACCAAGGCGACGTTAGCGAATGACGGAGAGGCTATGCTGGGATTTTATACTGAGGATGCCGTTTCAATGCCCAACTACAGCCCTATGCTTAGAGGGAAGGATGCGATCCGTACGTATGGGGAAGAGATGGATAAAATGGGATTCATCTTCGGCGATATGGATTTCAGAACCAGTGATCTATGGTCGTGCGATGAACTCGTCTATGAACTTGGTAATTATACGGTAGCTTTCAGTATAGGCGATACATCGGTGGTTATGAAAGAGCACGGCAAATACATGACCATTTGGGAACAACAGGATGATGGATCACTGAAAATTAAAGTCGAGACCTGGAATGCTGATAGTTACCCGTGTGGGAATTGATGAGTGAGAATTGATGAATGATGAGGGATAAATGATGAATGCTGATTGATGAGTGAGGTAAGGCCGTTCTATATCAAAACCTCACATTGAAGATTCGGAAAAAATGCGGGCTATGGATAAGCGAAGATTCGGATTATCCAGAGAAAGAGGATAGCAGATTAATGCCGCGTTGATTAATCGTTTTCCCGGATCTGTTTTATCAGATCGGCGGCATGGGTATTATCCGGATTGATGATGAGAGATTTTTTCAGATTCTCGAGAGACAAATCCATTTCACCGGCCAGGAAGTACGCCTCGCCCAGGCTGTCGTACGTATTGAATTCGTCGGGATAGGAATCAACGTTTAATGCGAAGATGACAATGGCGTCATCATATCTTTCAAGTTCTAGAAGTTGATATCCGAGCATATTGAGTTGTTCCTCACCGAAATCGAACTCGGCTTCGTGCTCGGATTTCATCGTCGCATACTCTTCCACCGCCATGGAAACGCCTTCGTTCATAACTGTTTTCAGTAAAACAGGAAAGATCGGTCGTCTCGGGAGCTGAAATGGTTCATCGTACAGGATATTCATTATAGCGGTACTGATATCGCCCAATTTTGAGTCGACCGTATTGCTGAGAAGCACTATGAGATTTTGTTGTTCCGGCATTCGAATGATTATGGAAACGAATCCGTTTATGCCCCCTGAATGACGGACGACCCGAACACTATCTCCATTACTCCCGATCCCGATTGTATGTATAGCCCAACCATACCCGTAGTTCCCTTTATTGGGAGTGAACATCAATTGACGATATTTTTCCGGAAGAAGTTCGTCTCCGTAGAGAGCTCGATCCCAGCGATAGAGATCACGCACTGTGGAATAGAGAGCTCCCGCTCCGTGTGGTACGCTCATGTCAATATATCGGGCATTCCGATAACCACCGGCTCCCGGTTGGTAGCCGCGGACTCGTTTTTCTATGATCATGCCGTGGTGATCATAACCGGAATCACGCATATGAAGCGGCGTAAAAATTCGCTCCTGTATCACTTGTGTGTATGACATTCCCGTTACGGATTCGATTATACCGCCGAGAATTACATAGTTGCTGTTGCTGTATCTGTATTCCGATCCGGGTACGAACTCGAGATCATTGCTGCATCGTTCCGTAATGATCTTCTCGGTGGTATACGGTAGCTTGCTGAATTCCACATACTCCGGATCCGAGGTAAGGTCGGGTATACCTGATTGATGGCAGAGAAGATGGTGAATCGTTACCTTCGAACCGGTATCGATCCGATAATAGGGCAAATATGAATGTATTGTGTTGTCGAGAGCAACGGTTCCATCCACCACCAGTTGCATGATCACGAGCGCAGTGAACTGCTTTGTTACCGATCCGAGTCTGAATTTGCACGAAGGATCACACGGGATCTCCCACTCCATATCAGCCAGACCGTATCCCTTTTCCACAATAACCGAGTCGCTGGTGGCGACGAGAGCGGTACCGTTAAAAAGCCCGTAACGTTGGCCATATGTGAGAAGGCTGTCGATACTGTCCGCTTTACCGGGGAATGCTGAAATCGGAGATGAGATCAAGGATATGATCGAAATCAAGCAGACAATACCACTCGTTTCTTTACCGTACATTTCAGCCCCTTTTACATACTAATGCGAATGAATGAAAATCATCGTGATTCCATGATTTGAACGTTCCCGGCCGTTCAGGGGAATTCCTGCTCTACTTTTTTACGGAGTACCGCAAAAACCAGTAATACTTCAGCGGTATATATTCGATGGAATAGGTATATTTAGTCAGAATGTTCCTGATTTCGAACTCGGACGGAAAGTTCTTCATGACCTCATGAATTGAATCGTCTGACAGCTTCCGCATCTGGTATGTATTCCCTTCATTATCAATACGGGAAATGGGCGTACTGCTTGATTCAACAAAGAGATTATCAACGAGGACAACACGCGCGTTATCCTGCAGGCACGAATGAAATGAATCTATGAATTCTCGTTGTTTGTGATGGGGAATATGAGACCAGAAGAAACCACTGAATCCAGCTGAGAATTCCGCCGCAATACTCGATAGCTCAAATGCATCAATAGAATGGAAGTTGGTCATGCATGTTCCATACGTACGATTACGCGCTTTTGCAAGAATGTCGGAATTGATGTCTGTTGCCATAATTGAAGAAGCACGTTTCGCTATACATTCCGTCCAATAGCCGGTACCGCACGCAATTTCGATAACATCCAATCCAGTAAAGGATTCCGATATCATGGTTCTCAGAATACTCAGATCGGCTTGGCGATCAGGTTTTTCATAAATCCGATCATACTCATCTATTCGCTTCGCATAATATGTCACGAGAGCTTTACTGATATCAGTCGTCGAATCGTTCATACAGTATATCCGAAGATGCTTCTGAAAACGGTATGCTTTATTGAAAGTTTAATACCTGCGCCGATTGAATGCTATGATTCATGACCGATCTGAAGAATAGTCGACAGATCTGTGTCCCGATCAGGATATCATACAATAGAGATTCAGGTCGATAAACGCAACTGGAAAATCGCTGTCTTCAGCCTTCAGAGCCTAGTCGCAAAGCGTAAATCGAAACGGCATGGTAATCCACACGGCAACAGGTCTGCCCCGGGACTGCGCAGGTTTGAAGATCATAGTGCATACGGCGTTCAAAACTGAATCGTGAAAGATCTCCGGTCCGGACGCAATTCTAACGTCCTTTACGTGCCCGTCTGTACCTATCAGTAATTCGACATAAACGGTTCCTGATATATTTCCTATGCGTGCGAGCTCCGGATATTCCGGATTAATGAGACGGATCGGTACGGGTTTTACATCATACGATATATGAATCGATGACGCGCCGTTCATACGTGGAGGCGGGATATCGGGTGCATATCCGGCATGTTCCAATACTGTTTCAGCGATTTCGAGATCTTCCGGCAAATCTTCGTCATCCTCAGGTTCAAATGGTTGTAGTGCTCGAGGGTGTACCTGCTGTTTGACCTGTTCCTCGGGTGGCTCGTATATATGTTCCACCGTTACAACGGGTGGTGGTGGTGGAGATATTGTTTTAATGGTATAGGTCGGTGCGGCTATGAACACAAAAAGATGAATCAGAAGCGCAAGGAGAAGAGCCCGGCGTTGAAAGATGTTTGAGATGAATCGTTCGAGTTCCGCGGGGGATTGCATCTGTCGCATGATTCCTTACCTCCCTGTATAATCTACTCGGGTCGTCTACTGGTAGAGCGAAGGAGGAGGAGATTTGGTTCATTTATTCCCGACCGGAACGTGTATCAACCAAGGCAAAAGATGTATACGGGGTCAGAATTCCGTATTGCATTGCGATTTCCGCAATTTCGCCGGTCATTTCCGGGGCGGTGGAGAGGACCGAACGGTGTGTGAGATCGGCGAGGTGCTTCCGTGCCCAGATAAACCCGAGTGCCGGAGCGCGTGACGAGTGATCTGTCGTAACGATCTCGACTGCTTCCTCACCAGTGTGCGCAGTCCCCGAAATGGTAAGGGAGGTATCACGATAAGCTGTTATACATGCCGCAAGCACGATAGGTCGACCTATATGGAGATCGGGGATCCTCACCGGATAACTTCGCCCTCCACCGAGCGTGTTCCAATCTACGGTGATATCGCGCAGTACCGGTCGTCTCAATGTTTCAATGAAGTATTCAGCCGTATTTGGAAGATCATCGTCCGGATTTACGTACAAAATTCCACCGCGACCAAATCGCGCCATGTTTTCGAATAATATCGTGTTCGCTGTTGCTCCAACAATAAGGGGAAATATCCGCGTACTTCCGATGTTGGAGTTCATGAATCGTCGGATGTCACCATGGTCATCTACGTATCCGTCGGTGAGAATTACAAGTAACCTGTATCTGGATGAATCATGAGGCGATGTCAGGGATTTCCGGAATCCCGGCAGCATACCTTCTCCATCAGTCGACGGTGCTGCATGGATTTTTCTGATGGTATCCCGAATATTCCGATTCGAACCCGCGGCACCCGCTTGAAGCTCCGTCAGAGATTTTCCAGAGAAAGTGATTACGTGAAATGAATCATTGTCATCGAGATTCTCAAGGAGATATTCGGCGATCTTTTTGGCCGTGAACAGTTTTTTACCGCGCATACTCCGTGAACAATCGATCAGGATTGAAATATCAACGGAAAGACGACGGATACCGTCATATTCCTGAGGTGGTACCATGAGAAGGATGGCATGACCCGGATGAGAGGATCGATCGATAAATAAGGCAGTTTCCGCCGTATCACCCGTAATCTCATAGTCCAGAATAAATTCCGTGGGAGATGGGCTTTCAACGGATTGAGCCTGTATCTCCGCACTGTGGGCGGTAGGCCGGGTAATCTCGATACTATGAGTGGGACTGTTTATCGATCGGATAGGCATGCCGGCCTCCATGGTGACCGATATTTCCGCGTCAGATGGTTTTACTGAACCCGGATCGGAATGTGTAACGCTGATCGGGCATGAGAAGTGATAGAAGCCATCATAAAAAGGGACCGTGGAAACGTATCGAAACATTGATTCTATTTCTATTTCCGGGGGAACGGACTGAATTCTACCTTCAACCTGATTATCTCCGGCGTCCTCTATCAGAGATGCGACAAGACCCCGCTCACGGGCTAATTTGAAAATCTTCTCAGCGTTTTCTCGTTCACGAACGATTCCACGGATTTTCCGTTCTCCGATTGTGAGAATGAAATCACTCAACCCCGCATTATCCGGAAGGATAATGGAAAATATCATATCTGCCGGGGCTTTGGAATGATGAAGGAATCGGTGATTCAGTGACACTTCGGATACGCATCCGAGAATTCGCGAATCTATGGTCGTCTGTAGAAGATCAATGGGGAAGGTATTCCCTCGTGTATCATGTATTGAAACGCCCATGTCTTTCTTCGAAGAGCTTTGAGAGGATCGTTGGGGTTGTACCACGATCCAGAGATCCTCTGCAGGCGTGAGATCCGGGGGAAGTCCGTAACTCTCATCTGCCATGATACCAAGGCGGGATTCGGGTATCACGAAAAACTCCGGTTCCCATTCCATACTTTTTTCTTTATCTGGTCCAGCTTCATGGGAATCGCGCCTTCTGTTTGCGGTTTCCCGGTCGCCTAATTTTTCTTGATGAGATTTCTCTTCACGTATGGAATCCCCGGGACCGCATTCTGAAATCGCGAGGATCATGATCAAGAATAAGAGGAAGTGAGAGATTCTTTTGAATAGTATCATGATTCATCTCCAAGAGCGAGTATAACATCCGCAGTAAATGACCGGCCGTTTGGATCCGCGGTAATACAATGCCGTAGAATGAAATCAGGTCCATCCCGATCGTGGACGAGGAGATGAATGGTCGCCACGAGGATTTTTCCCGTGGGGAGGCTGGAATTCAAGCTGAACGATGCGAGTATGACATGGTGATTGTCGATCGCTGCCGAATCATAATAGGGAGGTTCTTTGAATGCATGATGCTCGCCGCCTTCGATGCCAACGATGGCTGACACCTGAGACGTGTCCTCGATCTCGATCTGGTATGCTGCCAGGGGAGTGTCTCCTGAATCCACATAAATGTCGAGTGGCATAAATCTGCCGGAGTTTGTGTCACGAGTATGGCGTTCGGAGCGGATACATCCCAAGCAGAATAGAAAAAAGAAGCATTCGATGCAAAGAATACATCCGTGTACCGTGATAAATCGATTCCTTTTCATGGCTTCATCCTACAAGCGAACCGCCGCGGTTACAAGTTCGTGAACATCGGCCTGATCAATCGTACCGTCATGATTCGCATCCCATTCTTTCTTTCCGCATTCTCCAGCTCGAATGATGCGGGCAACCCTGAATGCATCGAGTATCGTGATATTTTCGATTGTCGGTATCGATGTTTTCGGATCATTGCGTATCGCTGTGTCCTTATCGGACAAAAGAGAGAGAATAATGATTGTCATACTCGCCGCCGCTGCCACTGGAGCCATCCATCTCAAGGCTTTGAATCGTCGTCTCCTAACCAGGTACCTGTCGGCTTCGGCTATAATTGCATCGTCTATTGATCCTGGAACCATCGAATCCGTATCGAACAGCGTCTTGAGGTTCGCTATGAGTTCGCCGGGAATGTCTTCAAATGATTCGTGATTTTCCGTTTTTTCTGTCATTGCTCTCACCTTATACATTAAGCGCTGAAATACTCAATTGGTTCATTCTCAACTATCCGTTACCCTCAGCCGTGTGCTGTATATTCTTTTCGAAATAAGCCCGCGTTCTCTCGTCCGTTCTCAATGTCTTTAATGCATTGTGAAGCCGTGATTTCACGGTGCCCAAAGGAATGTTGAGTGCTGCGGCGATCTCGTCCAGTTTCATCTCATCAACGAACCTCATGATGAGAACCTCGTATTGACCGGGCGGCAGGCAGTGGAGGAGTGATGCCAGGCCTTCAAGCGAATTCGGTCTTGTATCCGGAGGTTTGCCTATGGTCTCGAAGATTTTCTCGCCCGACATGTATCGTTTCTTGATCCGGATTCTATCCATCGCCCGGTTTTTTATCGCTGGATACAGAAACGTGGTGAGTTTCGCGGTCAGGGTGAATCCGGGGAATTTTCTCAGGAAATACGCAAATGTCTCCTGAAGAACATCGAGGGCTTCTTCATCATCTCCGGTGAATCGGCAGGCCAACCGATATACCCAGTCACGGTATCGATGATAGAGCACTTCGAATGCACGGGTATCCCCATTGTTCATGGCTTCGATCAGGGATTCGTCGCTTCGTGGGTCGTGCCGGGTCATTGGCGGCCTTTGTACTGCGGGAAACCATTCGCATGTCAGAAATACGCATCATTAATGTGAATACGTTTGTAGACAGATCATGTCAATCTGTGAGCAAAAGGTGAGAGGGCGGAGATGTTTCCATCTCCGCCCTTATGGGCCGTTGTAGGTGCTCCAGGGGTTACGGTTGGAAAGGAGCCGCCGACCCATCGGCAATGGATCGAATCATTCGGAAATGCCGGTCTTCGACGAAGACCAATTGCCCGGACTGCAGCGACGAGGAATGGAGGTCTTGGTGAAGCATCTCCGAGATATGATCCATTGGAGTGATCATTGGTGTCAGCGATCTACGTAAGATCTATTATCCTGACTCTGGCTGTAGGAGTCAGACGTACTCTGAAAAGCCCTTCATCATTGGTGACTCTGATCTGGCCGCCGGTGGCGGTTCCGCGAGGATAGCAGGTCAACTGACCGCCTCGACCCTCAACATATGTCTGAGGTGGAAGAGTAAATACCTTCAGTGTGTCCCCGGTATCCAGATTTACGATATTTATATCGCGACTTCCGGTTGATGTACTGAGTTTAACGTCATCTCGCAGGACAATCGCCGATTGACGCGCGAAGTTCATTGCCGTGGCGGTTAGCTCCACAGCGGAGGTGAGAGAGGTACCCCGCCAACTGTCCCGGAAATGTGGGGCGATGAGACCAGTCATCGTTATAACAATAGCGATCACCAGTGCCAGCTCCGTCATGGTGAATCCTCTAGATCTTGTCATTTGAGATCGCTCCTTCCTTCTCTGGTGCCGCGGCAATGTGCCGCTGGCCTTCCAACCGTTCTCGCATTCCTTAAATTGCAGTAAGCATGCCGGAGGTGCTTCCATTATTGATTGCTATTATAATTTATATTATCAGTATATATATATGATAATAACCATAAATAGTATTAAATAAAAATACTTTGAATGAATGAAATACGTAATGTGAATATCTGATTGCATTATGCAACTGTATACCAATGAATATATATGCATTTTGAAATCAGTTTTAGTGGGTTTGAGTTAATATTAATTATTAAAACATTTCATTAATATGTAATACACATAAAATTAAAGTTAAATTAAAGAAAGGTTAACACAGAGTTAACATTTCTCTTGGATTCCACATCATATGAGGATGAACGATAATTTTCAGAACTCTTGACCCCGTAGATTATACGCTCATTGTGATACGCGGATGCAACTGCGCCATGGGAATGGATCGGTGGTTCACAAGGATAAGACCGTTCGGTAATCACGATCCGTGAAGCAATGTGATACCGAGGGTATAATTCGGATTGTGATCCACTCTGGTATCACGTCGAGAATTCGGAAAGGATGGTTCATGTCTACCGAATTTCCAGAGATCGTTCCACTCGGTGTTCTTCACGATCGAAACAGGATATTTACCGGTACCTATTTAAAACTTGATCGATTGGATGTTCGGCTTCCTGACGGTCGAGTGGCAGTGAGAGAGGTAGTATGCGTTCCGCATGCGGTTGCCGTACTTCCCGTAGATTCGTTCGGATCCGTTCATCTTGTACGGCAATTCCGCCCGGCTATCGGCAGGACTATTATTGAAATACCCGCGGGTCTCATCGATCAGGGCGAAACCCCGGAAGATGCAGCTTTCCGAGAATGCGAGGAGGAAACCGGGTATCGGCCCCGGAGTCTGCGGAAGCTGATCTTGTATGCTCATGCAGAAGGGTACTCCAATGGATTCATAACCGCCTATGTGGGGACCGATCTTGTCTTCACCGGGAAAGACAATCCGGATTCAACGGAGATAATCGATCGGATAGAGATGAGTTTTGAGGACCTGCTCACGGCTGTATCAGCCGGCGAAATCGTTGATTCAAAAACTATTCTCTCCACCGTCCTGACGCGTGACCTGATCGCGGATGGTGTTGTGAGTATTGAATGAGTGCATCAGTTAGTGGACGTATTGTGTTTTCGATTCAGTGTTCGACTACAGACCCTGAATTCTCCTAATCAACGGCAATCTTCCCCGCTTCTTCAATGGGAATTCGTGCATCTTTCAAAACGGGAAGCGTTGTTCCAAGATCAACGGCGCCGGATAGACGATAGTTCAGTTCATTACCTCCGGAGATGAGATTATACACCGTACTTCCCATTTCTAGGAAGTTGAGAGAGATCGGAATAGTCACCGTACCTGTTGTCTTTCGGGCGATGCTCATCGCTTTAGGCTGTCGGCCCTGAACCCATCTGTCACCATCTACGGAAAAATCATAATCTATATTTTTCAGAGAAAGCCCGAATCCGTTAGGATTATTTATCTTCAGTCGAAGCTCAAGTGCGGCTCCGGTTATGGAGATATTGTTGGTCTTGATACCGGCCACATCCACTGCCGGTAGTTTAACCGCGGGAATAGAACCACTGTGACTTACGGGTATCCGCGTTGGTCCAAGTACCGGGATAGCAAATGTCAGTCCGCACGCGATTCGGTACGGGGCGTTGTCCTGATCCTTCAGTGATCGTATCATATTGTACAACTCAATGAAATTAATCCGAACCGGTATCGGCAGAGTGGTTTTTCCCTGTGGTGGTACGTTCATCGAACGATTCTGATCTCCCTGGAGGAAGGTTTTTCCGGATACTGAGAAATCATAGTCGAAGCCGGCCATGTTTATTC
>Ga0180433_10010486_pt1 | contig 11144 bp, 7 predicted proteins | sample SS_ome_8_FD_132980 | JGI IMG/M metagenome (GOLD analysis project Ga0180433, IMG submission 132980) | Hypersaline lake sediment archaeal communities from the Salton Sea, California, USA - SS_1_D_1 metaG | ecosystem: Environmental > Aquatic > Non-marine Saline and Alkaline > Hypersaline > Sediment...
CGTTGGTAGAGTAGTCTATGGCAACAGTACTTATGCTTCCCGTACTCGTCCACGTGATATACTCAACGTCACCTGCGGTCCACGTCTCTCCCCCATTGGGATCCGTTACCGTTACGCTGTTGGATGGAGTACCGCCTACTGCGGCCTCCGCATCCACCATACCGTATCCGGTATACCGGTCCCAACCGGCACCTGATTCAACACTGGTGACATCCTGGGCCGTATTCCGAAGCTGAGTCCTTATCTGACTTGGCGTATACGATGGATTAGCGGCTTTGATGAGCGCACAGACTCCCGCTGCATATGGTGTTGCACACGATGTTCCGTTGAACCATTTGAAATAGTCACCTGAGTCATATCCCCCACTACTCCCGATATCGGTTGTCGGAAGAATCGTGGGAGCAATGACATCAACAGCGCCGCCGTCAGTAACGTAATTGACGCCATAGTTCGATCCCCACCAACGCTCGCCGTCACACGTGTACCCGTTAGGATCAGTGTTCACGCCTGGATTCACCTCGGAGCTGCTGCTGCTGCTTCTTTTCCGCTCGCCACATGGAGATGCGGCGCCAATGGCGATAACGTGGGTATTGATCGCCGGATAACTGACCGCCGAGGCATTTTCGTTTCCTGTGGCCGCTAACAGGGTTACGCCAGCATTGTAGGCATAAAGCAGGGCATCATCAGTGGAAGGATCACTGCTCATACCGCTAGCGCCGAGACTCATGCTGGCGACGTCAGCACCGTTGTCCGCGGCATATTCCAGTGCCAGAACGATAGATGAGAAATACATGCTGCCGCCGCTGTCTGCGACCTTCAAGGGCATTATGCTGCATCCGCCCGCGATACCGGCTGTACCGAGACCGTTGTTCGCCATGGCCGCCGCGACGCCGGCACATGCCGTCCCGTGTCCGGGTTGAGAGCTGTTATCGTCGGGATTGCTGTCATCATCACCGAAATCGTAGCCCGTAACCAGACGAAGATCGGGATGATCAATATCAACACCGCTATCCAGGATAGCGATGGTTATGCCGGATGAACCGTATCCCTGTGAGCCGTTCCATGCCGCTTCCGCATTCGCGTCGAATCCAACGGTTCCAACTGGCGATCCGTTCTCATGGCTGTTTGTTGACCAGTCATATGAGAGCATCTGGGCTGTATTATCATGACCCCAGTGGAGATAATGCATTGGATCATTGGGTACCGCCGCCGGAAATGCGCGCCAATCGGGAGAAGCCGCCTCCACCGAACGATTATTCCGGAACTCCCTGGCTACAGAGACCGGATCTTCCGTCCCGGTATATTCGATGACGAACCATCTATCTATGCCGATTCTGGCCCCTTGATCGACATATCTGCATTCATTGAAAAGTTTTGACATAGCTGTTGCGTTCACGGCGCGACAGAGAGCATCAAATGATGACAAACCGGTTCGCGGTTCAAATCTTTGGGCACGTGGAATTTCCCGGTCTATCATCGATACTTCCAATGCATCTGCATGGAATTTGACCAGAATACGTCCGGGCGCATATGGAAGAACCGAATGCGCTTCCCGAACGAATCCGGCTTGAACCGGCGCATACGGGATTGCGGAGGAATGTTCCGCTGCACTGATGGAAGCAATGTTCATGGTCGCAATCATCGCCATGATCAGCAGGAATGCGGGACGGTGGACGGTCGAGTGATTCATGGACGCTCCTTTGGGATGGAACCTGAGAAGGATGGACCGTATCGATTTGTTCCGTACATCATGATCCTACTCCCCGTTCACAGATCCGCTTTGCTGGAAACGACGGTTCTGTTGAGGATGACGAGAAACAATCGACGATAATGGTACCTGGATACAACTCATGCTCAGATTGAAGCGCGACCGAGTGGGGAAATGAAAACGTCGCTCGAGCCTATCATACATCCGAGGAAGATTTTGGCGGGTTCGAAGACGCGCTTCGGAGTGCTTCATGCACGAGAAAAATTCCGGATAAGACAGTGGGTGCTGGGCCATGAGATATCCACATCGTACCAAAAATGATAGGTTGAAAGACGTGCGGGCACTGGAATAATACGTTACAGATACCCTATTGAGTGACACATTTTATATGAGACCTGTAACATGTCAAGACACTTTTGCGGCGATTTCCATGATTGTTTCGAAGAGGCTGCTATGCCGTGGTTGAACCGCTACCTCTATCTTCGTCTCTACTCTTGACGTGCAGGGAGCGTGGATTAGTATGGCGGTCTATTTGCAGATATATTTATTATCTTTCTCGTGTACTCGTGTCGGCGGTTTCCGTCACGCGCATTGAGTGGAGAGCAATACGCAAACGTTGCAATACTGTGCGATGCCCATTGTGGTTGGATTGATGAATGGACGATTATTCAGACTTATTGGTTATCCGGTATAATTTAATGTATAGCGGACGATATGGGGCATCGACCTCGTGGAATACTTCTCTAGTTTGGATCATCTCAACGTTATGAAACCGGATATCACGATATCTGTCATTATACCCGTTTACAACGCGGCTGACACACTGCAATTCTGCCTTGAAGCGATATGCGCAACTTCCGTTTCCGGATATGAGATTATCGTTGTAGACGATGGATCAAACGATGATTCGCGAACGATTGCCCGTAACTTCCAATGCAGAATCCATCAGTTACACGAACAGGGTGGAGCCGCCGCCGCACGTAATGCCGGAGCCAGGATTGCACGTGGCCGCATTCTTCTATTCGTGGATGCTGATGTAATCGTTCCCGGGAATCTCATCGAACGGATCGTTGACGATTTCAACAGAGACGATGTTGTAGCCGTTCAGACGCTATATACGTGTCCAGGTCGATATTCAGATACCCCATCTCGCTATCAAAACGATTACTATCATTACTTTTGTACGCGAATTCCGGGAGACAACACCAGCGTTTTCGCCACATGGTGCGCCGCCGTATCACGTGAAGTATTTCTGAGTATCGGCGGATTCGATCAACGCATTCCGGGAGCTGCTGTCGAAGATGAGGAGTTTGGGTATGAACTGGTGGATCGAGGGTATCGAATCTTTCTTGATCGATCACTTACCGTTGAACATCTCGCTCGTTACTCGATCGGCAGCTTCATGAAAAGACGATTCTTTATGGCCAGAAGTCAGATAAAAAGCGCAATTCGTAAGGCACCTCTTCGGTTTCGCCGGTATGCTGATCTGGGTCAGAATCCTACTCATCATTCCAGACGGATTCTACTCTGTATACCGCTTTCCTTCTTGATTGTTTTGTGTGGTATACTGTTTTTTATCAGTCCATCACTTGAAGCAGCTCTTTGTATATTTCTGAGCTGGTTGTTTTTAGGTGGTCTTGTATTTGATTTTCTCAGATTCGTAGGAAAAACGCATGGTACCCTATCCGTTATACCATCGCTCATCATGTTCTGGCTTGATATGATGATAGTCGGGTGCGGGCTCGGATTTGGTGCTTTCGAATACACCTGCGGGAGGAGATACTGATCGTGTCCCGTATGGCTCCCAATCATACAGTTGTTGTTGTTATGCCTGCGTTTAATACGTCGGGCACACTGGAAAAAACATGTGACACAATTCCGGAAGGATGGGTCGACAAAATCGTGGTGGTTGATGACGGCAGTAGCGACAATACCACAGAGATCGCCCGCTCTCTCGGCCTTCATGTTGTGACACATGGTGAAAATCGTGGATACGGCGGGGCACAGAAAACGGGATACGATTGGGCGCTGAAACATGATGCCGATATCGTTGTTTTATTACATTCCGACTTTCAATATAGTCCCAGAATACTTCCCCAATTTGTTCAGAACATCGCCGACGGCACCTATGATGCCGTAACGGGATCGAGAATTCGAAGCGGAGATGCATTGCAGGGTGGTATGCCGTTGTGGAAATATATACCCAATAGATTCCTGACATTCGTGGGCAATTCGGCATTTAATACGTCGGTTTCCGAATTTCATAACGGGTATCGAGCCTATCACAGAGATGTCCTCACAGCGGTACCGTATCAGAATTTTTCAAACAGGTTCGACTTTGATACGGAAATCATTATGCATCTGGCTGTCCGTGGTTTCAGATTAGGTGAGGTTCCATCTCCCACCAGATTCGCCCGGGATAGCAGCATGATGACATTTCGGCAGGGTATTCGATACGGTCTCAGCCTTCTTGGACACATGGGGCGTTTCATGTTGCATCGTTGGGGTATTCGTCCCGATTCGTCCCTTCCCGCGTCATAATATTCGTGACGTTTTCAGTCATTGTTCCCGTTCGGAATGGTTCCAAGACATTATCGTTGTGTCTTCAATCTCTGAGAAATGCAGGCGGAGCCGATACTGAGATAATCGTCGTTGATGATGATTCCGATGACGAATCTCCCGAGATAGCGGCAGAATATGCGGATACGGTTATCAGACTAACATGTTGTGCGGGAGCGTCATCGGCGCGAAATAGTGGAGCGGAACAAAGCTGTGGTGATATCATAGTTTTTGTCGATTCCGATGTAGTTGTTCCTGATCATGCGTTTAACGCACTGAAGGATTCGTTTCAATCGTCCGCTGCTCCTGATGCTGTACAGGGTATATATGCCCGGAACTGTCCATATACAAATCCCGCGAGCCAATACAAAAACCTCTATTACCATTTTATATGGACGCATCTCGTAAAGAGTGAGTGGTTGAACTCCGCAGCGTCGTTCTTCCTTGCTGTAAAACGTGAGGTATTCGAGGAGATAGGCGGATTTGATACGCAGATTATCGTTCCAACCGTGGAAGATGCAGAATGGGGTCATAGAGCCGTACGGGCAGGTAAACGTATCTTACAAAATCGAGAAATCCAGGTCATCCATTATAGAGAGTATTCTGTTCGTGGATTACTGTTTTATGATTACAGACTCTCTATGGCAAAAATGAAGTTTCTTCTCCGACGGATGTTTCAGGCAAAAGACGGATCTTTTTTTTGTTTCGATGGCGGGTTTGCGGTGAGTACGGCGCGGGCGGTAGATATGATACCATGGTTGGTCAGTCTTCTTATCCTGCCGCTCTCATTGTTTCTTTGCATTGGCGGTCTTATACTTCCAGGTTTGATCGTTCTGATAGCATCATTGACGATGCAAACACCGTTTTTTCTGTACATTCGGCGGATTATGGGAATCAAGAGGACCGGGGCCATGATAGCCATCATGTTTTTGGACATACTTTCCGTGGATGCGGGAATCGTGTCTGGCATTCTCTCCTTTATATGCGGAAAAAGGTACTGATATGCGAATACTCCTCCTTACCGTACCCGCACCCCTGGAACAGGATCAGCACCGATTCATGAATATACGACGGAGAGGTTTTGAATGGTTGAAGTTGAAACCTTTAGTCAATGTCGTACCGTCCCCCTCGCTGTTGTATCTCGTACCGTATTTAAAACAGGACGGCCATGAAGTCCGTTACATGGAGGGATTATTCAGTACTTTCGACGCGGTCTATCAAACCATAGCGGAGTTCAAGCCGCAGATGATCGGTATGACCGTGACAAGTGTGGATTGGCGAAATACGAAGGAACTCGTAAGAGAAATACGGGAGCGGTTTCCCGATCTTCTCCTCGTTGTGGGGGGAATTCATCCGACGCTGTGGATGGAAAAATGTTTTGAAGAATGCCCGGGTTTGGATATTGTCGTTTATGGAGAAGGTGAGAATACAACCCGAGAATTGGCAAACAGGCTTTCCGCGAATGAGGAATTAGCCGGACTTCAGGGGATCATATACAGGGATAATGGGGAGCTGGTCAGGAATGAACCACGTCTTCCCGTTAAGAATCTGGATCAACTACCGTTTCCCGATAGAACGGTCATAGATCTGAATAAATATCTCCCATCCCCTACATTCTATCACCGATTGCCCCATGCATCTATCATCGGGTCTAGGGGTTGTCCATATCGCTGTACGTTTTGTCATACGGATAGACATACGCGCATGAGATCAGCGAAGAATATCGTAGATGAAATCGAGATGTTGAATACAAATTTCGGTGTTGTTGATGTGGCGTTCTGGGACGATACGTTTACCCTTTCAGAACAACGTGCATTCGATATATGCAAAGAAATATTGAGACGGAATCTCGATGTGGATTGGTGTGTCAATGCACGCGCAGATAAAATAACAAAACCTCTTCTTCGGAAAATGAAGGAAGCGGGTTGTTGGCGCGTACTTTACGGCATCGAATCCGGTGTTCAGAAGAATCTTGATCGTCTCAAAAAGGATATCAGGCTCGATCAGATTCGCCATGCGGTGCGAATGACAAATGAGGTAGGTATCGAAGCGTATGGAACGTTTATGTTCGGTATCCCGGGAGAAACGTTTGAGGAGGGCCTTGAAACCATCCGATTCGCGTGTTCCGTGGGTCTGGATTTTGCGGTATTTGTTTCATTGACTCCATTCCCGGGATCTGAAGTATACGATGATGTAGTATCAGGGAAAATACAGGCGGTTAAGCACGAGGCACCCTACGATCTCAAGAATATTTCATTTGTTCCCGATAGCCTCACGGAACAGGAGATCGAATATTTAATCAAGACTGCCCATAAAAAATTCTATCTTCAGCCCAGGACCATTCTACGCAGGTTCAAAAAAATGCGCAATATGCATGATCTGAAAAAAAATGTGAAAGGCTTTCTCCTTCTTCTGACTGCCAGTTGATCGAACAGACTATGTGTATACAACAGTTGTACCGTGTACGCGTGAATTCTTTCGCGAAACAATCTCTACGTGAGCTGAATATTAAATGAACGTTTTACTCATTCGTCCGCCGGTAATTCATAAAAAGGGAGATTTTTTCGGTTCCATTCCGGGTATACCTACCGGTATTGCACATCTTGCGGCAGTTGTTCGTCACCATGGACATACCGTTCGAATTCTTGATTGTTACGGTGAATCTCCCCATCGTTTTTACCGACTCGATTCCGAATATGAAGCCCGAGGTATGACTCCCTTACAGACGGCGCAGTCGGCCTCCTCAGGCTGGGCGGATATTGTAGGACTGAGTATCCACTGTACAACGGAACAGGTAATTGCGCGGCATCTCATCAGCGAAATACGGAAAAGATGTGGAGATATCCCGCTCGTGGTGGGCGGGTATCACGCGACGTTTTTACCCGAAGCATTCATTGAAATGGGTGCGGATTACGTGGTGCTTGGTGCCGGTGAAAAGCGTTTACCCGGGCTCCTGCATTCGCTCAGTTCTCACTCAGAGATATCACCCGATGGCATCGCCACTACTTCAGAGATGTTTCCGAGAACGACGTTTCTCGACGGATTGGACGGATACCCGCTCCCGGACGTTGAGCTTCTCCCATTGGATAACTACTGGAAACTCGGGTATGGGCATGGCCCCGTCCGCGGTAAGTATATGAATATGCTCACCTCACGGGGCTGTCCTTTTAAATGCGGATTCTGTCAGGCTCCCTTGATGTCAGGCGGAAAGTGGCTGGCCAGATCTCCCGATGACGTCATGCGTGAATTGCGCTACTACCATGAACAACTGGGTATTTCCGATTTCCATATTCAAGATGAGAATTTCGCGCTCAACAGAAAGCGAACCCTGGATCTGTGTAACGCCATTATTTCGTATGATGCTGATTTAACATTTTGTCTGCCGTCAGGTGTAAATGCGATGACGTTGTCACCTGAAATTGTAGATGTGATGGCGCGTGCGGGATTCAGATATCTTTCAGTGTCGCCTGAAAGCGGATCGCCCCGCGTGCTTGATCTCATGCGAAAACGTATGGATCTCGATACCGTTACGGAGGCTGTCGGTATGTGCCGGAGAAATGGTATTCGAACAAATGCATGTTTCATGCTCGGTTATCCCGGGGAAACAGCTGACGACCGGCGTATGACCATGCGGTACGTGAGACGATTGGCCAGGGCTGGTGTTGATGAGATCATCGTTCCCATTATGACGCCGTTTCCTCATACTCCGTCGATGGATTCCTTTCAGGAACGTCGTCCCGAAGAGCTCTGTTTCAGTCCCACATGGCGATCGGATTATAAGGCTCTTTCCCGATTCAGGTTTCGTCTCTACATTTCTTTTCTACTGCAGCGAATCGGATCATTTCCCCTCTCTATTCTCCGGCAGATCCGGAATGTAAGCACGGGGAATCATGAAACGAAGGGCGAAATGACGGTTACGAGGATTGTTCGAGATACAAAAGATCGTATATGGAGCTCTATTAGGAATCATCGATATTGACACGATCGCGGGATTTCTGCGACATCCCCGGAATGTAGAATCATCGAGTGGTTTAGTCGATAACGAATTGAGTCCAACTCAAAGGCGAGGGATTATTCCGAATGATACAGCAAACGAATAGACGCACTGTCGGTGTAATATGCATGACTTTGGCGGGTGTCATATTCTACCTTATTGCACGTACTCATATACCGTCTCAGATTCTCTCGGCCAGACGCTGGGACAAACTCTACCAGGTTGTGTTTCTGTTCCCCGCCGTTCTTGGGTTAGCATACCTGATTTCAACCCGGGTTCGCACCCGTATCACCACCGTTCGTACGATGATCAATGACCATCGAGCGGCTTTAATCCTCGTATGTTCAGGGTTTCTTCTTCTAATGTATACGGCGTATTTTCCTCTCGGTCACATGCCTCGAAGTAAGGATGAAGCGCAGTACCTTTTTCAGGGTCGTTTATTGGTTTCAGGGAATCTCTGGGCGCCTTCCCCTCCGTGCCATCAGGCCTTTACTCTTCGTGGCATCAAAATCGACGGTGATCGTTGGGTGCCGGCGTATGACCCGGGGCATTCGTTACTCATTGGCATCGGTGATCATTTCAATGCAGGATGGATGGTTGGGCCTTTCATAGGGGCACTGTTCTTATGGCTATTATGGCTTCTCGGCAAAGAACTATACGGAAGTCGTATCACTATATTCGCAGTTTTTCTCGGTATATTATCGCCTTTTTTTATTTTTCTTGCAGCCAGCTACAGCTATCATATCACATCGCTCTGTTTGACGACGGTAACGCTTCTCGGAACGGCAAAAAGACAATCCGGTTCAAAATGGGCTTTCGTCACCGGGGTGGGTCTCGGACTCCTGGTACTCGTCAGACCACTTGCCGTGGTTTTCATCGCGCCGTCACTCATCTACCTGGAAGTATCGTATATCCGTGACCACCGTTCCATTCCATTTCACAGGTGGTGGCGCATAGGAATTGTCATGTTTCCACTCATTCTCTTGTATCTACTCTATAATAATGTCGTTACGGGGAATCCTTTCATCACGGGAAGACAATTTCTGTATCCCCAGGCGTTATTCGGTTTCGGAGAACGAGCCGCGCATGTAGAAACATACGGTACATTGGGACATTCACCACTTAAGGGATTATTAAACGTCCTGGTGCAAGTTTCGACCTTATCCACCGGATTATACGGGTGGCCGCTCATATCTCTTTTTCCGGCCGGAATCGCGTTCGTTCTAAAAAAACGAACGGCATGGGATTGGGCATTCTTCATTGTGATGGCAACAACGGCTACCGTCTTATTTTTTAGCTGGTATTCAGCCATAGAGCATGGGCCCCGTCACTATCTCGACACGTTACCTGGTCTGTTACTCCTCTCATCTGTTGGGTTGAAGATGATTCATGATCGGATTAAACAGGTGGGGACGATGAGTCCTGATATTTTTATGACAATCATGCTCATCGGTCTTTTTACAATAACTCTGATATTGTATATCCCCGTGAGAGTACGAGACATAAGCGGTCCATGGTTGGGGGTGGATCCGGTGATTCGAACCGCTATTGACGAAGATATTGATACACCGGCGCTGGTTTTTATGGATTATCCCGATGCACCTGCGGATTATTATACCTCCGGTTTCGTTTTCAATGATCCATTCCTGAGAGCGCCCGTACTCTTCGCGCGTCATATGAGTACCGGGGATGATATACGTTGTCTGGAGCAGTTCAATGACAGAAAAGGATACCATCTTCGATATGATCCGGATACACGTGATATAGAAGTTTCAATGATGAGTCATGAACCGAATCCAAAGAACCGGTGAAGAATCAATCCGATGATATCCGTGGTATCTATGCTTTTTGTACATGGTGGTGATACTGCCGGTGAATACTCTTACCGGCATATAAGTAATATCACCTTCTTTGCAAGAAAACCGGAATAAAACGGTTTATACAAACACAGGAGCATGTATCAATCTAGACGAAACAGTATTCTGATATCTTCGGGAATATACCCTCGATCTGCTCAGTCAGAATAGTCGGGATGCTTTCCCATTTTATCCGCCTTCGTAAAAATCGGGGGTTTACCCGTGGAAATGTATGTTTTATCAATGCTATGGCGTGTTGTCGTCCGGAAAGAATGTCGTATTCTACGGCAAAGCCGAAGTCCCTGAGTGTATGGAAGGGCCCAAGACCATGTCCATGAGTAAATCGAAGGGGCGAAGATCAGTAGAGCTAAAGACCGCTGATTTTACCCGGGGACTCCATGTGTCCCTGTGGATAGTTGAGTGACACATGCCTGAATTATCAATCATTACGGTTATTCTTCTCGCATTATCCGCTTTCTTCGCAGGTTTCATAGATTCAATAGCCGGTGGAGGCGGGATAATTACCGTTCCCGCACTTCTCTGGGCGGGATTTCCTCCTCATTTCGCTTTGGGCACCAATAAGCTTCAATCCACATTCGGCAGTTGTACGGCCTCATTCAATTACTCGAAAAATAGATTGATAACAGTAAAAGAGATACTGCCTGGCGTAGTTACGACGGCAATTGGGGCGACATGCGGAACTCTGACGGTTCAGATCCTTTCTCCTGATATACTTTCCGGAATCATACCTGTATTGCTCTTTTTTGTTTTCGTCTACATTCTCTTTTCTCCGGATACAGGCATTGAAAGAAAAGTCGCCTCCATTTCCAAAGGAGCGTTTTACATCTTATTTGGTCTGTCCATTGGTTTTTATGACGGATTCTTCGGACCGGGGACGGGATCTCTGTGGACCCTGGCGTTCGTGTTTTTCAGAGGATTTGATTTCCGATGTGGAGCCGCATATACGAAAGTTGTTAATTTTACCAGTAATATCGTTGCGCTTGCGTGGTTTATCTACGGTGGGAAG
>Ga0180433_10010487_pt1 | contig 11144 bp, 8 predicted proteins | sample SS_ome_8_FD_132980 | JGI IMG/M metagenome (GOLD analysis project Ga0180433, IMG submission 132980) | Hypersaline lake sediment archaeal communities from the Salton Sea, California, USA - SS_1_D_1 metaG | ecosystem: Environmental > Aquatic > Non-marine Saline and Alkaline > Hypersaline > Sediment...
CGCATATGGAATGCTCTGTCAATTGGCAAACAGAAAACGCCTTCTGCATTCTTAGTCAAACTCGTCTGGCAGCTCTTTTCAAGCGCATTTTCGAGGTCCTGTTTTCCTTCCAGTGTCCGCGCGGAAAAGGTTACGCAAAGAGCATTTTCCAAAAAGGAACCTGCAGTAATCTCTTTGATTTCCTCCTTGGCCATCTCTTTGAGTTCTTCATCCACCAGATCGATTTTGGATAGCACGACCAGGCCCTGTCTAATGCCTAGTAAGTTGAGAATATTAAGGTGTTCCCTAGTTTGAGGCATTACACCATCATCGGCTGCCACAACTAACGTTGCGACATCAATACCACAAATGCCTCGTACCATATTCTTGACGAGGCGTTCGTGCCCAGGAACGTCTACGAAGGCGACTTCTTGACCGGAAGGTAGGTGATAAGGGGCGAAGCCGGGCTGAATGCTAAGCCCCCTCCGCTTTTCTTCTTCCAAGGTGTCTGTGTCTATACCGGTGAGAGCTTTAACCAGCGCCGTTTTCCCGTGATCGACGTGACCGGCTGTCCCTACGACGATGTGCTTCAAATGGCAACCCCCTTTTGACTGTTGGAAGCGGCAAGGGGAATCGAACCTCCCCCTCGTTTCTTAGACGAGGCCAGCGAGTTTGCAGCCCGCGGGGCGCACCAGCACCATTGCCGCCAGTGAAAAACCAGCTGAAGTGAAAACTCGTAGACATTATTTCTAATGATATCTGAGAGATTGCGTGATGTCGAATAGATAATATAGATATTTTATAAACCTAGAGATAGATATAATCAATGCTGCCAGGATATGTGGTGAGCGAGGCTTAGCGAATAAAATCTGGATTGTAGATTGAAAGGTACAGAAAGGACACGCAAGGGTCAGAAGCCAGCGTCTTTCCGTGAATTGCAAACAGGTTCACAAGGCAAAAGAAGAGCCATCAAGAATTCTAGCTGCCGATCACTTTCCCTGTTCACCTGGACTGGGCTAGTATATACGGGACAGCATCAACCATTATTAATCACCTGCTAAATAGACAACTAGCTGAGATTGCGTATTTTATCGGTTTCCAAAAGTAATTTACATAGTTCCTGATTTGAGCAACGATCCTTGACAAGATTTGGGATATATATTAGACGTTTGAAATTGAACCGATATCAATTGTCCGATACATACGATTGATGTAGAGGAAAGCAGAAGGATCGTGAGTACTCGTGTATTGAAGATTACCAGTGTAAGAAGGAACACTCTACTTTAGCTCGTCTTTCGGTCAAACTGATGGTGCCCACGGGAGTCATTCACGGTCGGTTTCAAGTGCTACATAACGACCATCTCAAGTATCTCATGGCCGGCAAAGCCCGGTGTGGCCACCTCGTCGTAGGAATCACCAACCCGGATCCCAGACTGACCAAAGAAGAAGATGCTGATCCCCACCGAAGCATTCCCTTCGCCAACCCCCTGACCTATTTTGAGCGCCACGCCATGGTCCGGGCAGTCCTTGAGGAAGCAGGCCTCAGCCACAACGATTTTTCCGTTGTCCCATTTCCTATCAACTTTCCTGAGCTTTACGCCTATTATGTCCCTCTGAAGGCCACCTTCTTTGTCACCATCTATGACGATTGGGGACGGAAGAAGTTTGAACGTTTCCGCTCTCTTGGACTAAAAACAGAGATTCTATGGGAACGGCCTCTTACCCAGAAAGGCCTCAGTGCCAGTGACATTCGTCTGCGCATGGCACGAGGTGAAGACTGGAAACACTGGGTCCCACCGAGCACGGAGCGCCTGATGACATTATGGGATATTCCAGGGCGTCTGAGGGAGTTACTTGAGATCGGGCATAGGAAGTGGACCGCTGATGGATGACTTGCGGTTCCTACGAATGCTTGATTAAGGCAAATCTCATCATCGAATCACGCCTTCGCATGTGTTAGGTGCACCCACGGCATCTCGTGCGCCTGCTGCCTTTTGTCCATTGGTCAATTCTATATATACGGCTCTTTTGTATTTATATTATCTATTTGACATATTCTTTATTTCTATGTATCCTAACAGAAAAGGAAATCCTCCTTCCTTTCCTCGTGCAAGGGGCGAGCATGTTGGTGCGTGTGTTTTGCTCTCATTTTGAGCCCAACACGGAGATGATAGGATGTTCAATCACCAACATGTTCGCCCCCTTTTGAAGGTGTTTATGCCAACTGAAGCTCTTCGGTCGGAACTTCCAAAATCTGGGCTTAGCCTTCGCTGCTTTATTAGGGGCTGCCAGAAACCAGCCAGTCAAGTGATTAGATTCGAGCTTGACGGCCTCGTCGTTCAGGCGTGCCTGTGTGGCGATTGCTTTGCTATGCCCAAAGAGGCCATTATCCGAGGACTGACAGGCATATGCAATTTCGCCAGCCTTCTCTCGGCAAAGACCGCCTAGACGAATGCCTTGCTCTGTCATCATCTCAAAAAGCCCTATCTTAATGCCCTCACCTCGGGACGCCTATCTATGCCTTATCCGTGCTACGTTTTGACAGGTGCTTTTTTTGTAATGTCCAATGGGAGGCTAGCAGGAACTAAACAGTTTATTGATTATGCATTGTGGCAAGATAACCGGTGTGTAAACTCATGGGATTTTTTCCAGATCTTGATCAGGCAAATCTAGCCCTGGCGCGCTGCCAACAGTGCCGCTCCATAGGCCCCCACCATTTGTGGGTCTTGTGGAACAGTTATCTCTTTTTCGAGAGCCTCTTCCAAAAGAGCGCGCATACATGCATTCTTGGCCACTCCGCCTGCAAACAAAATCGGTTCTTCTAAAGAAACCCGTCTCAGCATAGCAGCCGCACGACGCACCACAGACCGGTGCAGCCCCAAAGCGATGTCTTGACGGTTTGCTCCTTTGGCAAGGAGGGAGGTCACCTCGGATTCCGCAAAGACCGTACACATGCTGCTAACCTGGACATCCTTTTTGGCCTTGAAGGCTTCGTAGCCAAACTCATCCAGGGTGTAACCTAGAGTATTTGCCATAATTTCCAGAAACTTTCCTGTGCCGGCCGCACAGCGATCGTTCATCTCGAACTTGGCTACTTTGCCGGTGTCATTCACAGCAATGGCCTTAGAATCTTGGCCCCCAATGTCAAGGATTGTGCGAACGGTCGGAAGCAGGCCCCTCGCTCCAACTGCATAGGCCATGATTTCTGTAATGGTAGGTGCATCAAAGGAGACTTCGAAGAGGTGGCGGCCATAGCCTGTCGCCATGATCCGATCATACACAACCCCTTCAAGGAGTTCCTTCGCCCGCGTCATCGGGTCAAAGCCAGAATCTGTTTGCTTGTTTTCAGCAATTCCGCGGTGGTTCAATACCACAAGCTCAATGGTTCGGGAACCGATGTCAATGCCAGCAAACCGCATGAAGCTCTTCTCTACTGTTTCACGAGTTCCACAAAGGCCTCGACCCGGGTTTTAAGCTGTTCAACGTCTTCCATGCTGTAGTCTGTCTCAATCCTGAGTACAGGGATGTTCTCTGCCTCCAAGACCTTTTCTACCTTATAAGCTTCAATGGTATAAGGATGACAGAATTGAAGGGCGTAATGGATGACACCATCCACCCTAAGGTCCTTGGCCATCTCCACAATGTGTCCAAGACGTTCAGGATTGGGGGTAAAGCATGCACAGTCAATATGCATGTAACGATCCACGATGGCCTCGATCATCTGTTCCACTGAGTGACCTGTTTCATCCACGAGATCCCTGGTGTTTCGTGTGCCGATGCACGATTCCTCTGCCACAATAACCGCCCCGGACGACTCCACAACATAAGGAAGTTTCCAATTGGGCACTGCCATGGGGCACCCGGAGATCATGAGTCGCGGAATGCCATCTTCAACGATCCCATTGCCCTGTGCCACCCGCTTCTCAAGCTCGTCACAAAGCTCATTGATCTTGGTAGTAAACCGCACCGGGTCATCGTAAAATGAGATCTGGTTGATAAGTAGTGCGTCTCTTCCCGAAATCGGTGTAGGAGTGAATTTGCGCAGCTCATTAAGCCGCTGTAAGGCCCTCCGCCGGCCGTTGATGAGTTGGATGGCTCCCCTTAGCTTTTCAGCCGTAATTTCTTGGGCACTGATTTCCTCCATCTTTGCCTTAAACTTTAATACCTCAGCCCTAAACAGAGCTCGATCAGACGGTGCCTTCATCTGCGGGATTTCCATGACATACATAGGGGCATACTCTTCGAAAATCTCGTAGGCCTTCTTTTTGCCATCACAGGTGGTTTCTCCAACGACCAAATCGCAGCATTCAATATAAGGACAGAGCCTTGAAAGCTTAAAGCCCACAAAGGATTTGATCAGGGCACAGGTGGCTCGGGGTAAGATCTTTTCAGCTGCTTCTTTGCCGATTTCAGCGCCTGCGCAAAGGCCGATCGCTACACCGTTGATAGCCCAAATCAGCTCTTCTGGTACAAACACACAGAAGGTGCCAATAATCTTTTTGCCAGCAGCTTTAGCATCTCCGAGTTCCTTGATGCGAAGGCCGTGAACTTCCGAGAGAACAAAATCTAAATATTCCATTCCCCTGGGGCGCTTATCCTGGGTGAGATAGATATCACCGTAGAATTTTCCAAGGACCTTCAACAGCCCGTCATGGCCGCTAATATCCAGACCGAGCTCCTCCCACATTTTTTCGTACTGTTCACTCATGCTTTTGAGATAAGTTCAAGATCGGGTTCTCGATCCCGTTAAGGGCTGATCACTTTGTCGGCGAATTGCATGCTCGTGACAATATCCAGCATGTTGGTCGTTTCACCCACCTTCCTTTGCTCCAGCAGATTGAAATGATTGAGGCAGGTGCCACACACCAGGACACTGACACCCTGGGCCTCGAGTTGTTGTATGACGGGCAGGGTCTCGGCCCCTTCGATGGTGAGCTTCACGCCGCTGTTTAAAAAAACCAGTCTCCAAAGGGACTCTCCCATCTCGTTGATGGTTTTCAAGAAATTTAACATAAGCCCCGATCCCAGCACGTCGTCACCAGAGCCCATGGTGTGCTTGGTGATCAATACAAGGGTTTTCTGGCTCGTCTCTGCCACGTCTTTCTCGGCTGGTTGACCCATGTTCTCTTGGGCCTTGACGGCCCTGATCTCAAAGTCAGAACCCGTTTGCTGCAGGGACGCGGTGCAACCCTGACTTTCCACGAAGCGCAGCACGTTTTGGGCAGAGGCCGCATTGTCGACCAGGACGGTGAATTTGAGAGTTTGAGGATTGGATTCAATGAACTGTTTAGTCCTGAGTACCGGTTGGGGACAGGCAAGCCCCTGGCAGTTTAATGTTTCCATATGACCTTCCCTTTCCATGGGAGAAATGAGGCCGTGAATAGGTACTTTCGCTCAGCAGGTAGGCGGTCGCCATGGTTACACAATACCGTAAACGCATATTTGCTTTACGGAAACCGGTCAAATATTTAATATCAATAGGAACAGGCCATGTTCATTGAAATTTTCAATAGTATTTTTAGGGTTCTGATCTTACGGGCGGTGCTCGTCCCACAACCATTTCAACTTGTTTAAGCACGGTCCTCGATTCTAAAAAGAAAAGGCAATATTGGTAAGGCCTGCCACGGTATGTACAAATCTATGGTAAGACCCTGTGGCCTGAGGGCACCGATGATGGCAAGGGGGCAATGATCCATCGTCGCACAGTCACCGCGCTACGCGATATATTCAGGGCTTAATCCCTCCTGCTAGCGGCCATTCACGAATCCCTTCCTTCGATGGATTCGTCGAAAACCTGCCTGGCAAACTGATTCGCATTTTCTTTTTGAGTTCAAATAGATAATTCTAATAAGTTTAGGTCTTAATGATAGATTTTATCTATTTGACATATTGCGAATGGCAAGGGTAGAGAAACGTCTGCTGGGTCAAGGTCTTTATAAACAACCGGGAGTTACTGATATAGAAGGGGTTAGATAGGAGCGGCTATCAGCGAACTGCCAAGCTCTCGTGACTGATAGCCACCCCCTGCATACAAGAGGGGTGTTTCCATCTTGTATGACATTTCCATTTTATCTGACTCCTTCCCTTGAATCAACCTGCTTTTTCACAAGAAAGGAGGTGTGCCTGAAGGTCGCTTTTGTCTCGCTTTTGAAGTTAATCAGCAGATCAAGGGAGGTAGATTGTGAAACTGGTGAGAATATTTATCTTGCTTTTGGTGGTATTCTTTAGTTGCGGCGCCTTGCGTGGTACGGCTAATCAAGTGTTGGCCCAAGTTGGGGATACAGAGGAAAAAGAGGCTTTTGAGCTGGAGCAGGTGGTGGTTACAGCCCCTCCCATCAAGTCAGGACCCACCAGTACCATTATTGACGTAGAAAAGTTTTCCACCCCTGAACGTAGAGAGACAGTCCTTGACATTCTCTCCCGCATAGGGACGGTTCATGTTCAACGTAGATCCTTAACAAGCCCGGATCCAGAAGAGGTCATCGGCATACGGGGTTTGGACGATTCTAGGCTTGCAATTTACATGGACGGGCGGCCCATTGTTTCTAATGATACTATCCACGATTGGGCGAGTCAGACTTTAGATTTTGTAGAAAAGATTGAGGTCATTAGGGGAGGGGCCTCTGCCCTGTATGGCAATAGCTTGGGGGGTGTGATCAACATAGTTACCAAAAAACAAAAAAAACCGGAAACCTTGAAACCTCACGTAGAAATGAAAGTCGACCTTGCTGAAGATGATACCCAGACCTATAAAGCTCACATATCAGGAGGCGGAGGTCCATTTTTGTACAGATCCAGTGTAAACCGGAGGCTTTCTGACGGTTATTTGCGAAACAATGATTTTGATGCTTGGGATTTTCACAATGCGTTGACGTTAGTCATTCCCAGTGGAACAAGCCTCTCCTTTTCTTGGAGGTATTCTGATCTGACGAGGGGGCATGCCGTTGTTAATGATCCTTCAAGGCCAGACTATGATTCATCCTATCCTGTTGTAAAAGAGGATGCAGATATCCTTAAATGGCACCCAGGAAGGATGCCGTTTGTGGGAGGGAGGAATGAGCTGGAAAAAGAAATTAACTACTTTGATGTTGTCTTCCGCCAAGCAATCTGGAAAGGAGACTTCAAGTTAATTGGGTACCGTAATGAAGTGAAGCTTGACGATTATTACTTTGCCCCAACATTCCTTAGCGCGGAGCCTGTTCAACAAGTATCAGGAGGAGAGATCTATGAGGATCAGACCTGGGGGATAATCAGCCAGTACCACTTCCTTCCACATCCGGATCATGAGGTTACTGTTGGATTCGACTGGCGACAGATAGGGGTAGAGCCTGCCCAAAACATCCGAAATATCAAATCTCCATATATCGAAGATGTTTGGCAGGTAACCTCCAAGCTGACGACGAGGTTAGGTCTTCGATACACCCATTTGAGAGACAGCAATTGGTGGGTGCCGCCGGGGGATCGCACGTTTTACTATCGAGAGTGGCAGCCTAAATTCATGGCCAGCTACAAGTTTATCCCGGAAACTGAGGGGTATCTGTCAATATGCAGAGGCTTCCGGGAAGAGGGAGGCTGCTGAGACCAGCCTCTTTACGTGAGCACAGTTGGTGCTCGCCAGTTGGAACCTGAAACGGCTATGAATTACGAGACAGGCATTCTACAGAATTTGGGCACCTGGGGAGATGTTCGACTATCGTATTTCCTGTACGACATCGACGATTACATTGCCACTTCGAGTTGGAATGTGTCAAATATCCCGGGAGCCACCGGACTCTATACGTATAACTTGGACAATGTGAAGATTCAAGGATTTGAGGTGGAGGGAAACTTTAACTTGACCAGTAACCTTTCCGGCTATGCCAACTATTTATATCAAGATAACGATACGAGTGGCGAAATGCCAGACATGCCACCTAACTTTTTGGCGCTTTTCGCAGAGAATCAATTCAATTTAGGCGTCAGGTACAAAGCGTTTGAAGAATACAAATTCTTAAGAGACATGCTTTTGCACGCTGACGTACGCTATGTAGGCACCCGAGAGAGTAAAGCTGGATTCACTGTGGATGATTTTACAGTCGTCAACGTAGGATTCGAGGTTGATTTGGGATTGGGGTCACGCGTTGCACAGGAACTGCAGCCGAAACTGAGCTTTTGGATAAACAACCTCTTTGATGAGGATTACGAGGAAGTGTATGGCTTTCCCATGCCAGGTATCAATGTTGGGGGAGGTATAAAACTGACTCTGTGGTGACGGCAGCCGCGAGTAGAGCGCTGCAGAGATGCTCAAGATAATGAACTGAGGACCCCCGCCAAGATGAGGAGTCTAACCAGGCGAGGAGAGGGGGATTGTGTGTTCCTCTTTCCCCGCTTTTTGTTAGTACGTCGCGACGGATGCGGCTAATCTAGACTATTTTCATAAAGCCCTGCCTGAACGAACCCATTATTGACCTGGTCAGAGACGGCCCTCACATGTTGATTTCGAGATCAGCCACAGAAGGGAAGTGCCAATGTCCAATCGTGGATCTAATGAAGGGTTAAACAGGCTGCTTGCCTGTTTTCATGATGCAAAGCGTAATGCTGTCGTTGAACTGGAGAGAGCAAAGGACCAGGGGAAAAAGATCGTAGGTATGTACTGTCTTTTTGCCCCCGTTGAGCTTATCTGGAGTTTAGGGGCTATACCCGTAGGCCTTTGCGGCACCAGTGAAGTCCCTATTCCGGACGCAGAGAAGATTCTTCCGAGAAATCTTTGCCCCCTCATTAAATCGAGCTACGGCTTCGCCATTACAGATACCTGCCCGTTTTTTCGCCTGGCTGATTGCATAATAGCTGAGGCAACGTGTGACGGGAAAAAGAAGATGTTTGAACTGCTCGGCAGAGAGAAGGCCCTGTTCTTGATGGACATACCCCAGAAGCGTGAGGGTGCTGAGGCTCTTACGTATTGGATATCTGAGATAAAGAGGATGGGGAGCTTCCTCGAAAAACAGCTGGAATGCGAGATAGACGAGAAGCATCTGCAGAGAAGCATTAAAGCAATGAACGAGCAGCGGATGCTTCTCCAAAAAATCCTCAGGTGGTTCAAAGGGAATCCTCCCTTAACTGGAATGGACATGAATGCTTTGGTTGAAGCGACTTTCTTCCAGCCAGACCAGGACAAAACGCTGAACTTGCTGAAGGACCTCCTCAATCATTTAGAAAGAGACCAGGGTGAGGATGCGTTGTCTGGCAACCGCAGAATCTTGCTCACGGGATGCCCTGTAGGCTCAGGATCCGAAAAGGTTCTGGAACTGATAGAGGAGCTTGGTGGTCTTGTCGTCTGCCAGGAAAGTTGCAGTGGGATCCGATCGTTTAACTTCACAGTTGATGAAGGAAAGGGTCCTCTTGAGTCTCTGGCTGAAAAATACCTCGCTATCCCTTGTGCCTCCATGACGCCCAATATGAGGAGGATAGAGCTCATCGACAGGCTCATACGGGAATATGACATAAAAGGCGTTGTCGATTTGACGTGGCAGTCCTGTCATACCTTCAATGTGGAGTCTTACAGAGTGAAGGAGCATGTGGAAAATAGATTTCAGTTACCCTACCTTCATATCGAGACTGATTATTCCCTATATGACAGGGAACAACTGAGAACAAGAATCGAGGCTTTCTTGGAGATGATCAATTGAACAAGTCAGATTGAGATTCGCCTCAAATAGTTTCCCGACGAGAAAGCCTTCTTGTAGCTTCTGTGTTGAAACTATACCAATCGATAAAGCAGCAGGTAGATTGACTGGCCATGAGCTTGCCATGCCTTCCCGTCTTATCTTTACCAATCATAGTCACAGTGAATTTCCTATGAAAGGTGTCGTTTTCCTGATTGTCACTGTGGTCCTAGGAGTAGCATTTAGTCACCCTCAGACCTTGGCCGGAGAAGAGGTCATAAAGCGCCACACCAACAAGGACGGCAAGATCGACCAGATTGCTCACTTTGGTGCAAGTGGCAACCTGATCAAGCTTGAGATCGACAGCAATGCCGATGAGATCATGGACCGGTTCCAGTACTACGAGGATGGCGAGATCAAACGTGCCGAAAGAGACTCCAATCATGATAGCACAATCGATTGCTGGGACTATTTTGAGAAGGGGAAAAGGGTCCGCCACAAGCGGATATCCATTCAGACCGGCAAAGTGGAACAAATCATCAACTTTGATTCCGAGGAACGTCCTTTGAAGATGGAAAGAGACATGACGGCAGACGGCCTCTTGGACGCCGTGTACTATTTTGAGGAAGGAAAGCTGGTTCGTTCCACCAAGGACACGGATCGGGACGGTAAGGTGAATGTGTGGCAGACCTTTCATAACGACAAGCCTGTTGAAAGGCGTACAGATGACGATGGCGATGGTCGCGTGGAAAGGATGACTTTCTTCGACCCCGAGGGCCGACCCAAGGAAAGCCGTCACGACCTGAACACGGACGGAACCATGGAAGTGGTGCGCCTCTACCGCCAGGGCGAATTATATGAGCAGAAAAAGGATCTCGATCAGAACGGCGAGTTTGAAGTGCTAACCCGTTATAAAGATGGGCAACCATCTGAGCAGCACAAGGATGCCAATGGAGACAGCCACTACGACATCGTGACCCGTTTTGAGAGGGGCCGGCCTGCCTACGAGGAAAAGGACACGAACTTTGACGGCAAAAAAGATGTCTTTGTCCATTTTGACAGCCGGGGTGACCCAGAAAAGATGGAAGAAGATACCCGGCATACGGGCCGCATTGACCGCATCAGGAACTACCGCAATGGGGAGCCGGTGAAGGTGGTCTATGACGAAGACGGGGACGGGTTCAAAGAGACTGTAACCCTTTTTAAAAAAGGCAAGGCTTGCCTCCAGACTCAGGACAACAATAAAGACGGCAAGGCAGACGTGAAGATCTATTTCAACGCCCAGGGAGAGAAAGAAAGGGTGGAAGGCGATACGGACATGGACGGAAAGACCGACACCTGGGAGTATTATCAAAATGGGGAGCTTGCGAGAGTAGAAAGAGACGATGAAGGCAATGGAAAAGTCGATCTAAAGGTCTTCTACAAGAGCGGAAAAAGGCAAAAGCTGCTTCAGGACAAGGACGGTGACGGTCGATTTGAGATCACCCAGTGGTTCAACAGGGCCCCCTGGTCCATGGTGATGGA
>Ga0180433_10010488_pt1 | contig 11143 bp, 9 predicted proteins | sample SS_ome_8_FD_132980 | JGI IMG/M metagenome (GOLD analysis project Ga0180433, IMG submission 132980) | Hypersaline lake sediment archaeal communities from the Salton Sea, California, USA - SS_1_D_1 metaG | ecosystem: Environmental > Aquatic > Non-marine Saline and Alkaline > Hypersaline > Sediment...
CCTTGCGCTGTAACCACTGATAAGTTGTCTCCGAAAGCGTTACGGTACTCATAGGACACCCCCCTGCTGTCCTCATTCACCGACTTTCCGAACTCGCTACATTATATACCCCACCCCCTACTTTGTCAACACTTTTTCCCCTGCTTTGCGGGAATGGTAGAGCAGACGAACTCTCCATCATCGCCGCTTTGGACTCTGAACCGCGTACGGCGTGCCAATCGCCCCACCCGCATCTTCTACATCGCCGACTTTGATCCGGCCGGTCACGGGATGCGTGAGATAGACCACCGCCTGGCCGCCATCACCGGCCACCGCTCGGCTGAGCCCTTCGACCGCGCTCAGGACAGGCTCGCGCCGAAGCCTGACCCGTGCCCTTATTTAGAATTATGGGAGTTGGCAAAATTGGCGGGGGTGTGGTATAATTAAAACATCTCAATAAACAAAAGCCCCTCGGTGTGGCGACGAGGGGAAGTCCCTGCCAGGTGAAACGGGCACCCGGTCAGGTAGTAATATTGTAGCACGGGATGGCCGCCTGGTCAAGGGCGGCTTTTTGTTTGCGGACGTTTCTGCGTAAAGGAGACCAAAATATTAGGAGGCGGTAATACGCCACGTGCTTTTGGAGTGTTATGCAGGGAAATGCAGCCTAAACATTGCTAGGGGAGACGCAAGCGTCTCCCCTAGTGGGACGGCTTTTGGAAGTCGAAATCCAGCTACATAACCAGATATGAAATTGTAATGCAATAAGAGAATGCACTACGTGGAGGAGTATCTTATGGGTTCCTTGTCCCCTATAGCCAATTCGCTATCAACAATAAGTCGAGAAGATGGCAGAATCGTAAGGGTTACATTATCGAATCAGCTTGTTCGTCTCTTATCTGAACAGCTCTATCAGTCTCCTCTCAAGGCAATTGAAGAACTAGTTGTCAACGCATACGACGCTGATGCAAAGGTGTGTCGCATTTTTGTGCCCTTACCTACCGATACAGAACACGAGTTCATAGCTGTTTACGACGATGGCCATGGTATGGATTACCAGGGTCTCACGGATTTGTGGCTAGTTGGTCGTAGTATAAAGCGCGAGGAGGAGTATGAACGGCGCAGGGCGCGAAAACAGATTGGGAAATTTGGTATTGGCAAACTGGCTACTTCCACTATTGCTAATCAACTAACCTATCTCTCCAAGACACATGAGGGTATTCTTGGGGTGACGATTGATTTTACAATCTTCCAGGATACTCCAGCAAAGAAGGATAGTGAGAATGCAGGCCAAGAGGATGAATCAGATGGTGAGGATAAAAGCCTTGCTCAGACTGCACAAATGGACCTACCCGTCTACGAAATTGAGGAATGGACCGATTTCATCAGAGAAACAGATCTGGAATCTGTTCTAGATGCACTAGGTTTGGAAACTGCAGATCCAAACGCTGAATCTTGGACAATAGCCATTCTGGAGAATTTGAAGGACAAAGCTCAAGATATCAACCCTGGCCCCTTAAAATGGGTTTTGCGTACAGCGATGCCTTTGGGTGTAGATTTCCATCTCTTCCTAAATGCGGAAGAAGTCCTTAGCTCAAAGTTGGACTATGATAAGATTATCGATTTCAACCTTACAGAATTGCCCCCAGAACGACTTGAAGGACTGTCTGAAGAAACAGGCGAAAAGTGGTATGTTGAAGGAGATTACATTAAATCCGAATCTTTCCCCAACGGTGTAAAAGGTCATGTGTTTGTTACACGGCGAAGCTTGTATGGGCAAAAGAGCGACGATATTCAAAGGAGTCATGGATTTTTCGTGAGAGTACGTGGTCGTCTAGTTGACTTAATCGATCCATTGTTTGGGATGAAGCCTATAAGGTATGGTACGCTCAATCGCTTTCATGCAGATATCCAGGCCGATGATCTAGATGAATACCTGACTGCATCTAGAGACACAATTGAAGAATCAAGCATCAAGGTAAGATTCCGGAAACTTTTGCGAGAAATAACAAATGAGGCAGATAGGCGGTATTTAGAAAAAAAGGATGAGGAGGAAAGAGAGGAAGGCAAAAAAGAAGGCAAGAAGGAGCTTGTTGCCCCGGCGTTAGTGGAGGAACCAGTTGCCGATGCCCTATTGACCCAGCGTTATGATTTGAAAGGTGCAGAGGCTGATGAAGGATGGTTTTATCTCAGCCTACCAGAAGATACAGATATTGCCGAGTTGGTGCAACAATTATATACCGCACCCCGCAGCAAATATCAGTATCAATATGCAACGCGGGGCAAAACCGGCAGGTTGGTCAAGTTTGAACCAACAAATTCAACTTTTTGGATCAACACAGAGCACGAGTTCGCTAAGGAATACGTGAGTGACAGCCATTCCAGACGCTTGCTCGAAGACTTTGTAACTACAGAAATGCTACTTGAAGTATATTTGCGGGAAAGGCATATATCTGTAGAACTAATCGGCGAAATACTACAGGTACGTGATAATCTGCTTCGTTCTCTTGCTCAAGATAGGTCTTATTCTTTCCCGATGATTGCCCAATGGCTAAGGGAGTCAGCATCAGATGAACATGAGCTTGAGATTAACCTTGTTGTCGCTGCTCGCGCTCTTGGTTTCAATGCTAATCAAATCTCCGGATCAGATAAACCAGATGGACTAGCGAGATATATAGGGTACCCTGGTGGAGTAAGGAAACTCGTTTTAGAGGCAAAGTCGTCGAAGTATGACCAAAGCAGACCCGGACCAATGGATTTCGCTGCTCTGCGTGACCATACAAACAATTATGAGGCCGATGGATGCTTATTGGTTGCGCCTGGGTATGTCGGCCAAGATAGAGCTCGCAGCAAAGTATCAAGGGTTGCCCGTGAACAGCGGATTTCGTGTTGGACGGTAGAGCAATTAGCAAGAGTGGTGGAGGCTGCAGAATCGCGCCATATTGGAGCGAAAGATGTGCTTGATATTGTTACGCAACACTTTGCACCGGCTGAAGTAAAACAGGTTGTTGAGGAGTTATTGACTCAACCGACTTGGAGCAGTCGAGATCTCTATCAGATCATCATCCAAGTCCTAAAGGACATGGATGGTTCTGGAGTCGACGAACCTCGAAATGTCGCCATGATCTTGGGTGCTATAATGGCAAACCAAGATTTTCGAGAAATCACAGGGGATGAGATACGTAAGGCTTTTGCTGAACTAGCAGGAGTGAGTAAGGGGGCACTAATTCTGGATAGAGATAGTGGAGAATTTTATGTTACTGCCGATATGGGCGAACTTGAGAGAAGAGTCTCGGATCTAACCAAATTGCCAACTAGTGACAGAAGGATTAGCAGTTTTAGAAAACCATGTATAATTTAGAAGATCTTCTAAACACGGTTCGCGTGGGAAGAGCGCTTGGAGAACTGCGTCAGTTTCCTGAAAACTGCATTGACGTCACTGTAACATCACCTCCTTACAACAAACGCCGAAAGACTTATGGTTGGCTTGTGCAGAGTGAGGGTTATAGTCATTTCAGCGATTCTATGCCAGAGAGTAAGTATCAGGAGTGGCAGACAAAGATTCTTGACGAGTTACACCGGATTACCAAACCAGGAGGTTCTTTATTTTACAATCATAAGATCCGCTGGATAAAAGGCAAGTTGTTGCATCCATATGTTTGGATAGCTCGTTCTGTGTGGGATATTCGTCAAGAGATAATCTGGGACCGGACCCTGGCGGCAAACGTACGTGGTTGGCGCTTCTGGCAAGTAGAGGAACGTATTTATTGGTTGTACAAACCGATTGGGGGCCATCTCGTCGGAGAGGAACTGGAATCGCGCCATGCCAAGATGGGATCAATTTGGCAGTTCAAGCCCGTTCCCCGAAACGAAAATCATCCAGCCCCTTTTCCCCTTGAGCTACCAGTGCGCGCCATATATTCAATGCCGGGAAAGGAACAAAAGGTGATTCTAGATCCGTTCTGCGGAACGGGAACTACACTTGTAGCAGCTAAACTATTAGGCCATCACTATATCGGCATTGATATTTCCCCCGATTACGTTGCGTTTGCGGAGAAACGCCTGGAAAACTGCGAGAGTGAGAGAGAGGTAGCGCAGAAGGAGATGGAGCTGCACGTTGTCAACGATCCCTTCAAGGATCGTAAGGAACGAGGCACTGTTAACTGGCCCTACGGCCCCGACAGCGAACGCGAACAAAATGAAGATGATTCCTCTGACTCTGACGCACAGAATGAGTGATTTTAAGCTTTGGGCCGGTGAGTTGAAATACAGTTAGCTCCACACTTAACTGTGGTCACTTTTGGGCTCCCCATAAAGAGGCTAATGGAAGGATCTCAGGGGCCAAAACGTCCCACTGGACTGATATTCTTGTGATGAGAGGTGGTTTAGTCTCCATCAGTTGAGCCAACCACGATTTAGTGGGGCTCTACCGAGTCGGTGTTCGGTAACGCCGCCCAACCAAGTCGCTCTGCGATCCGTTCGGGCGTCTATCTGATCAATATGTCATTGGATATGACCCGCCACCAGAGACAGGTCTCCTCACCCTGGCGGTTTGGAGTGCGAAGCCACTCTGATCTGGTCAGCTTACCAGGGCACATCAGCGAGTCGTGCAGGGAAGGCCGACCCCCAGGAAACGAACGTTCAGGATGGATGGAAAGGGTTAGTCGGTTAGTGGCGAAGGTGAGACATGATCAACGCAGGACTGGCATACGCGGCCTATGATACCAGGAGGGCTGTAAGCCGGCAGCAAAAGCTGCCGGCGAACCCTGAGCGAACGGTAAGCAGGTCCAATATCTGTCATCTGCTACTTGCAGGTGTTGGCTCATCTGCATCGAGGACATAGCCTTGAGCCCCTGGAAATCCCGGGGCTTCTTTTTTGGTGACACACCCGGAGTGGGATCACGTCCACGTAGTCTGCACGCTGTCACCAAGCAATGACGGCAAACTTCTATTTGGTCTCAAGAGGGTTGGCAAAATCGGCAGGGGTGTGGTATAATGTCTCCAGTATAGCAAAAGCCCCTCGTTGTGGGGACGAGGGGAAATCCCTACCAGGTGAATTGGGCACCCGGTTCAGATAGTGATATTGTAGCATGGGATGACCGCCTGGTTAAGGGCGGCTTTTGGGATCTGTGGGGGGACGTGGGCAAACCCGCGTTCCTACCTCGACGGCCGTCCAGTTCTTCTTCGGGATGGTTCTTTCTTGAAGGAACTTTTCTGTCTCAGGGCAGATTCTTGGCGACGCTAGCGATAAGCAGGTGATGCGTGCGGTTTAGATGTATGGAGAAAACCAAGTAATGAATTGCCAAAGTCTGGTTCAGTTGTTGCAGCAAGGTTGTGTAACACCTAAGGAGCCATTTACAGTGCTGGAAGGGTTAAGAACATCTAGCCCTTTGGAACTCTGTGATCTTATCAAGTCAAGCAGATCCCCACGGCCCAATTGCTTTCCTCCACCGATTGAAAGAGAAAGCATCGGACACATCGCCACGCGTTTTCATCAGAAGGCTGGTACTTTGACTAATGATGTTCGTCGTAATATTCACGATTTCTTGTCCGATGCCCCAATCTTGCGGATTCCACATCAGCCCAATCTGTTTCCCTACATGGGTGTTTTTGGACAGTTCATTTTCATGGATATGCTGGCGCAATGCTTGCGCCAGAGGAATGTAATGAAACCGTGCCAGGTTTACATGATAGTAGATTATGATGTTGCCGAGGAGAGGCGTTTTCGCGTAAGCCATTTCCCTGACGTAGATGCCCGACATGGTTCCATTAGCTTGTCATCCATTCCAAAATCAGCTGCTTCAAACACCTTGATGTGCTTCATTAGGAAGCCAACTAGTGAGATGGTTTCCCGATGGCTCTCGTTGATCACTGACTCGCTGAGACGGAATATTGCTCACTTGCGGAGCAAGGGGATCTCTGAAACACAGCCTGGGGATTTCAATCGACACTTGAGAGACCTGGAACAGGACATCTGGAAAGCGTATGAAGCGGCATCAAATATGTGTGAATTTAATGCCATCTTTATGAGCAGGGTCGTCAATCTCCGCTGGGGGATGCCGACAGCTTTTTTTTCGCTTATGCAGGTGGCATCCCATATGACGGAGTACTTTGAGTTCTTGTTGGCGGAGTATCCTAGACTTGTGGAGTTGACTGATCGAGTTATCGAGTCTTTACAAGCCGAGCAAGTTGCTATTTCGGATACCCTGAGATTAAGCCTTGATCTCTTCCCTTTTTGGTACATATGTGAGGCTTGCCGTTCAAGAGTACGCCTTGAATTGATACGGGCTGCACGTCTAAAAGCCAAAGGGCACTGCTCAAGCTGCGGATCACCCTATGAGTTCGATCTAGGCACACAGAGAACGCCGAATTTAGAGGCGATTCGAGGTGAAATCGCCCCGCGTGTCTTACTAGATGACTGGACTGACATGTTAGGGTGGGGAGTAATTGGAGGGGCAGCCTATATTGGAGGTATTGAGCACACCCTCGTCGCTGGGATTGTTGCCTCGAAACTGGGGCTCAAACCAATAATGGAATGCCTATGGAAACCGACGGGGATTTATTTCGGCCTCGTTGAGGCGAGGGTAGCTCAATTCATGACATCATGTAGTGCCGACCTGCCGCTGAGTCACAGTGAAGCCCTAGAATTGGTTGCTAAGGGAAGGGAAACTATCCTGTATTCCGTGATAGCTCAAGGGTTTGACGGCGTGCTTCGAATGTGGAGAGAGCATTTTGAGAATGGCAGAAAAACGTATGACATCAACTTAGGAACACCCACTGTCGTTCTTACAGATGACATGATGTCGCATTTAGAAGACTTGATCGCCGATCTTGCTTAAGTCACCAAAAACAGGATCTTAGAAAACATGCAACAACCAACTGAAGCAGGAATGACCGACGTCTTGCGGCGTAGCCGCATCTTTGGTAAGAATGGGCGCGCGATCATTGTCGCTCTTGATCATATTGCTTCCGGACTAATGAGAGGGTGGGAATATCCCGAAGAAACCCTCGAGAAGATTCTGGATGAGTGTCCGGACGCAATATTGGCTAATTTCGGGATTCTAAAACGATTTGGTCATTTGCTTTCTGAACAAGTTAGTACTATCTTAAGACTAGATGGTGGTCCTACTGATCTGGTTGAAAGCTGGCCACACCTAAGCGATTGGAAGGCCCTTTACACTGTCAAAGATGCGCTCAATTTGGGCGTTGACGGTGTCATGGCAACTCTCTATGTTGGCAGCCATTTAGAGGTCGTATCAATGGAAATCGTTGCCAAAGTGGCGAGCGAATGTCTAGGGTATGAAATCCCTTGCGCGTTTCATGCGGTACCTGTCGAGGGCCCTGCCATAAAGAATATCTATGATCCAGACATAATCAGTTTCGCTGCTCGCCTTGCCGCGGAATTAGGGGCCGATTTCGTCAACACCTACTATCCAAGAGATCCTACCAATCTTAGATTAGTAACGTCGCGCTGCCCTGTTCCAGTCTTGATTTCTGGTGGTGCCAAGCTTGAGAGCGAGTACGAGCTTTTTAAAATCGTGACCGGAATGCTCGCTGGCGGTGGAAGTGGTCTTTTCATCGGAAGAAACGTGTGGCAACATCGCAACCCACCTCTGATATTGAAATCACTAAAGCGCATTATACATCAAAACGCCACAATAGATGAAGTCCTTGAAGATTTTCTAACCGCACCTCGTGCTCAAACTAAGAATCGCCGAAAAAGTGTCCAATCTCAGGGGTTCACTTCATCCCCATAGCACTAGGAAGTGACACAGATACCTTTAATGGGAGGCAAGATGAAAGCTGCGTTACTTCACGGACTTCAGGATGTGCGTCTCGTGGATATCCCGATCCCCAAGGTTTATCCACACAATGTCTTGGTTCGGGTACATGCTTGCGCCATCTGTCCCACTGATCTGCGGAAGTTTAACACGATTTATAGTGGCAAGCTAAAACTGCCCGAGAACTTGGGACACGAGTTCGTCGGGACAGTTGTTGAGATTGGTTCTGACGTTCAGAATTTTGAATTGGGGATGCGAGTGATGGGCGATGGATTTGAAGGCTATGCTGAATATGCATTGCTAGACCTGGATTTGAAGCCACCAGTCCATGTTCCGCAGCCAGTGACGATTCCTGAGAGTGTTAGCGATGCTGCGGCAACATTTGCCGAACCTCTTGGCTGTTGTGTTCACGCGGTGATGGATCAAGCGGAATTACAAGCAGGTCAGACCGTCCTGATTATTGGCGGTGGAACAATGGGACAACTTTTACTAATGGTGGCAAAGAGCGCTGGAGGTCGAGTACTTCTGTCCGAGCCATATGCTGACCGGCGTGCTATGGCACTGTCACTAGGTGCGGATGCAGTGATAGATCCCCAAGCAGAGGATCTACCACAAGCAGTTTGCCGTCTGAATGATGGTGAGCTGGTAGATGTCACTATTCTAACTATTGGAAACCCTGCATCAGTCCAGGACGCGATGGAGACGGTTCGCCCGTGCGGGCGCGTAATCTTGTTCGGGAGATTTCCGCATGGGGTCAAAATCGAGGTTGATCCCATCCTAGTTTACCGCCATGAAATCAGACTATTGGGTAGCTATTGGGTTGGTGGTGCCTCAACTTGTGCAAACGTTAGTGTTTTCCGTCACGCATTGGAGCTGATTGAGACTGGTCGTGTTGCTGTTGAACAGTTAATTAGTGATACTTACCCTCTATCTCAAATTCATGAGGCCTTCGCCGCCGCCGCACGTATGGATACCTACAAGATCATTGTCACACCACAACCCCATAACTGAAAGAAGAGAAGAACAAAGAGAATGGTAATAGACTGAGCCACTAACGTTTTTTTCTTCGATGAGCTATGTTGCTTTTGATGAAATTTTTTTCGCGACAAGGGGGTTTAATGAATGCTATCAATTAGGGATATCCTAAGACGTCTGTCGACGGTTCTGCGACCTGCACATTATACCCAAGATCTTAAGCAAATATGTACGAGAGCAGAGGTGGATTCAGTAGAAGCTAGCAGGATCTTCACAACTCCGGATGGAATCGATAGAGAGAGCCACATCATCGTTCATTATCTTCTTATACCTTGTGAAGGCCTATCTATCGGTCAAGCTGCGGCTCGAACTGCATTGATAACTTCGTTAAGAACGTTAGTACCGCTACCTTATGAACCTCGCGCAGAGAGACTAAGACAAGCCGGCAAAGTCTTGATGTTTCAGAATGGTGGGCAAGCAGTCATAGCTTTTCCGTTGGATATCTGTTCCCCGAATGAGGGGCTGACACAGCTACTGTTAGTTATCTCGACTGGAGCAGAATACATCTATACGCAACAACTCTGGATAGGGGAAATTGAATTGCCCAAAAGCTTCCTGGAACGCTTTCAGGGGCCTCGATTCGGCATCCAGGGTATTCGCGAACGTTTCAAGATTCCATCACGTCCTTTGATTGGTGTAACCGTCAAGCCAAGGCATGGGGTTGCCTTGAAGAAAATCGTTGATCAGTGCCGCGAGAGCCTTCTAGGCGGAGCCGATTACCTCGTGGATGATATGCTAATGGTAGACCCAGACGGCGATTTGGCTTTCACGAAGCGCGTACCCTTGTTGGCGAAAACTGCGATGAAGGCGAGTTCAAAGACAGGCGAATCAAAATGGTATGTTGTCAATATCAGCGCCTCGCCCAAACGCGCTAAAGAGTACGCTAGAATAGCTCAAGCTGAGGGTGTTGGAGCGTTAAAGGTGAATGCCTTTACAATGGGATTCCCCACCGTTGAGGAAATAACCAACGACCCAGATATTGATTTGCCAGTCATTACCACAAATATGGGAGTCTGTTTGCTGACACGTCCTAAGCTACCAGCCAGTACTGGCATGTCGGAGGCACTTGTATCCAAACTCAGTCGAATAGCGGGTGCAGATGGAGTGCATCTGGGGTCCGTAGCCGCAGGATGCTTCGCTCAAGAGTCCTGGCACCCAGCTATAATAGCTCTCCAGTCCGATTTGCAAAATATCCGGCCCTCTTTTGTAGTCGTTGAAGGAGATATCACACTCGCAAACGCTTGGGAGAATATCTCCGTTTTCGGCCCCGATGTCATGCTGGAAACTTCTAGCGGAATACTAGGGTATCCTGGAGGGGCTCGCAAAGGTGCCGACGCCTTCCGAATGTTAGTGGAGAACATACCCTGCTCCCTTAGCTCAGTCGAGGCCCACGAAAAGCTTATGGAGCTGGCGCGTCGCGATCGGCTCGTTGAGCAAGCTCTTGCCTATTTCGGTTATAGTCCCAAAACCTAAAGCGGGAGGGAGCAAATGATTTTAATGAGTGGTAACTTGGATATCGCTACACTTCTAGCAACTCTAGTTGAGCTTAATGCTGGCCTTCTTGCCATCACAGTGACCCTTGTTGCTCTCGTTCCGGCGCTTATTGAAATCGCGCGCGTCAAGTCACCCTCTTTTTTGTCAGGCGAAATCACGCGGCGCCATTTGAGCAGAGGACTGAACAATCTAAAACGCACGATTTGGCTGTTCGGATTTGCGACGATGCTGTCTGTTGTCAGCCTAATGTGGCAAAACCTATTCCTTGTAGCTATTGTATCGGGCTTCTCTTTCATTGGCTTGGTCATTTTGATAAGAGCAAGTCACATGATCGCCACGGTAACGATATCCCTTATCTGATGGCCCCTGTTATGGTTGGCAGGCAGGACACTCACCCATCCTATCTCCATCTCAGAATTGTGCGTGGAACCTATGGGGAGGGTAACCGCTGGTTAACCACAGACGAGCGGAGTGTACCGCGAGGTCCGCATACAGAGCCGGTTTGGATGGGTGAGGAATTTGAGGGGCTCTCCTCAGAATAGTAGGGGGAAGAAACACCAAACGAAGCTGGATTTTAACCCGCAGGGCTTGGCTCTTTCAGCCCGGACGTTCACGTCTGGGCAAACTTGGGCAAACAACTCCACTAATTTGAGGAGGCCCATCGTTAAACCCACACCTCGCGCTCGCTCTCATACTTCGGGGTTGGTTGTGAGAGGCCGCCCCACCTTGCCCCCTATCAGCCAGCCATTAGCTATCTGCTTGCCTTTCCCCTGCAATTGAAGTATAACCCTCATATCCCCACCAGGCGTGCCTCCATCTCATGCATGGATTGCCTATGGGATGGGGAAACAGCCAGC
>Ga0180433_10010489_pt1 | contig 11142 bp, 7 predicted proteins | sample SS_ome_8_FD_132980 | JGI IMG/M metagenome (GOLD analysis project Ga0180433, IMG submission 132980) | Hypersaline lake sediment archaeal communities from the Salton Sea, California, USA - SS_1_D_1 metaG | ecosystem: Environmental > Aquatic > Non-marine Saline and Alkaline > Hypersaline > Sediment...
GGCACGGAATCGGACGTTTTCGGCCTGAAATAACACTTCAGCCAAAGGGAGCGGTGCTCCTGCCGCGGGGCGTCTTCCGTCATTCCCGCCTCGGCGGGAGTGACGTGCTTCAGGCGGCTGAAGTATTACGGCCCGACTTCCGCCGAGGTGTGGACGGTCACAGCACGTTTTCTGAGTCCACATGGGAGAAGGAGAAATAGCACGATGAGGAGACTACTATCAAGACGCGGAGTCGCGACCGCGCAATGCTTGGCGGCAGGATTACTGGTGTCCATCGTATATGCGGTGCCGGCGATGGCGAAGGACGATGCGCCGTCGCGTCCCAACGTCATTTTCTTCTTCACCGATGACCAGGGGTGGCAGGATCTCTCCTGCCAGGGGCATCCGTGTTTGAAGACGCCGAACTTCGATCGGCTGGCCAGGGAGGGCACGCGGTTCGAGCAATTTTACTCGTGCGCTTCGGTCTGCTCGCCGAGCCGCACCGCCTTCATGACCGGCCATTATCCGGCACGCCATCGGATCCACCAGCACTTCTCGAACCACGCGCACAACCAGCATTGCGGCATGCCCGACTTTCTGAACCCGAAAGCCGTGACCGTCACGCGATTGCTTCAGGAAGCCGGTTATCGCACGGGGCATTTCGGGAAATGGCACCTGGGGCATGTCGGAGGGGCGCCGGAACCCGGAGTGTATGGCATCGATGTGTACCGCACCTTGGTCGGAAACGGACCCGGTTGGGATCGGAACGGCAATCCCACCGACACGGATCTTGCCCACGCAAGCTACAATAGCTGCACCAAGGAAGACCGGTTCTGGACGCATTCGACCGATCTCATCGTCGATCAGGCCATCGCCTTTCTCGAAAAGAACCGAGGGCAACCCTTCTACCTCAACCTGTGGACCCTCCTGCCGCACGCGCCGAACCGCCCGACGGCGGAACAATTATCGCGGTATCAGGACATTGAACCAAATCCGGACGACTTCGAGTCCTGGATGCGCGGCTATGCCGGCGCGGCGGAAGACTTTGATTCGCAGATGAAGACCTATTGCGCCGTGATGTCCAACGTCGACACGGCCCTGGGGCGTTTGCTGGACAAGCTGGATGCGATGAAGCTATCGGACAACACGCTGATCTTCTTTACCAGCGATAACGGTCCGGAGGATTACCATATCGGCAACGTCCGCAATTCCGGCATGGGGGCGACCGGCCCGTTCCGGGGCCGCAAGCGAAGCCTCTACGAGGGCGGCATCCGAATGCCATGCATCGCTCGCTGGCCCGGCGTCGTTCCGGCCGGGCATGTCGACAAGACCTCGGTGGTGGCCGCTGTCGATTGGCTTCCCACAATCTGCAGGCTGGCGGGTGTCCAGGTCCCGGACATCGAGCCGGACGGGGAGGATGTGTCCGATATCCTGCGCGGTACGAGCAGGCCGAGGCAACGGCCGCTCTTCTGGGAGTGGCGCGGTGGTGTCGTGGGAAACCGGGCGTACTTGCCCCCGGGACTTGCCATCCGTGATGGTGACTGGAAGCTGTTCGCTCGGCCCGACGGGAGCCGGGTGGAGTTGTACAACATTCCCGAGGATTTGGGAGAAAGATCCAACATGGGCGAGCAGCATCCGGAGGTCGTTGCACGGCTTCTACCCGAACTGCTGCAGTGGAAGAAGACGCTGCCGCGTTGAGGTAGTTGTCTTTCCGCGATACCCGCAAGAACCAACCGAGACAGGAAGATCATCCCGTACACTCACACCCCGAAGATGTCATCCATGAACCCGCTGAGAGTTCTCGCCCTTTGGCTATCACTTGGGGCTGCCTTATTGGCCAGCGCAGAAGACGATGCGGCCGTCTTTGGCCCGCGTTCCCGAGATTTCGTTGTGAACAGAAAGTACCTCGTCTTCCCGATCAACGGTCGGGAGTGGAAGGCCCAGTTGAGGTTGACGGTCGAGGGCCAGGAGGTGCAACGCTATATCGCCAAACTGGCGACAAGTCCGGAGAAGGCGCACACCTGGTTGTACCTCGACATCGATGCGTATCGCGGGAAGAAGGCGACCGTCTCCGTCGGCCGCGTCACGGAAGAAGGCTTCGCCCTGATCCAGCAAGCGGACAAGGTGCCGGGCCAGGAGAAGTGGTATACCGAGCCGATGCGGCCGCAGTTCCACTTCTCGCAGGCCGTGGGGTGGAACAACGACGTCAACGGGACGGTCTATTACGACGGCGAGTGGCACCTGTTTTTCCAGCACAACCCGGCAGGCCTGAAGTGGGATAACATGACCTGGGGCCACGCCGTCAGCAAGGACCTGGTCCACTGGCAACAGTTGCCCAGCGCTTTGTACCCATACACCATGGCCAAAGGCATGTGTTGGAGCGGCGGGGCGAACGTCGACAAGCAGAACACCGCCGGCCTCAAAAGGGGGAAAGAGGCCCCGATCGTCGCGTTCGTCACCGATTCCGGCGCCGGCGGGGAGTGTCTCGCCTACAGCAACGACCGCGGCCGGACATTCACCTGGTACGAAGGCAATCCGGTGCTGAAGCACAACGGGCGCGACCCCAAGGTCATCTGGTATGCTTACGACCAGCGCGACACGCCGCTCGACGAGACGGCCAAAAGGCTCGGCGGGCATTGGGTGATGGCCGTCTACGATGAAGCCCCGGAGCACGGCCGCAACATCGCCTTCTACACGTCGACCGATTTGAAACAGTGGCAGGAGCAAAGCCATCTGAAGGGCTATTACGAATGCTCGGAGCTGTTCGAGCTTCCCGTCGACGGCGATCCGCGGAACACCCGCTGGGTGGTTTTCGCCGGGGACGCTCGATACGCCGTCGGGCAATTCGACGGCAAAACGTTCACGCCGGAGCATGAAGAACGCCACACCCTTTACCACGGGCCGTTCTACGGCTCGCAGCTCTTTTCGAACTCGCCGGACGGGCGGCAAATCCAGATCGGATGGCTCAATATCGACATCCACGGGCATCCGTTTAACCAAGTGTTCAGTTTCCCCTATTGTCTGAGGCTCCACACCACCAGCGACGGCATCCGGATGTTTGCCGAACCGGTTAAGGAGATCGAGACGCTGCGCAAGAACTCGCAGACCCTCGCCAACCAACCGCTCGATGACGATGAATCGGCCGAGGTGGAGACCGCGGGCGAATTATTCGATATCCGCGCCATCTTCGAGGTTGGCAGCGCCAAGAAGATCGGGCTTGAGATCGGAAAGCAGAGCGTCGTTTACGACGTCGAGACGAACCACTTGGGCAACGCGATGGTCAACATCCGCGAGGATGGCCGGGAGAAGGGCGTCGCGACGATGAAGCCGGTCGACGGAAAGGTGACGCTACAGGTGCTCGTCGACCGGCCGATGCTCGAGATCATCGGCAATCGCGGCGAGGTCTGTGTCATCAAGCCCAAGCCTCACGCCAAGGACCACCGCGTCTCATCGATTCGGGCCTTCGCCACCGGCGGGGAAGCAGAACTCATCAAACTCGAGGTGCATGAGTTGAACTCGATCTGGCCGAATTCATCGGCACCTCGGTGATTCCTGCACGAGGCGCGATGACTGATGCGAGTTGGTGTCATCTTACCGTTGATAGGCGGAGCGAAACTCCTCGTGCGATGGCTCGGCCCCCAGGCGACCGCAATAGCCGTTAGTCGTTCTTCTGCTCAACGACGGGGAGCATCAACCGAAAACCCGAATCCCCAAAACCCAAAACCTGATTGACGCAATGGCGAGTGGCCATCTAGGATAAGAGGAGCGTGGCCCGGCGGGCAGGCCAACTGGCGTTGCATCCCATGTGCCCAAGTCCTCATAGGAGACTACCATGTTCAATAAGCAACGCGTTCACGGCATTCTCGCGCTCGCCCTGTTGGCGGGCGGGCTTCTCATCCCGGCGGCCGCTTCGGCGGATGTCTACGAATTGCGGATCTACACGACCCACGAAGGCAAGCTGGACGACCTGAACGCCCGATTCCGAGATCACACGGTCCGATTGTTCCGGAAGCACGGTATGGATTCAGTCGGCTATTGGGTTCCGACCGACGACCCGAAGTCGGCGAACACGCTCATCTACGTGCTCAAGCACGCCAGCCGCGATGCCGCAAAAGCCTCTTGGCAGGCCTTTCTCGCCGATCCCGAGTGGAAGCGGGTGGCCGAGGAGTCGCAGAAGGACGGGCGGATTCTCGCGAGAAAGCCGGAGTCAATCTTCCTGGAGGCCACGGACTATTCGCCCGAGTTGTCCCGCGGCGACAAGAGCGACGGGGCCGTCTTTGAGCTTCGGGTTTATCGAACCAACGAAGGCAAGCTCGAGAACCTGGACGCCCGCTTCCGCGACCACACGATCCGCATTTTCAACCGCATCGGCATGCGGTCGGTGGCCTACTGGCACCCGATCGACGAGCCAGACGCGAAGGACACGCTGATCTATATCCTCCGGCACGAAACCGCCGCGGCGGCCCGGGCGTCGTGGCAAGGCTTTCTCGCCGACTCCGAATGGAAAGAGGTTGCCCGGCAGTCACAGAAGGATGGCAAGTTCCTGCGTGAGCGTCCGGAGTCGACCTATATGAAAGCGACGGACTACTCGCCGATCCAATAAGGGCAAGACTATGAAGCGACGAACCTTTCTGAAGTTGGGTGTCCAGGGCGGGCTTGCCGCCGGACTGATGCAGACCATGTCCTACGCGGCCGAGATCGCCCCCGGCGGTTCGGACAAGCTGGGCCCCATCATGCCGACGCGGCCGCTGGCGAACACGGGCGAGCGGCTGACGCTGTTGGGTATCGGCGGCGCCCATCTGGGGCGCATGGACGATGCGACCGCGCAAAAGCATATCGAGTTCGCCCTGGAACACGGGGTGCGCTTCTTCGACACCGCCTACATCTATCAGCGCGGCCGGTCCGAAAAGCTTTATGGGCGGTTCCTCAGCCCCAAGTATCGCGACCATGTCTTCATCATGACCAAGTGCTGGGCGAAGACCCCGGAGAAATTCGAGCAGCAGGTCAACGAATCGCTTCGGCGACTGGATACGGGCCAGGTCGACCTGCTGATGGTGCATTCGCTTGAGTCGGCGGCCGATGTTGACGAGCGCGTGCAAAACGGCATCCTCGACAAGGTCCGCGACATCAAGCGCCGGGGGCTTGCGCGCCACATCGGCTATACCTGCCACACCCATCCATCCGCGGTGCTGCGTTTTCTCGAGAAGATCCAGGACGACGACTCCTTCTGCAGTTGCATGACGGTGATCAACCCGTTGGACGCGGGCAACCTGAACAACAGCTTCGTTCGCGACGTGTTGCCGAAGACGACCGGGCGCGGCCACGCCCATTTCGCGATGAAGACCATGGCCGGCGGAGGTCTGGCCGGCGGCAAGCCGCCATGGGCGAAGGAAACGCCCAAGCGATTCCCGATCCCCGGTGTCATGTCCGTCCGAGAGAACTTCCAATTCGTTCTGTCGCTGCCAATAACGGCATGGGTCAGCGGGACGGAAAATACCGACGAGCTGAAGCACAATATCGACCTCACCAAGGACTTCACGCCTTTGAGCGAGGAAGAGAAAGCGAGTCTTGTGCAGCGTATTGTCGGATATCAAGGCGTTCCCTACATCGAGCAGTACAAGACGGAGGGCTAAGCCGGAACGGTCGCCAAGCTAGGCGCCTTGTCGCCGCAGGGGGACGCTCTGGAAGGGGCGATCTACTTTGCGGCCGTGTTCTTTGCGATATTTGCCGGGGGTGGTTTCGGTCTTGCCGCGGAAGACTTCGTTCATGTACTGCTGGTGCCTGAATCCAGCCCGTTTGGCGATGTCGTCCAGCGACAGCGACGTCTGCACCAATAGCTCCATTGCACGCTGGATCCGTACGTTCGTGATGACTTCATGGATGGTCCGGCCCAAGGTGTCGCGGAACCGATTCTGCAGCACGCTGCGGGAAACGAGCACGTGCCGCAACACCTCGTCGATCTTGATGCCATCGCAGGCGTGCTTGCGGATGAACTGAACGGCGGAGGCCACCACAGGGTCGGAAATGGCCGTCACGTCGGTCGACGTTCGCCGGGCGATGCCCAACGGCGGGACGTAGAGCTGCTGCTGCGGGGCAGGATGCCCGTGCATCAGCATGTCCAACAGCGCCGCGGCCTCGTAGCCAATCTGCCGGTCGGCGTTGACGACGGCGGATAGCGGCGGGACGGTCAGGTCGCAGACGACCTCCTCATCGTCTCCGGTGATCAGCGCAAGTTGCTCCGGCACGGCCACCCCCACGGTCCGGCATGCTTCGAGCAACTGCAAGCCGCGGAATGCATTGCACGCCATCACGCCAGCCGGCTTCGGCAGACGCCGCGCCCACGCTTCGACCAGATCGGTCTCGGTTTCCCAAATGCGGCGCTGGTAGTCGCGGGGTGTCTTGCCTTTGCCCTGGAATTCGTCGCAGGAAAACCCGGCGGCCTGGACCGTATTGGCAAATCCCTCCAGCCGGCCGTCTGACCAGTAGCCGCCCTTCTGGCCAATGTAGCCGAACTGGGTAAAACCGCGATCGAGGAGGTGCTCGGCGGCCATCCGGCCGATCGCTTGCTGGTCGTTGAACACCAGCGGCAGGCCCAAATCGGCAATTTGCTCGTTCAGATCGACCACCGGAATCCCAGTCGACTCGGAGAACTCGGCCATCGCCGGATCGGCCAACCGCGATAGTACGCCCGCCCCGTGCCACCGCTTCAGCCACGGCGGGATCCCTTCGCGAATCGACCGCTGCTCAAAGCGGACTGTCCAGGGCCCGTTCTCGCGAAGGTACAGCGATACCCCCCGCAGCACATTGCGGCCAAAAGTCGTCGAGGTCTCGATCAGCAGCGCGACCTCCGGCGGCGAACGTCTTTCGATAGGTAAGGGATTGGCCATCGCAGAGGCTCCCGCGACGTGAACAGGGTATGCCCTCAGAATACCCTCTTCCGCGGCACGACGCCACCCGAAATCATATTCGTCCCGAAATATCTCGAAGGTGACGGGCGACCGGGGTATGTCGGAAGTCTCACATTGGCAACATCTTGACACATATGGCACCATGAAACCTAAAACCTGAATTTCCAAAACCCAATACCTGATTGACTCACTGACCCAGGCTGCCTATCATCGCGGTAGCTTCGGAAACCAACCCGCCTCGCTCCGCCTGCCAGCCATCCACCCGCCAACAAAAAGGGGATGTGTGAATGCGTTGCTTCGAATCTCTTTCCCCGGTCCTTTGCCTCACATTGATCACCTTGACCCCGCTGCCGGCTCCGGCACAACAGGCCGAGGATGGCAACCGCGACCAGTTGACCCGCGATGGTTGGACGCAAAGCTACAAGGCCGGCTATACCGATTCCAACGGAGCGTACGCGGGTGGGTCGGAGATCATGCATCTTGTGCCCCACCTGGGCAAACTCTACGCCGCCAACGGCTATTGGACCGACTCGCACTGGGCCAATCGCCCCTATGTCAAGAGGCAGTCGGCCCAGGTGCTTCGCCTGGACGCGGCCGATAGCTCGTGGGTAGTCGATCTCGATTTAGGCCGGTCGAACGGCCAGGGATTTCGCTACATGAAAGGCAATATTCTCCGCTCGATCACAGTGACCCAAGATGCGCAGGGAGAGCCATTGAGCCGTCCAAAAACTCTCCTGGTAATGGCCGCTGGGGCCTATCGGGGAGCCGATGGCGTGGTGTCGGCATGGGTGCGCGATGACGCGGCGGACCAGTGGCATCATTCGATCGTCCAGCAAGGCTCACGATCGGGCGGCATCCGATGGATCCCGCGCGACATGCAGGTCTATCGAGACAAGGTCACCGGCCGGGAACGCCTCTTCCTGTTGATTGGCGATCCGGGCATTATCTCGGGCGTGTACGATGATTCCCTGCCAACGAAGATCCGCTGGGCCCATGAGGTTGCGTTTCCCACGGACGGCACGTTCAACGCCCGGCCACTCGGCATGGTCGAGGCCAACGGGTCGCTGCTGTTTTCCGTCGGAGGTACGATCTACCGGCGGGTCGGCGGCCCCAACCCATCCTACACCAAAATTCTCGATCTCGGCGATGACGTCAATACCGACGTGGGCGGCATCCGCGGCCTGACGACCATTGCCAATCCCAACGGACCGGGCGATTCGGTATTGTTCATGTGGGCGCCCAATGGCCGGTCCTCGGGACAAATCAAGCGACTCGATCCGGACCTTTCCGGTGGTTACACGGTCCACGACGAGGCGAACCTACGCGACCTGATGCAGGCGAAACTCGGCATCGAAGTCGCCTTCACGCTGGGCGCCCACAATCGGATGTACGCGGCCGTTCATCCGGCCACCGGAGAGATTATGCATCTGATCGGCTTTCAGGGTAACTTGCGTGGCGGCGATTCACTGCGGTGGGGCGGGAGCCGGCTCTATGCGGGGGCGCTCTATGCCGTTCGATCGGCCGATCAGACCTACACGGTCCACGAGGTGAACGGGCCCTACGCACCGGGTAAGCCCGCGCTGGTCGTACCGCGGGCGTTTGCTATATCGCCCTTCGGCGAGGGCTCCGTATTCGCCGGCGGCCACGACGCCAGCTTTCACCCGTCGGACGACATGGCCTGGGTCTTCAAAGCACCGCTGGACGTGGTGCTGGGGCTGGATCGGAAATGATCGAAGGCGACGGTACGTACGGTGGAACGATTGCAGCGATCTTCACGAAAACCTATACGGCATGACGCTGCGGGAGCATGATGCCCCGGCAAGCCCCCAAAATAGCCGTGAGGCCGTTGTTTCGCCCACAGTGGATACGAAGGGCGCGGTCCGCTTGTTCTTGGTTTGTTCCGTTGTTTCGAAGAGCAGCCGTTTGAACAGCGTTCCGTCAACCTCCCCGGATCGGCGGTCGCCATGCCGGCGCGGGCGGCTGCAACTCAATTGGCCGTCTTTTCAATCAACTCGCGGTGTAGCGATGACATCCGCTTCGGGTCGAACTTTAGTACCTTGCGGTCGTAGGTCATCAGCCCGTTCACTTCGCCCTCGCAGTCGCTGGTCTGCGTGTAGACGGCGGCGCAGAGGCCCTTATCGACCAACGGCTGCAACTGGTGGATCAGCTCGTCGTAGTCGGCCTGAAGCTGCTCTTTCTTCTGGAGATTGCGATAACCCCAGTTCCGCTTGCTCCACCACAGATGGCCCTCGACCGGCAGACCCAGCCCCCCGAACTCCCCGAGCACGGCCGCCCGATTCTCCTCGAGCGGCGGAATGGCGGGGCCGGGATACTTGTGAATGTCGCGCACGTCGCCGAAGCCACGGTTGTGCCACCCACTGGCCTCGTTCACCAATCGCGTGGAATCCCATTGCCGTGTCAGTTGAACGATCCGCTCGGTGTCATATTGCCCCCAGCCTTCGTTGAACGGAACCCACATGACAATCGATGGGCTGTTGCAGAGCATGTCGATCACGTTCTTCCATTCCTGCTCGAACGTTTCGCCTTTGCTCCCATTGGGCATATCCTGCCAGACGAGCAACCCAAGTTGGTCGCAGTGGTAGTACCAACGTCGCGGCTCGACTTTCACATGCTTCCGCACCATGTTGTAGCCCAACTTGCGGGTCATTTCGACATCGTATCGCAACGCCTCGTCCGTCGGAGCGGTGTAAAGGCCGCCGGGCCACCACCCTTGGTCAAGCGGGCCGATCTGGAAGAGCACCTCGCCGTTGAGCCAAATGCGGTTAATGCCCGACTCATCCTTCTTCACTTCGATCTTCCGCATTCCGAAATAGCTGTCGACAGCATCGGCCCCTGTCGATTCCGGCGATCCGATGCCGGCCTTCAGGTTGTAGAGGAACGGTGAGTCCGGCGACCAGAGCTTGGCGTCGGCGATTGGCAGCGTCAGCGGCTCGCCCGAGCGCCCGCGGACCTCGACCACGAGTTGATTGCCGTCGCTCGCCTTGGCCCAAACATCGACCGGCTTATCGCTACCGGCCACGCGGACCGTCACGCCGACTTCATCGCTATCCACATCCGGCACAATCGACAGCGAATCGATATACACCCCGGGCACGACCTCCAGCCATACCGTACGCCAGATGCCCGTCACGGGCGTATACCAGATGTTACGCGGGTTGTTCACCTGCTTACCCCGCGGCTGGGGCCCAGCGTCAGTCGGGTCCCAGACGCTGACGACCAGTTCCTGCTTGTCGCCATCGTTTAGCGCGTCGGTGATATCGACGAAGAAGGCGTCGTATCCGCCGCGGTGATCGCCCATCTGGCGGCCATTCACCCAAACGATCGCATGCCAGTCGACTCCCTCGAAGTGCAGAAGCAACCGTTCACCCTCGGATAGTTTGGGCGTCTCCATCGTGCGGCGATACCACAGTCGATTCTCCTGGCCCACGCGTTTCTTGACGCCGGAAAGGGCTGACTCGGCCGCGAACGGCACGAGGATCTCACCGTCGAAATCCTCTGGTTTCGCGTCATCCTTTGGGCGAATGGCATAGTCCCACAACCCGTTGAGACTTATCCATCGGTCGCGCACCATCTGCGGGCGAGGGTACTCCGGCAGCGGGCAAGCGGGGTCAACGTCCTCGACCCACGGCGTAAAAAGCGTGCTCTCGGCCGGCTTCCAGTCGCCGGCTTCCACGACGGCTGTAACGCAGAAACAAGCCAGCAAAAATGCGCCCGTGAATTCGCGGCGTACATAGACCATTGCTGATACCTCCGGCAGGCAACGAGGGGGGCCTCTCTGTTCAGGAAAGGCCGCGGGGAAAGTGAAACATCGACTCAAGGCAATCTTGCCAAGCTCTTCTTCATTGACGGGCCTCAGCGCGTGTCAACGGTTCGAACTCGCGTAGTACCACCACATTGTCGAACCAGGCCGGCGCACCTTGAGTCTCGACGCCGACGGCTCCGGAGAGAATCGGTGACTCCTCGTCCGCAAAGTCGATCCGCAGGCCGCGGGCCGGATCGGATGAAGGATGCATGCGGTTGAACCAGACACGAATCCGCGGGCCGGTCACCGCCACGCGCATCATGCTCCATTCGCCCATTCGGCTCTCGGTGGCGAGCGTGGTCGCATCGAACGCCGCGAGCGGCTCCCGTGTGCCGCCATTGATCTTGCTCAAGACAAGCTGCTTGCCGGTGGTGAAGGTCACGGCGTAGCCGCGCATGGCGTTGGGGCCGTCGCCCGGCTCATTGACCCGGA
>Ga0180433_10010490_pt1 | contig 11142 bp, 8 predicted proteins | sample SS_ome_8_FD_132980 | JGI IMG/M metagenome (GOLD analysis project Ga0180433, IMG submission 132980) | Hypersaline lake sediment archaeal communities from the Salton Sea, California, USA - SS_1_D_1 metaG | ecosystem: Environmental > Aquatic > Non-marine Saline and Alkaline > Hypersaline > Sediment...
ACCAGCACGCACTTGTAGCGGCTCTGCACCTTGTCGCGGGCGTTCTTGCTGCGGACCAGGAGCTTGCAGCCGCCGATCAACAGGTCGTCGAAGTCACCCTTTCCCTGGAACTCGGTTTCGCCGTCGGCGCCCTTCAGCCACTCGTAGGCCGCGTAGACCGCCGCCTCAGCAGGGTTGCCCACAGGGCGCTCCTCGTCGGTGGCCATGCCGTAAGCCTGGCTGGGGGAGAGGAGTTGGCCCTTGTACTTGGAGATGGCTGTCCGGAACTTGCCCGGGGCCATGATCTTCTTCTTGCCGGAAGGGGTCGTCTCCGTCAGATCGAAGCCCAGGTTGAACCACTGCTGGGCCGGCTTCGAGAAGAACTTGTACTTCTCACGGAGCCCCTTGTCCTTGTCCCGCTTCTTCGAGACACGGGCCAACCCCTCGCTGAGGCTGGCGGCGTGCCCCTCGGTTGCAGGCTGCACCGGGGTCTTCTCTTGGGGAGTCTCGGTGGCCTCGGCAGCTTGGCGACCCTCTCCACCCTCGGTCAGGTTTGGGTCCTTGCTGGGGTCGTACTTGATCCCACGGCGCTTGAAGATCCGCTTGATGATGTCCTTCTGCTTGTCGCTGAGACCCATGGGATCGCGGAGATTGTCCGTCCTCCGCATGGTGTTCTCGTAGAAGCGGTCGCTGGTGTCGAAGAAGCTGTTGAGGAACCCCAGCGCCCACTCCTCGTAACCCTTGTTCCGGTAGTTCCGGCCCAGGGTGGCCACGAAGGCTTCCTGCTCCGTCAACGCCTCTTGCAGGGCTTCGCGGAAAGTGAGGGGGCGACCCCCTCGGGCCTCTTCCTTCGCACGCTCCTGCACTTCCTTGCCGATGTTGAGATCGGCGAAGAAGCTCGTCGGAGGGGGAGGGGGAAGCTGAAGGGTGGACTTCATCATCACCTGTTCCATCGCCAGGCGGACGAGAGTCGCTTCCTTATGGGTCGGCATGAGTTCGTGGTAGACGTCGTTGTCCATCATCATGCGGGTGACGATGGAGTGCGTCGTACCGAAACCGCGAGACACCTGATCGTCCGAGAGGTCGATGCCGAACTTCCCGATCTTCTCTTTCAGACTGGCTGCACTGTCCCGGCTGAACGAGGTCGCCATGACCTGCGTGGGATGCAGGCCGAGTTCCTTGATGTGGTAGCTGACCTTGGCTGAGAGCGTCCGGGTCTTACCGGAACCCGCACCCGCCGCGATGATGCCACGACCACGGAGGAGCATCGCCTCCTCCTGGGCCGGCGAGAGGGAGCCCTCCCGGGCGGCCTGGCTGGTGTAGCCGGCCAGGTCCTCAGACGCTTTGTTGGCAACCACGGAGAGGATGGTGTCGGGGCGGCCGGATGCCTCGGCGATCTCCTCGATAGACCGCAGCAGGGCTTGCTTCTCTTCTTGGAGTTCCACTGCCTCGGGGCTCGTCGGGTCCAGGCTGGAGAGGCGTGTTTCGAGGACACGAATCTGCTCAGCCTTGTCCGCTACCACCTTGGCGTCCGTGAGGACATCCTCCATGTCACTGATCGGAACACCTGCCAACTCAGCGGCCTGCTTCAACCAGGTGTTGCCCAGCTTCAACCCCGAGATCGGGGGAATCTGGGCCAGCTTGCGGAGGGCCCCCTGCGGGGATTCTTCTGCCATCGCGGCCGTCAGGTTCCCTGCGGGCTGGAAAGCCTTGCCCGGGAAGACCTCACGGAACAGCCGAGCCCGCCCCTGCAGGTAGGGGAGGAAGTCAGTCAGGAAGCCCACTTGGTTCTGAGCCATGGCCTTGACAGGCCCAGGGCGCATGGCCCGTTCGAGGCGTGGGGAGAAGCGTTGAAGCTCCGGTTGCGCCACGATGGGGGCGATCAGCGTATCCATGCCCTCTTGGAACTGGCCGCCGAACCGCTTGGTGATCGTAGATGCCCTGTCCAGGTGGCGGGACATCTTGGCACCCACGTCGTCGGCCCAGGCGCTCTCGCTGGGGGTGTTTTCCGCGATGGTAGCCAGAGCCCGGTAGCCGGCGAGGAAGGCGGCGAGGTCCACAAAGCGGTTGGGGGTCACCCGTCGTTCAGCCATCGTTCATCCTCACGGTTGTGCTGTGATTCCTACTAGAGCGCGCGTATAGAGGGATCACCGATCAATCATCGCCCTATAACTTCTACTCGGTAGAGCCATGACTAACCTTGCAATCTTCGATTTCGACGGCACCTTGTTCCGTAGCCCCGACCGCCCCTCGTGGTGGGACGATGCGATGAACGCCGTTGGGTCCAAGCGGAACTGGTGGGCCAACGCCTACTCGTTGAACCGCCCCTGCGTACCTGACGAACCGGGTCCGGAGTGGTGGGTACAGCCCACGGTGCGTGCGGCGAAGAAAGCCATCTCCGACCCAGACACCTGGGCCATCCTGATGACGGGCCGTGCCGAGAAGTTCTTCCGCTACCGGGTGCCTGAACTGCTGAAACAAGCTGGGCTCAACTTCGATGAGGTCCACCTCAACCCCGGCATGGACAAGGGGCAGTTCAAGCGTCGGATCATCCTCGAACGGTTGGCCCGCTGGCCTGACATCGATCAAGTGGACATCTGGGATGACGACCTCGACGACCTCAAACTGTTCGTAAAGACGGTGCAAGACGTCGGTCGGAAGGTGACTCCCCACCCGGTTCGAGTGCAGGCGCACGACCCCGCCTGTGAGCTACCTGCGTTCACGAACGCGCCGGACGACCTGTGGTTCTCGGCCGCCCGGGTAGCTCGACGCTATCTGCAGAGACGGGGCGATAGCGGCTAGGACAGGGCCTTGACCAAGGTCTTCTTGGTCATCTTGGAGTAGCCCTTGATGCCCGCTGCCTTCGCCTTGACTCGCAGGTCGGCGACCGACAGGGACTCCAGGTCCTTCTTCGCCGGCTTCTTCTCTGCTGCCTTGGCCTTGGCCTTGGCCGGCTTCTTCTTCGGAGCGATCTTCACCTCGTCATCGTCCGTGCCGAGCTTGCCGTCGGGCCCAGGCTTGACCTCGACCTCCATGGCACCCACCTCGACCTCGACCTTCGGTTCCTCCGGCTTCGGAGCCGGCTTCTTCACCTCCGGCTTCTTCACCTCCGGCTTCTTCGCCTCCGGCTTGGGTTCCGGCTTCGGAGCCGGCTTCTTCGCCTCCGGCTTCGGAGCCGCCTTCTCACCCTGCATCGGAGCGGGGTTGAAGGGCATCCCCAGCATGGCATGGGCCTTGCGAACCTGAGCCATGCTGTAGCTCGCACCACTACCGACCCACCGGAAGTCGGTCTGCACCCCAGCAGCGCCTCCCTGGGCGAGGGCCGCGTTGTAGCGGTCCACGATCTTCTTGGCTACGCGGTGATTCATGTCAGTCCGTCCTTTCCTCTTGGGTATGATCACGATGAGGTGGCCCCCCTTGGGCACCACCCGGAGGTCATCACACCTCTTTCACTACAGGGGTTGTAATGGAAGAATACCGAGATTTGCCCCGATCTCATGGCGGAGAGCACAAGATTTGAGCCGCCGAGGGACCCCCAAGAGCATCCATCAGGGCTTCGAGGCACGCCGGGATCTGCTGATCGGGGCCTCGATCTTGGCGGCTGCCGTGTCGAGAACCTTCGGCCCCCACGCTGGGACCGCCATCCTCGAACGCCCCGCTGGAATCCTTGCCACGAAAGATGGCGTAGCCGTGGCCCGAGAGATCCATCTCGCCCATCCTGTGCAGAATCTCGGAGCCCGCACGTTGCTCAGTGCGTGCGTGGCCGTCGGTGAGGAGATCGGAGACGGAACGAGCACCGCAGCGATCGTCGGTCACCATCTGGCGAAGGGGGGCCATCGTCTGATCACCGCGGGACATGACCTCCGCGATCTACTGGCCGGCATCCGAGAAGGGGCTCGATTCGCCAAAGCGCGTCTTCATGCCCTGGCCGCCGATGTCGCAGACGAAGGGGTACTCGAACACGTTGCCTTGCTGGCCTCGAACCACGACGCCGAGGTGGCCCGGGTTGTGACCGAAGCAGTGTCTTCTGTCGGCAAGGGGGGCACCGTGGTCATCGAGGAGGGGCAAGGCGTCGGTCTTGATATGGATCTGAAAGACGGCTTCGAGCTAGACCGTGGGATGTGCTCGCCCTACTTCGCCGACACGTCGGGGGATCGAATCATCGAAGGGGCGTTGGTCGCTGTGGTGGGGCGCCCCCTCACGACCGTCGAAGACGTGGCCAGCATCCTCGAAGAATCCAGCCAGTGGCCTCAGAACGATCTGCTTGTCGTGGCCCCCGAGATCCGTGGACAGGCCCTCACCACGATGGCCATGAACGATGGGCACTCGCAGGGAGCCATCCGATGTGTCGGCATTGCAGACGCTTCCTTCCACCGCCGCCATCGACACACCCTCGACGACCTCGCGGCCCTCAGCCAGGCCACGGTGGTCGATCCGGTGGTGGGCTACGACCACACCTCGTGGAAGTCCGAGTGGTTCGGGACGTTGCGGAAGGTCCAGGTGGGCATGAAGCGGTCGCTGTTCACTGCCTACGATGAGGCCCACGACACCATCCAGGCCCACGTCGCTGCCCTCCAACGAGAGCGCGACCGTATCGACGACCCCTTCGATCTCGATCAGCTACAGAACCGTATCGCCAAGATGCAGGGTGGTTTCTGCGTCGTGCGGGCTGGGGGTGTGACCTCAGCCGCGATGAAGGAACGCATGGGTCGCATCGAGGACACCCTGAGCACGGTCCAGGCGGCTCTGCGGGAGGGCATCCTTCCAGGGGGCGGGGCGGCGTACCTCGACGCTGCCGATGCCTTGGAGCGTGTGGGTTTCGAGGACGGGAGTTACGGGGCGGGCCAGCGGTTGTTGGCGGAGGCTCTACGAGTGCCTGTTCATCTGTTGGCCCGCAACGCTGGATACGAGCCGCACCGCATCATCGAAGAGATCCGGGAAGCACGGAGCCAGGTGGGTGTCGAGATGGAGCCCTGGGTCGGCTTCGACGCGCTGCAAGGAGTTCGTGACCTGGGGGAGAAGCCCTTTGTGGTGGACGCGGCCTTGGTTTCCATCGTTGCCTTGGGGGCGGCGGTGAGCGCGGCTACAACCCTGTTGACTGCGGAGGTCGCTGTCCATGATCACCGACGATGATGCTCGTGAGGTTCTGCGCCTTGTCCGGGAAGCCCTCAACGCGGTGGCCCATTTCGCCGAGGATGGGGAAGACAAGCGAGCCGAGATCGGGGCGTACACGGTGGGCACCGTGGCGAAGTCGTTGATGATCTTCGATCTGTTCCTCACTCGCAGCATGTCCACGCGCGATATCAAAGTAGACGGCCCGAGGGTGGTCACCCTCGTCTCTTCAGCACCCGGGGTCGAGGGGGTGTTCCTGCTGTCCGATGGGATCAGTACCTTGCGGTTCGCCATCCCGACACCCGAGGACCCGGAGGCCGTCCGATTGGTGGAAGCCTCGGTGATGGTTCGGGCCCGATGGGACCGGATCGATGATGGCTTCGCCAAGGCCGTCGAGTTCCCAGCGCCCTAATCTGTCTATCGCAGCCCCCTTGTAGCTGGAGGTCACGATGCCCCGACACAAGCGAGCCGGCGAGATCACCACGTACCGCTACACGATGCGAGTCAGCGGCGTGCCTCGCCCCAGCATCGACGGCGTGGGGGGAGCCCACGTCTCATTGACGGCCGAGAACTTCGTCAAGGAGGCGGGAGCGTTCGACAACAGCAACTCCCGCTACCTCCGGAAAGGCGGCCTGTTCCCCTCCGAGGGCACCGTGGTTCGGCGCCTGGGCAAGTGGGACTACGTGATCTCGGGCGTGTACGAGACCGAACGGCAGTTCGACAATGACCTCGATGCTATGCGGGCCATCGAAGCGGACTTCCAAGGAGGCTGGGAACAGGCGTTCACCATCGCCAACATGCCGCGGGAGACGCTGGTCACCGAGATCAAGCACATCACTCCCAAGATGGCTCGTGCGGCCACCGCAGTCTCCGACGTGCGGCTTGTCCATGACCTCGCGGGGCAGGTTGATGAGGCCCGCGACCGGCTGCAGGACATCGTGCTGGTACTCGAACAGCGGCACCCCAGGGAATCCCTGGTCGATGTCTATCGTGAGGTGTCGCAGGCTGCCGACGTGCTGGACGCGACCACGGACGCTCTCGATCGTGCCGCCAAGCTCCTCCGCAAGATTCGCTAGAGGTTCTTCCGCAGGTTCACGCCCGGCTTCAACCGAACGATTCGTTGTTCTGCGACGCTGCTGGTCTTCCCGTTGGGCAGCTTGATAGAGCGTCCCTTTCGGAGGCCCGTGTGGAACGTTCCCAGGGGTGTGCGGGTTTGCTCGCCTTCCTCGGTGGTGATCAGGACTGCCGGTAGGGCTTTGAGTACGGCCGCCGCCTGCTCGGGGTCGAGTTGCGTCGCCTCCGCGATTCGCTGTAGCAGGTCCTTGTACGTCATAGAGCCTCGTCCTCCTGCGTGACTATACCGGCGAAAAATCGGGGGGATTGCCGAGCCGGTAGTTTTCCTATGAAGCACCCTCGATAGAGACATCACCGAGGATCATCATGCGAAGACATGCCCGAGCCGCCGTCCCGGAGATTCGTCAGGAGTCGCAGTTCACCTGTGTCGCGGCGAGCATCGCCGCCTGTCTCCAGGCTCTCGACAAGCCCTTCAACGAGCGGGACGTGAACCGTGTGCTCGGGGCGGAGCCTCTCCGGGGTGCTCGCTGGGAGGAGGCTCTGGCCACCATCCAGTATTTCGGCTGCCGTGGGACGCTGGTGACGCCCTCGACCCTGGCGATGGTCCGGGAGTGGACCGACGCCGGGAAGCCGGTGATCATCGCGTGGAACCCCGAGGGCCGTCCCTGGTCTCACGCCTCGGTCATCTTCGACGTGACCGACGACAACGTGAAGATCATGGACCCCAACATCCCGGACCCGAGCACCTCCGTCCGCGAGGTCCCTCACGCGGACTTCTACAAGACCTGGGGTGAGCCGATGGGGGACCTGCTGATCGTCCGTCGCCCGGCGTTGATGGTGGATGTCGAGGTGGATGGCCAGGGGCGCCAGGTCCGGGCTTCGTACCGGAACCATCCTCTCACAGCGACCTGGAAAGAAGTGAAGCGTCGGGAAGGTCCCATGTTCTACCTGGAGACCGAGTACGGGCGCTACGACTACTTCCCCCCGGGCTCCGTCAAGGGGCGGGTGACGGGGGCACTCCTCTACATCGGGAACATGACGGGTTCCCGAGGCGAGGAGTTGTCGAAGTCGGTGGGGGACCCCGCCCACATGGCAGACGCTTTCGCGGAAGCCCGGAAGCTGGCTGCCCGACATCACGAGAAGGTCAAGCGGAGCAAGACCGCCTCCGTGAATAAGCAAACACACCGTGGAACAGAGGGTGCTTTGAGGAATCGGTTGATCCGGTTGGCCCACACCTATCCTCAATTAAGAGCCGATATTCTTCCCCTCTTAGACGACCGCGAGTAGGACCCTGTAGGGAGTATCGAGATGGCAAAGCGTCTTCTGTCCGTTGACGAAATGGCCCGTGGCCTGCGGGCTTCCGAGTCCGACTTCACCACCGTCGATGAGATGGCCTCGGCCCTCAAAGAGGCGGCCTGCAACTGCGGGGGGCACGCCAACCTCGAAGAGGACGGCGACATGGACAGCGACCTCGATCCGTCTGTGATGGCCCGGTTCAAGGAAGGGCCCGAAGGCCGCAAAGAGTTCGAGAAGTGGCTCGCTGATCAGCCCGAGGACTTCCAGGCCGAGTGGGAAGACATGAACGAGGAGCACCGGGACAAGTTCCGGCAGGCTCGGTTCAAGTCAGGTCCCGAAGGCCGCAAGGAGTTCGAGAAGTGGTTGGCCGATCAGCCCGAGGACTTCCAGGCCGAGTGGGACGAGAACACGGACAAGTACAAGGACAAGTTCAAGTCCGCGTGGTTGGAGCGGCGTGCTCGGTTCTCCGAAGGGGAAAAAGGCCGCAAGGAGTTCGAGAAGTGGATGGGAAACCAGCCCGAGGGATTCCAGGAGGAGTGGGCTGCGAACACCGACGAGTACAAGGACAAGTTCAAGACCGCCCGTCGCCAGCGGTTGACCCGCAAGCAAGCCACGATGCGGGACGACACGCTGGAACAGCTTGTGGACATGGATGTGGAGAGCTTCGGCGGCGACCCCGAGCGTCTGGAGTGGACCTCTGCGATCGATCGTGCCCAGGCCAAATGGAATGATGCCGTCGAGAAGGCGCTGTTGAAGTGGGTCCGGATGCCTGGCAACCGCGAGAAGTTCGACTTCTCCGGTCGCAACTTCCCCCGTGACGCCGAGCCCGAGGACATCGTGGATGTCCTGATGACGATCGATGGCGGCGCTGGCTTCCTCTACTACATGGAGATGCACGGACACGGTGTCGGGACGTGGGATGGTGGTTGGGACCACCTGTTCGTGGACGACGACAAGACGATCAAGGAACTGTCGAAGTACATGGAGAAGACAGTCCGTCGGGAAAAGGACGCCCTCAGTGAAGCCATCGCTGATGCGGCCTTGGCGTCCGTCCCCGAGGACGAGGACGACTACATCGACGACAGCTACAAGCACAACCGCTACGCGAAGACCCGGACAGCCAAGGCCAAGAAGATCCGCACAGCCTACATCGACATGCAGACGCTCGATCAACTGGTGGACATGGCCGTGGAGACCGTCGGTGGTGACCCCGCGCGTTCCGACTTCACCTCCTCCTTGAAGGCCACGAACGACAAGTGGAACCGAGCGGTCGAGAAGGCCCTGATGAAGTGGCTGAGGGACCCCAAGAACTGGGCCACCCTCGACATGTCAGCGTTCCCCCGTGATGCCGAGCCCGAGGACGTGGTGGATACCATGCAGCGTGAGGGTGGGGGCGCCGGCTACCTCTACTTCATGGAAATGGAAGGCCACGGCGTCGGCACCTGGGATGGTCGATGGAAGCACCTGTTCCAGGGTGGTGGTCGCAAGACCATCGACGAACTCTCCAAGTACATGGAGAAGGCCGTCGGCCGCGAGTACCAGAAGTTGAAGGACGAGATCGACGACATCGCCTACGGCTCCGTGCCGGAGGACGAGGACGACTACATCGACGACAGCTACAAGTCCAACCGCTATGCCAGCAAGGGGCTGGAAGTCCAGTGGGACCGGTTGAACGCCAAGCAGGCTCGGGGAAAGACGGCGGCACAGTACAACATCACCGTGGCTTTCCCCCTCATGGAAACGGATGAGGAGATCCGGGACCTCGAAAAGCGCGTGGACAAGCAGATGGATCGGGTGTTCGACGCCTCCCAGGTTCTGTTGCTCGATGTCAGCCCCATCGAGGGGGGTTTCGATATCATCCTGCACAGCGAAGACGAGAGTGACCTCCGCAAAGTCGTCAAGGGGCTCCGCCGCATCCCCGAGGTGACGCACGTCAGCGTTCGCAACGACGACACCGGCAGGCGCGAACGGATGGCCCGTCGGAACAAGACGGCCTCGCAGTACAGCCTCACCGTGGCCTTCCCTCTCCTCGACACAGACGAGGAACTGCGGGAGCAGGACGAGCGTGTGGACAAGGAGATGGAGCGCATCCTCGACGCCTCCGATGTCCTCGTGCTCGACGTGAGCCCCATCGAGGGCGGCTTCGACCTCATCCTGGAGAGCGAGAACGAGAAGGAGATCAAGAAGGTCGTCAAGGCCCTGGGTCGCATCTCGGAGGTCACCTCGGTCAGTGCTCGCAACGACGACACCGGCAAGAAGGTGCGGGCGGCTCGCCGCAAGCAGGCTCGCTACGACACCTTCACCATCGCCGTAGACTACGACCTGGGTCGTGGTGATGAGGGCCACTACCGGCAGATCCTCGAAGACGAGAACCTCTACATCGTCAGCGAAGATACCCATGAGGAAGGGACGGACTTCTTCGTGGAGATTCCGCGAGGTGAAGACGACGACATGAAGCAGGCTGTCGAGGTCCTCCGAGGTGCGCGTGGTGTGGATAGCGTCACGGTTTTCAAGGGTGAACACGGCAAGATGCTTCGGATGGCCGGTCGTCCTCGGGGCGGTCTCTACGGCTACCGCAAGAGCGTCCAGGCGGCCTGTGAGTCCGGTATCCGCAAGCTCAGCAAGATGGCAGGTCGTGTCGCCAAGACGACCATCCAGAAGGACCCCCACGCTGCCGCCTTCCTGCTGACCCACAGCAAGCGGGCCAACAGCGTGCCGGCGAAGCTCCTCGTCGCCGCGATGGAGGACATGGGGCCGAAGCTTCTTCAGCGGAAGACCGCGGCCAGCCGGGTCACTGTAGTTCCGGCCTACGGTCGTGACTACCGCTCCAAGGCCGCTGTCCAGGCGGATTGGGACGCCGGCAAGGACTTCCTGATCCAGGATGTGTCGAGCCCGTGGGACGGCAAGTACATCAGCAAGGACGATGCGAAGGATGCAGGTATCCGCGAGGTCAACGTCCGCTTCAAGAGGATGCGGAACGTGGCGGTCCTCCGGGTCGCGGCTACACGCTCTGCGGGTCGGCGCAATCCCCGCTACGGCATGTACGGGTTCGAGGCGAAGACTGCCAACCTCGGTTTGGCGGCCTGCACCAGTGTCAAGGAAGCGGCCGGCAACATCGCCGCTGATCTCCATCGCCGGAAGGCGGCTCAGTACCGCGACATCACCGGCTTCTTCCAGGAGCACCACAAGACCGCCGGCTGCAACTACAGCGGTCTCCTGCTGGGGTCCTACCCCGACCGCGACATGAAGCTGGGTTCCCAGACGAGGACGGCGGGGGACCTTGATACCATCGCATCCTTCGTCGATTCACTGCTCAACTCGGGAGAGGAGTGGGAGTACCTCATCTGGGGCACCGACAGGGAAGACACCAAGTGGAAGGTGTGGGGCTACGGGGATGGCTTGTACTCCGCGTCCTACGAACACCCGACGACCTACACCGGGTGGGAGCAAGCTGTCCAAATGAGCGACGACACCCGTGATCTAGTTCGGGCCCTGAAGCGGGCTGGCCATCGTCGGATGAGTTGGGACCGCCGCACGGCTTCGTCCCCCAGCACGGTTGATGAATGGCTGGCCTGGGAAGGCTAGACGACCAGGCTGCCCCGATCCCGAGCCTCCCGTAGCGTCTTCCGCATCTTGCCGATGAGGCTGGACGCCCGGTACTGGCTCAGCCCCTGGTCCTCA
>Ga0180433_10010491_pt1 | contig 11141 bp, 9 predicted proteins | sample SS_ome_8_FD_132980 | JGI IMG/M metagenome (GOLD analysis project Ga0180433, IMG submission 132980) | Hypersaline lake sediment archaeal communities from the Salton Sea, California, USA - SS_1_D_1 metaG | ecosystem: Environmental > Aquatic > Non-marine Saline and Alkaline > Hypersaline > Sediment...
AAAATCAGGAATAGCCTAATAAGCGATTTTTTGCTCATGTTTGACCTCCACAACAAAAGCTAATCTCGAGTTCCTAATTAACCCAAAATTATATGCAAATTTGACCACGAATACAATTTTGCACAAAAAACACACAAGAGATTGAATATTTTCAACCCACAACCCGTATTGTATATTGATACAGGCACAGTTATAATGATTCGGATTTGTATTTCAATCAAAATTTAGGAGGTAATACCAGCATGCGAACCAATGTGATCAAAACTTTGATATTTTCTATCCTGATTGTCTCGCTGATCTCCGTCGCTTTTATTTGGAGCAACCCGCAGTCAGGGGAGAAGAAGGCCCTCCCCGCCACTCTCAAAGGATTTGCCGATGAAGGGATGTTTCACCTTTACCAGAAAGAAACTCCTATCATGGAAATGAATTTCAGGTGGGAGACAAGCGGAAAATTTTGGAATAAGACAGTGCTTTCAATGGCCGGCCAAACAGCAACCTACGAAATGGAGATTCTGGTCGATGCAGAGGGTCTCTGGACTAAAATCATAGAAAAAACACCTGCCGTGACCATCGAGATTGTCCGCGATAAAAATATCGCCACAATAACGGCCAAGGAAAGAACTGTAACCGTTGAGATCTCAGATGGTTCGGTTATCTTTGAAAATAACTCTCCGGCACTCATCAGCCAGTCGCTGTTAGCCTACGACAGAAGCAAGGGAGGAAAACAGACCATTCCCCTGTTTATCATCCCCGGAACAATGAAAGAGGGGACACTGGAGCTTAAGGAAGAAGTGGAACGGAATATGTCAGGAAAGGATGTCAAATTCCTGAAGTACATCTACACTCTTCCCAGCGTTGATATCACACTCTGGGCGGATGCCGATAATAAGCTCTATCTGGCTGATATTCCCTCTCAAAAAGCGGCCTATGTGAGAGACGGTTATGAGATCCTGATGCAAAAGGCTGTTGTGGATCCTCTTCTTTCCAAGCCAGAGCATGAGGTTGTCGAGGAAAGAAATATTATGGTCCCCATGCGGGATGGCGTGAAGCTGGCCACAGATATCTATCGGCCCAAAACAGAGGGGAAATTTCCGGTGATCTTCACCAGGACTCCTTATCAGAAGAATATGGCTGAGCTCAATGGACGCTACTATGCGAGGCGCGGTTATGTCTATGCCATTCAGGACTGCCGCGGCCGCTTTGCCTCTGAAGGAGTTTGGGAACCATTCGTCAATGAGCCCGAAGATGGATACGATTCGATCGAATGGCTTGCCGAACAACCCTGGTCCACAGGAAAAGTGGGGATGATCGGCGGCTCCTACGTCGGTTGGGTTCAATGGTGGGCGGCGCGGGAAAATCCGCCTCATCTGGTCACCATCATTCCCAATGTGGCCCCCCCGGATCCATTTTTTAACATCCCCTATGAATATGGCGTCTTTTTCATTCAAGGATCGATCTGGTGGGCGGATGTTCTAGAAACTGAGGCGACAGCCGATATATCGGGCGTGGCCATGAGCAAACTGGCCGAGAAGAAATATGGGAAGCTTCTCATGCATCTCCCTGTGATTGAACTGGATAAAAAAGTATTGGGAAAAGAGAATCCCTACTGGCGCAAATGGATTGAGCACCCGAACAACGATGACTACTGGGAGAGGGCCAACTTCCTCGAACACCTCAAGGATACACGCATTCCGGTTTTCCACCAGTCAGGTTGGTTTGATGGCGACGGCATCGGATCCAAACTCAATTATGCAGCCATGAAATCGCACGGGCATCCTAATCAAAAGCTTACCCTCGGGCCATGGGGACATACCGATACAGCCCACCGGACGGTCGGAGATCTCGATTTCGGCAAGGGGGCTTTGATCGATCTGCAAAGAGATTATTTGCGGTGGTTCGATTACTGGCTCAAGGGGATCGACACCAAAATTACGGAAGAACCTCTGGTGAGTGTTTTTGTCATGGAATCCAATACATGGCTTCATGACGATGTTTATCCCCTCTCCTATACCAATTTCGAGAAATGGTACCTGCACAGCGGCGGCAAAGCCAACACCTCCAAGGGAGATGGGCTCTTGAGTCAGGGCATGGCCCCCGAGGATTCACCTACAGACACCTACACCTACGATCCGGGCGATCCAACGCCAAATCCCGACTATTACGAACAGACGGAGGAAGAAGAAAAGGAAGTAAAATCAGCCGATGAATTAAAAGCGCAAGCAGAAGCCCATCATGAAAATATAACCCAGAGCCGCAGCGATATCCTTGTCTATCAGACTAAGCCTCTTGAAAAGCCCTTGACCTTTGCGGGCCCAGTATCAGCTGTTCTGTATGCATCCAGTTCTGCCAAAGATACGGATTGGTTTGTACGGCTGGTCAAGATCACAAAAGACGGGAAGACTTACCGTTTGGGCGAAGGGAAGATTCGCGCCCGTTTTCACAACTCGATGAAAAAACCTGAGCTGCTCGTTCCGGGCAAAGTCTACAAATACGCCCTCGACCTCTGGCATACAGGAGTTACAATCCCGGCTGGTGCTTCCCTTAGAGTAGAAGTCTCCTCAGCATCGTTCCCCTCCTTTTCCCGCAACCTTAACACCGGCGGCCATAACGAAAAGGATACGAAATTCGTGAAAGCCGAGCAGAAAATCTACCACAACGCACAATACCCCTCCCATATCCTCCTTCCCGTAATCCCCCAGGACAAGCTAGATTGACATAAAGGTGCCAGGCACCTTTTTAACAGGGGTAGAAAAAATGGTGCCTGGCACCTTTTTCTTTACAAATCAATATTACTTTGCCATTATGCTAGGTTTGAAAGGAGCAACGTAAAATGGCTATTGTCGTCGATGCGCATTCTGATATCCTCAATGATATCCACCCCCGTAGAATTCTCGGAGAGAGGGGCGTTCTTAAGAACGACTGGGTCCCAAAAATGAAAAAAGGAGGCATTGACATCCGTGTCGTTGCCCTCTACAGCGATATCCAGTACCTGCCTGAGCTAGCGTTGCGCAGAGGGCTCGATCTTGTAGAGACACTCTATGAGGAGATCGAGGAATGCCCCGAGGCCATGCTCTGTACGACTTATGACGACATGCGCCAAGCCAAAGAACAAAAAAAAGTGGGATTCATTCTGGGTATGGAAGGAGCCGAACCGCTGGGCGCTGATCTTCAGCTTCTGGGTATTTTCTACAAACTCGGCCTCCGCGTGCTTGGTCCCACCCATGCCTTGCGGACCTACCTTGCCGACGGAGCCTTTCTTTCTGATCGAAAAGTGGGGCAAATGGGCGGCCTCACCGATGTGGGCATCAAATTCATCGAAAAAGCCCAGGAACTGGGCATACTCATCGATGTTTCCCACCTCAACGATCCCAGCTTCTGGGACGTCATCAAATTCACAGAAGGCCCGATCATTGCCTCACACTCCAACTGCCGCACGCTGAGGGATCATCCCCGGAACCTGACCGATAGTCAAATTAAAGCTGTCGCCGACCGAGGGGGCGTTACAGGTGTCAACGCCTGTGGTCTCTTCGTCGAGCCCCCTGATTTCGAACACCTGATCGACCATATCGATCATCTTGTCAATGTGGGAGGGGTGGAACACACCGGCTTGGGCCCGGATTTCGCCGATTACCTCCTGCAGTACATGACAGAGAAGGAAAGAGACCGCATTCCTATAGAATGGATAAGCCCGGTCAAAGGTTACCCCGGAGACGAGGCTTTCTCTCTCGTGGCTGATGAATTGGCCAAACGCGGATACAAATCCGGTGCCATCGACCTCATCCTGGGCGAAAACTTCATGTGCGTCTTTAAAGAGGTGTTCAAGCCGTGACCTCACGCCAGAGAATTATCCATACCCTTTCACATAAAGAGCCGGACAAAATCCCGTTGGATATTGGAGGAACGGAATCATCTGGGTTTACCGGAATTGCCTACAATAACCTGAAAAAATATCTTGGCAGAGACTCCGGCAAAACCCAAATCTTCGACACCTATCAGCAGATCACAAAAATCGAACCCCTTATCCGAGAATTTTTGCAGATCGATACCATTCCCCTCTTGATCGAGCCCCTCGGATGGAAGTCCTTCCAACTCCCGGATGGCTCTCCCTGCGAAATTCCAGAAAAATGGAATCCCGTCAGAGAAAACGGAGACTGGATCGTCAAAGACAACCAAGGCCATATCACGGCCAGGATGCCCGACGGCGGGCTGTACTTCGAACCCATCTACGCCCCCCTGGCCAACGTCAATGAGGCATCCGAAGTCGACAATTTCTTAGCAGATATCCAATCTTTTGACTGGCCGGGCTATGCCGATGAATCCATGGCGGATATCGAAGCGAGAGCGAAATCCTTGTTTGAAGACACAGAATATGCCATCGTGGCCAACCTCCAATGCCATCTCTTGGCCGCTGGACAAATCTTGCGGGGCTACGAAAATTTCATGATAGACCTGGTCATGAACAAACCCATAGCCCATGCCATCCTCGACCGATTGCTGGAAGCCTATCTCAAAAGATGCGATCGCTATCTGGAGCACGTCGGCCCATACGTACAGGTTGTCCTGGTCAACGAAGACCTGGGCACGCAGCAGGGCCCGATGCTGTCCATCGATTGCTACAAGGAGATGATCTGGCCCTACCAGAAAAAGCTTTTCGGCCATATCAAAAAAAAGGCGGATGTTTTCCTGCTGCTCCACTCCTGCGGCTCGGTCTACCGATTTATTCCCTACCTTATCGAAGCCGGCGTCGATGCCTTGAATCCGGTCCAGGTGTCTGCCGCAGAGATGGATTCTGCCAAACTCAAAAAGGAATTCGGTAATGACATCGCCTTCTGGGGAGGCGGCTGTGATACCCAGCGCGTCCTCAACATAGGTACATCTGTTGAAATCAAAGACGAAGTCAAGCGGCGCATCCATGATTTAGCTCCAGGAGGTGGTTTTGTCTTCACTCAAGTCCATAACATCCAGCCCGATGTCCCACCATCGAATATCATGGCCATGATCGAAACCTTCGACAAATACCGGGGCTATGATAAAGCAGCCCCGATAGACAGACAATAACTGCACTATTGGCAGAATGAATCAAAAGGTTTGCCCAAAAACGAACAGGACCTCTAAACATATACACCCAGACCCCCGTGGCCTAGCCATGATTAAAAGGATACAAGCGATGAATAAGAAGCGGCTCACTATTAGACCGCATGAGGTGGTAATCCTTGGCGCAGCTATTGGCCTCATCATAGCCCTCTCAACAGACTGCAGTCACACCAAACCCTTTTATCACGAGGCTTACGATCCTCTTTCCGGATTCACTATTTCCGAGGAAAATATCACCCACAGATTCCTGCTGATCGGCGATGCCGGTGAACCCGAGGAACATGAGCCGGTCCTGGACAAACTTCAAGAGTGGGCCAGCCGATCCCCTGCAAAAACGACGATCGTATTCCTCGGCGATAACCTTTACCCAGCCGGAATGCCAGAGATTGGAGACCCTTACAGAGAGGCCGCCGAAGGCCACCTATCCACCCTGGTCGACATTATCAAGGAGAGTGGCGCCCAGGGATACTTTATTGCCGGAAACCACGATTGGTATCATGGTCTGGACGGGCTTATCCGGGAAGAGACATACATCGAGGATATAATGGGCCAGAAAAATATTTTCTTGCCGGCAGCGGGATGTCCCGGGCCGGAAAAAATAGACATAGCCAACATCCGGCTTATATTCCTAGACTCGAACCTTTGGCTTTACCAAAACACGCCACCGCGAATGGAATGCCCCCACAGAGACATTGCATCGGCCTTGACAACACTGAAATCCTATTTGGAAAGTGCTGAGGACCGGCATATCATCGTCCTCGCTCACAACCCTCTCGACTCTCACGGCATTCACGGCGGCTTTTACGACTGGCGTGCCCATCTCTTTCCTCTCACCTACTGGAAAAGATGGATTTGGCTTCCCTTGCCCATTATTGGTTCCATTGTGCATCCCTTCCTCCGCTGGCATGTCGTCAAACATCCCCAGGAGCTCAACAGCGCAGAATACAAACACATGATCGCACAACTGGAAGAGGCCTTCTCCGTAAACAAATCCCTCATCCACGCCGGAGGTCACGAACATTCACTTCAGGTCCTCGATGGTGGCGAAGCCGTCGACTTTATTTTGGTCAGCGGAGCCGGCTCTGCTTCGCACATCAACATCGTCAGCGATGGCCAAAACACCCTCTTTGCCCATGCCCACACCGGATTCATGGCTATCGACGTCAAGACCGACGGAAGTGTCTGGCTTCGAGTCGTGGAACCCGTTGAACCCGAAGTCGTCTATCAGAAAAAACTCACACAAAATTAGCAGCTCTGTACAAATTCATTCGATTCGGTACAATACAATAAATTGGACAACATGCTATCCTTCCGGTTGAATGGTCGAGTCGTGCTTCTTATTTCCTCAGACGCTATTCTCCAATATACAATCGAAGTGAACAATCATTCCCGCACAGTCACAGCTCCAGTCTCTACCCTCAGAGACTGGGAAGGGCATTTGATACTCAGATTGCAGGAAGCGGATTTTTCCGATTTGCTGGCAACCGGATGGATATGGCCCGAGCGCTTCAAAGTAAGGAGACACATATGAAACGAAAAATTTCTATTATTTTATCTGTGGCACTCATTTTTCTCGCGGCATTCCCTTTCGATCTGGATGCTAAAAAGGTTAAAACCATTGCCTTTGTTGGTGCGACCTTGATCGACGGTACGGGCGCCTCTCCGGCAAAAAACACGGTTGTCGTGATTGAAGGAAACAAAATTAAAACTGTCGGGCCTAAAGGCAAGGTCCAAATTCCGGAGAAAGCCAAGGTCATCGACGTCTCCGGAAAATTTATTCTCCCCGGCTTCATCGATCTTCACGTCCATCTCACCTACCCCACACGGATGGAGATGATGCTCAGCGACACAGAAAGCTTGCAGACCATTCGTGCTCTCAGTTTCATGAGCAAGTATCTTCGGGCCGGTGTAACCTCTGTCCGCGATGTCGCCTCTGATCTCGAACCGATGAAAGCGATCAGCGCTGCGGCACAGTATGGGCTATTGGATACAATCCGTGTTTTCAGTGTGGGCGAAGGTATTGTCTCGACAGGGGGACATGGCGAAATGCTCTCGGCCACCCAAGCTGCGGATGGCCCTGAGGAATGGCGCAAAGCTGTGAGGAAAATGAAACAGGCGGGTTTCAATTATATCAAAATTCTCCCACCCTACACGCCTGAAGAAGTCAGAGCCGCTGTAGAGGAAGCCATAACGCAGAACATGCTCATTACCAGTCACTGCGGCAGTGATCTCGACTTTGAACCTCCCTATTTCAGCCGGATTGCTGTCGAGAACGGCATCCAGTGCATCGAACACATGAACAAGATCGAAGACGAAGTCCTGGAAATAATGGCTGAAAAAGGTGTCCATCTCGTCCCCACAGTGGGCATCGTGAAACACTTTAGAAAACTCTATCAAGGACGAAAATTGCCCGAGCGTATGGTTCCCATCAACGTGTACGAAGCCTCATTCAAAAAGGCCAAAGAACTGGGAATTCTCATGGGCATAGGGACGGATTTTGTTTTTACCTTGACAGGTATGTACCCCAAGCCCTTTTTCATCGAGATGGATCATTTTGTCGAACTGGGATATACCCCGATGGAAACTCTTGTTTGCGCAACCAAAAACGGCGCTATCATCCTCGGAAAAGAAAACGAGCTGGGATCGATCGAAGCTGGCAAACTCGCCGACCTTCAGGTTATCGATGGAGATCCTCTCGAGTCCTTTGATGTGCTCAGCAAACCTGAATTCGTCGTGATCGGCGGCCGTCTCCATCACTACCCCCCAAACTTAATCGAGCAATAAGCGGTCGCGTCTTAGAAAAAATTCAGCGCTTTGACAAGGAGCAGGCTGACCGTGGTTACGAACACCGCTCCGGCAATTCCGGTGACAAGGGGTCTTAGTCCGAATTTCCGGATATCTTTGAAGTTGGTGCCAAAACCAATCCCGACCATGCCCATCAGGATCAAAAATTTCCCGGCCTTCTTGAAAAAACTGATCCCTTCCGGCGTAAAAAAGCCATTGACCGCACAGATGGCCATGGCGATATAGCCAAACAATACCCAGGGAAAAGCTTTGAGGATGGCTTTCCAGCCCAGCTTGCTCCGCGTCGCCTCTTTGGCTCCGAACCAGACCGACACCAGGACAGCCACCACGATCATGAACATGTTCCGACTGAGCTTGACCATCGTGGCCACTTGACCCGATTCATCACCGTAAATATAGCCGGTGGCGATCGTTTGCGGGGTGTTGTGGACTGATGTCCCCGACCAGATGCCAAAAGCCGTCTCGGGAAGATTCAACACCTGTCCCATGAAAGGCAACACTATCAGCATGACAAAAGCGGCAATGACAATGGTGCTGACCGAGTAGCTCGTTTCCTCTTCTCTGGCTTTAATGAGCGGTGATGTGACGGCAATGGCGCTTCCTCCGCATATCGTCGTTCCAACGGACAGTAGTGCGCTGATTTTCGGCGACAACCCGAGCTTTCGGCCCAAGACATAAATAAAAAAGAATCCGAGCACCATGGTAACAATAATCACCACCAGACATAGCGGCAGTTCACTGGCCAGCTTCAAAGAAAACCCTGCACCGAGCAGCACAATTCCCCAGAGCAGCGGCGTCTCGAATTTCTTCAACACCGCCTCCCAATTCTTGGGAACAAGCCCCGCATTCCGGGCTGCAGCGCCCAGAATAATTCCCACCATCATGGCCTCGATAGGGTGAGTTCCCCTGATGACGATCTGCCGGGATATCCACATTGAGGCGTAGGCCACAACAGCCATAACAATCCAACCGGCTACGACCATCTCACTGGCTCTCTTTGTAGGCTTTCTTCAATGTGTCGCCCCTCAAACCCTGCCGCAATGCCTCCAAAGCCAGGATATCGCCGGGAGGAATATTGCCCAGGCTGACATTGGTACCCATCCTCATGATGAGATACTGCTGCTGATTCTTGATCGGCGCTTCCCATAAAAGACTGTCGGGATCCTGGACGCCTGAAATGATCTCCGTCACCTCATCTTCCTTGACCTTCCCGTTCTTGTCAAAAATCCCCACGCCCTTTCCGGCTTCCCGGGCTTCCACGATGACCTTGAACGAACCGCTCTCCAAATCCCGGGCAATAATGTCTTGCATCTCTGAAGTCGAAAGTTCCTCTACAGGGTCTTTTTTCCCTACTTCGGAAAACACAACCAGACCTGCTTCCACAGCCTTGGAAATGGCCATATGACGGGTTTCGGAATCCATGCTGATGGTGCCGTCAGAGACCTCGATTGCATCAAACCCCAGATCGATCGCCCGTGTCAGATAGTCTAAGTATTTGTCTTGCCACACCGCCACCTCTAAAAAAGTCCCCCCGGGCATAACCTTGATATCATGCTCCTTCAATACTTTGATTTTCGTCACACAGATATCTTTGGAATAAAAGGCGGAGGTCCCAAAACTGAACTTGACCACATCCACATAAGATGCCGCTGTTTCGACAAAGTCCATTGTCTCTCTTATCCCCATCCCCTTGTCCAGAATCATAGTGATGCCGGACGTCCGCGGTTTCTCGCTGCGATCACTCACCACAGGCTCAAGGCATCCTTCCCAAGCTTTCATGGCTACTCCTTTTATAACTACGGGTTAAATTGATCAAAAAACACCAGAACATCATGGACTCCTGATATCCAGTTCATTGATTGCTTGATCACGCCGCTTCTCAACAAATTGCGAATGATTTCCGTTCTCTTCTGGACAAGACTCTCTGTATCTACGCCGGGAATGGCAAATTCCCTGTACAGAAGAGTGCTCTTGCTGACTTTATCGGAGGCATTGTGAAAGAGGATTCTCAAGAAAGCATCGCGATCATCCACATCCTTCTGTATCACCCTTTCCCTTTTCTCCTCCACATGCGGGATGACCAACACAACTTTGGGATTTGTGTACAGGTATTCCCCGCTTTGAAAGGAGGACAGATCGACTACTGTCTTCCCCCCCACTTTGTCTGCAATGTTCACTCCCAATTTTTCGATGATATCGGGAAAATGGTCTGTCAGAGTATCGACTCTCACCGGATCTTTCACCGGGCCTTTATAAAATTTGACGTCCTCATTAACCCGGAAATGGACAAACTCAGTCGAAAACAACCGCCATCCTTTTTGAAGACCAGATAGAATAAACACTGTTTTGCCAGCCCCTGCGCCACCCAGGATGACCAAAAAAACATCCCCTTTCACCAGAGCACAGGCATGAAACGTGACAATTTTGTGCTTTTCTTCGAGCGTTTTTAGAACCCACGAGGAAAAGATTCCCAAATTCCCGAACAACGAAAATCTCTTATCCTGCGTTTCTTCCTCCAGTTGAGAAAAGGATCCGGTCAGGCGAAGCAGGTCTCCTTCAACCTCCATCGTCGGGTTCCCCGTCACATCGACAATCTCCACCAACGAATCTTTGGCCTTTTTGAAAGAAATCTTTTCAATCGAATAAAAGTTGGTATCCAACCAGAAAAATTTGTCTTTGTCGACCAGTTGAGACGTATTGGTCCTTATCCCGATACGGGCCTCACTGACTTTGACACCAATCTCTTTCAAAGGTCTCGAACCTCCTTTTTTCAAGCGATCCTATGAAATTCCTTCACGCCCCGCGCAAACCCAGCCAAAGCTAACCAGACACAACACGAGGCAGGAACGGACTCATGCCAAACATTATTTTATAGGAAGATGTCCCATCCCACTCCCCTATCTCTGGTGACCAGATGCTTTCCTTCCCTTGAGTTCCAAGCAGGACCACTTCATCTCCTTTTTTGACTGAGGACATCTCACCCAGCAAAACCTCGCAATGGTTCGCTGTGATGGAAGCAATTAAAGGAAGACGTTTACCCTGAATCAGAACCCGAGCTTTTCCCATGGCGCGTGGAGGGTAGCCATCCGAATAACCGACCGCCAATATGGCAATTTTTTCCCTTTTCTGGGCTTTGTATCGATGGTGATAGGAAACCCCACCGCCTGGCTCAAGAGTTTTGACCGCCACGACACGGCATTTCAGCTGCATCACAGGTCTCAGTTTCAGCGGATCAGTTTCTT
>Ga0180433_10010492_pt1 | contig 11140 bp, 7 predicted proteins | sample SS_ome_8_FD_132980 | JGI IMG/M metagenome (GOLD analysis project Ga0180433, IMG submission 132980) | Hypersaline lake sediment archaeal communities from the Salton Sea, California, USA - SS_1_D_1 metaG | ecosystem: Environmental > Aquatic > Non-marine Saline and Alkaline > Hypersaline > Sediment...
TCGTCCGTTAGCTTTCGCAAGGGCTTTTTCAGATGCTGATTATACCTTCTATTGGCATGCAAGTCAACCGGCGGGCTAAACGGGGCATTCGAAGCAGACATCCCGGACGCTCAGTTTGCCAATTTGTTTGCTGATATATACCATCGAGATAAATAAATTATACGGGTGTGTTTCAAATGGGTTGGACAAGACTTCGGAAGTCTAGAAAGTACTCTGCTCCAACAGTTTGGGGGCGATTTCAAGTTGATGTTGCCTTCGAAACGCTCGACTGAAGACTTCCGAAGTCTTCCGCCAACTGAGATGAAATACACCCAAATTATATCACTTCAAATGCTCAGGGGTCTACCGCTTGCCCATCTCCATGGCAGATGGTATACTAGCGCCACACTTGCCTACCCAGTGAGGGACATTGTGACCAAGCGACGACGCCGTGGGAAACGGTTTCGATTCCTGATTTACGAGCGTATGTGGCAACGGTGGGCATGGCCTTGCCTCTTGATTGGGCCAGCCTCCATCGCCCTATGGTGGTTTGCGCCTCGTATCGCAATTCTGTACACGCCGTTCCGCCCACTGGCCCTCGTCCCAGCTATGGTCGCCCTCATTATCCTGGCGTACACCTACATAGCCCGGCACCAGGCCTGGGTTCAATGTAGGCCGAACCACCTCCGCATTCGGACCCCGCTGTACCCGCTCGTCGTGTCCTACAGCCGCATCAAGACAGTGCGACCCCAGACCTTTGCGCAGGTATTCGACCCAGCAGGGCAGAAAAAGGCCCTTAGGCGCTGGCTGCGCCCTTACTGGGGCAAAACCGCGCTCGTGGTCGACTTGACTAAATACCCGGTAGCGAGAACGTGGTTGCGTCTTTGGTTCAGCCCCTATCTCCTGGCACCTGGCGCCGTCGGCTTCATCTTCCTGGTTGAGGATTGGATGGCGCTCTCTCGCCAACTGGAAGATTTCCGCTCCGCGAAGATGATGCATCATAAAACGCGCCGACAGCGCGCACAGTCCGGGCAGCTCTACTGACCTGCCCGCCGTCGTGACAGGCCAGCGCTATGCAACAAGCAGCCTGGAGGCCCGCTACACCACATCCACTGCCGAACCATCCGGTGTCTTGGTTACCTCGATACGTGTCGGGAATGCATCCCTCAGCTCGTCGATGTGCGTGATCACCAACACACGCGCAAAGTCGTCCCGAATGGCGCCGATTGCCTCGACCAGCCGTTCCCTGCCCTGTGCATCCTGCGTGCCAAATCCTTCGTCAATCACCAAGGTCTGCAACTGTGCACCCGCCCGTCGCGCCAGTATTTTGGAGAGCGCGATACGGATAGCGAAATTGACACGGAACGCCTCGCCCCCGGAATAGAGCGAGTATTCCCGCGTCCCCAGCTCGTCAGCTATTTTAATTTCCAGCGTCTCTCGAACCTCGCCCGCGAGCGTCTCCCGCTGCGTGTCAAAGCGCAGATGCATCCGCCCGCCGGTCATCCGCGCCAGGAGCTGATTGGCCTCTACTTCAATCTCTGGCACCGCTGCTTCGATGATCATCGCCGGCACGCCCCTGACGCCAAAATCAGTCCGCAGTTCCTCGTAGATGGACTTCTCAGCAGCCAGTCCATCTCGCTGCTTGATTCTGTCCGCCTGCTGGCGATCGAGGGCATTGCAGGCCTCTAGCCGCTGCTGCGCCGCACCCAGGCGCTGGCGAGCGGCAGCCTCCTGACCACGCACCCGCTGCAACTCCGCCTCGACCGCTGACGCATCCTGCAGTCGCTTCCGCAATTCCTCGGCCTTCCCTGCCAACTGCTCTCGGCGCGTGTGCTCCGCCGCGATCTGCTCCTGTGTCCGCTGTTCGGTCTCCCTTACCCGCCGCAGTGTAGCCTGCTCCTCGCTCAGCCCAGCCTGTGCAGCGCTCAAGCGCGCCTTTCGCTCGGCAAAAACCTGTCCTTCGGCCACGGCTTGGCGAGCAGCTTCATGGGCATCTGCGTCGTAGCCCAGTTCTGCTGCCTGCGCCAACACCTGAGCCAGCTCGGCCCGGACGTGGGAGGCATAGTTCTCCTCGGCCAGCATTTGCTCCACCTTATCCAACTCCGACCGGGCAACCTCCAGTGCCTCCGCTGCCTGCCGGCCTTGCTCGACACGCTCAGCCAACGCGGCCCTCCGCCTCTGCAGCGCAGGCAAATCGCGCAGCAGTCGGTCGCTCTCCGAAATCTGACCCTCCAATGCTTGAGCTCGCTCAGCTAACTCGCGCACCGCCGCTTGGTTCGCACGGTATGCATTTCCCCTGGCCCGTCCGTCGGCCTGAAACTGACCGAGAAGCCGCAGCCGGTGATCATCGGTGAGAGGCTGCGCACATAGAGGGCACTCGGCCCCCGCTCGCTCTAGCAGCGTGATCTTCTCCTTGAGTGCGTCCATCTCTGTCCGCAGTGCTTCGTTGCGGACGCGCAACTCCGCCTGCCTCTCCGCGATATGCGCTAGATCCTCCCGAGCGGCCTCCCGACTCTCCGACAACTGCGCCAAATGAGCAAGCTGCGCCTGTACTTCCTCGTGCTCGGCCAACAACGATGTATCAGGCAGGCGGCTCTCCAGTTCAGCGATGCGCTGTGAGGCAAGCTCTCTCTGCGCCTCGAGGCGGTGTCGCGCCTTCGACAGTTGCGATTCCAGCGCCATGCGTTGCTCGTTCAGCTCCACCGACTGGCGCAGCTTGGCGCCCAACTCCCGCTCCTGCTGAACCGCTTGCTGATAGGCTGAGTAGCCAACCTCGATCTCCTCCGCCTGGGCCAGCAACTCCTCGTATTCGGCCAGCCGCCTTTCCCGTCTGGCCCGCTCCTCGGATAACTCTCCCAACTCCCGCTCCGCCTGAGCGATCCGTGTGTTCACCTCAGCGAATTGCACCTCGACGTGCCGAAGTTCCGTGCGCGCCGCCTCAATCTGGCGATAGGCCGCTTGGATGTCGCGGAACGCCGCACCCTGTTCCTCGACATCCACCTTGGCCGCCTGAAGCTCTGCTTCGTACTCAGGCCGTCGGGTCAGTTCACCCTCAATCTCCTGCAGCCGCAGATCGATCGCCTCAGCCTCGGTCTGAATTGCCCGCAACCGCTCCTTGACCCGGTCTTCGTAGACATTCCAGCGGTCAAGCCCAAGAATCTCTCCCAACACACGCTTCCGCTCAGCGGGTGTCTTGACCGTGAACTCGTCGGCCCGGCCCTGGCGGAGGAACGCAGAGTTGACAAAGGTGTCATAGTCGAGTCGAAGGAGGCGCTCGATCTTGGCCTGCGTGGCACGGACGCCACCTTCGGCCAGCGAACGCCAGCGCTCGCCGTCCTGAGCCTGAAAGTCAAGCACAGTGCTGCCGCGCTTGCCGGACTTACGCCTGCGCAGCACGCAGTAGGCCTGCTCCTCCAACTCAAACGTGAACTCGACCACCATCTCATCTTCGCCAAGATGGATCAATTCGTCATCCCGCTTGGCTCGCGATCTGCCCCACAGCGCCCAGGTGATGGCATCGAGGAGCGCCGATTTGCCAGCGCCATTCGCGCCAGCGAGACAAGCGACGTGAATACCCGCAAAGTCCAACGTCGATTGACGATAACACATGAAGTTAGTGAGTGACAGTTTATGGGGAATCACGTTTCAGATTACAGTCCTGCTAATCCAGCAATTCGCTTCCAGCCTCCCGCGTTTTGCGTCTTGCCACATGCTCCAGGATCTCCTCCGCGCTGCGGTAGGCCGCCTCACCGCTGCCGCCCAGCATCTGAGCCAGTTCATCGACACGCGCACGACCCTCGAGCTTCCGGACACGGGTGACCGTCCGCTCGCCCTCCTCAGTCTCCTCCACTTGCTTCTCAACGCGGAAATGTTCATCCCCGAAACCGGCCAGTTGTGGGAGATGGGTCACGCACAACACCTGATGGCGCAGGCCACCGGGCCCGATCCCTACCACCAAGCTCCACAGTTTCTCACCAACCGTCGCACCTACGCGTCCACCGATGCCCTGATCGATCTCGTCAAAAATCAGTGTCGGCGTCTCATCTGCCCGGGAGAGAACGGTCTTGAGGGCCAGCATCAGCCGAGAGGTCTCCCCGCCGGAGGCGACTTTTGCCAGTGGTTTCAAGGGCTCACCGGGGTTGGGAGAGACGAGAAACTCGACACGATCAATGCCGGAGGAGTCAAAGGCAACGCGGGGGAGAGCGTCAGGCTCCAGATCCCAGGTCTCAGCTTGTTCCACGCCCGAACTTGAAGCCTGAAACCTGGGACCTGAAACCGGTTGGGACAGAGGTACTCCTCCAGGATCTTCCCGCCACTGAAAGTCCACCCCGAACCGCGCCCCTTCCATGCGCAGGTCGCGCAGCTCTCGCTCAATGCCCTTCGCCAAGAGTTGAGCTGCTTCTCGCCGCCCCACAGAGAGTTCCACTGCCAACCGGCCCAGCTCAGCAAGCAATCTCTCTTCGGCTGCTCGCAACTCGCCGATCCGCTCCTCACTGTGGGTGATCGTGTCCAGTTCCCGCACCGCCTTCTCGGCATAGGCCAGCACATCTGGGATTTTCGGGCCGTACTTACGCTCCAGCCGCCGGATCCACGTCAGCCTCTCCTCCACCTCCTGGAGCCGCCGAGGGTTGTATTCGATCTGTTCTCGGTAACTGCGCAGGGTTGTCGTCAGCTCCTCCACCTGATAGTTTACGCTTTCGGCAGCGCGCAACTGGGACTCCATCTCTGGATCAATGCGGGCCAGCCGCTCCAGCGCACGCAGCGACATACCCAATAGATCTACCAGAGCCGGGGCGCTCCGCCCACCCTGCTCAAGCGCGCGGAGCGCCTCGCCGCTCAACTCGGCCAGTTGCTCAGCATTGGCCAGCCGCAGCCGCTCCGCAAGCAGCTCCTCCTCCTCGCCAGGCTGGAGTGAGGCTGCCTCTATCTCACTGACCTGGAACTTCAGAAGATCGACCCGATGCGCCAATTCTCGGTCGCTGCGTACCAGGTCGGACAGCTCTCGCCGCACCATCCGGATCTGTTCTGCCAACTCTGCAACTTGCGAGCGCAGGGGGGCTAGCTCCGCATACCGATCCAACAAATCGGTGTGCTCGCGAACACGTAGCAACGACAGGTGCTCGCTCTGGCCGTGGATATCCACCAGTCCCTCGGCCACCTCGCGCAACAGCGTCAGTGTGACGGATCGCCCGTTGACACGGGATACGCTGCGCCCGGCAAGCCGCACCTCGCGCCCAAGAAGCAGCAAATCCGGATCATCCCCCTCCAGCCCTTCCCGCTCCAGCACGGGGTCGACCACCGCACGTTGTGCCGGCCCCAGCCGGAAAGTGGCCTCGACAATAGTCTGGTCACTTCCAGCACGCACGAAGGCGGTGTCCGCCCGCCCTCCCAGCACCAGTTCCACCGCGTCAACGATGATAGATTTGCCCGCACCGGTCTCACCGGTCATCACGGAGAAACCCGACCCGAAACTCCACTGCAGTTCATCAATGATAGCAAAGTTGCGAATGCGCAGTTCGGCCAGCACGTGCTACCTCCCGCCCCCAAGACCACCAAGCCAAGACAACATTGCCAGACGAAGGACAGGTGAGAAAGCAGACCTACACCCGGCGTCCGGGGCGCAGACGTGCATAGGCTGCACCTGTTGCCGCCACCACATAGATGGCTGTCCACACCAGACGCACCAACCCGCCGGCGTAGTAGACTCCACCTGCCGGACTGACCGCCAGCGTGAGAAGAGAGAGCAACGACAGCACCAACCGGGGCAGCGCTGCTACGGCGATAGAACCACACACAACGAGCCACGTGTACGGCCCGCGCCGCCCCCGGATGGCCCACCGCACCGCCTCGGCGATGCCGACACCGACCAGCGGCCCCAGGACAATGGCGTACCATCCCAGGCTGGGAATGAGCCAGCCCGCCACCAGCGCCAAAGGCAGTGCGACTACAGCAGCGACCAAGTAGTGAGCGGGACGGAAATCAGCGTAGAAGACCCGCTGCTGAGCACGCACACAGTCCTTGCAGCGATAGCCAACGGGCGTCTGCACCGCGCACTTGGGGCAAATGGGCTGACCGCACTTGTTGCAACGCAGGTAGGTTTCAACATCGGGGTGATTGACGCAGTACATGGGTTCAGTCATCGATATCGACTCCAGTTCCAAAACCCTACGACTTGGGATCGGGGATTTGTTTCCGCGGTACTAGCCGCGCCAGCAGCGTCCTGTAGAAGTATGTCCGCTCCTGCACACGCGCAAATCGAGCCAGGTGCGGACTGGCATCCACCGCCACCTCGTCCCCGCTCTCCAGTTGGGCCAACACCTTACCGTCCACCGTCAGCACCGCGGGCCGACCGCCGGTGACGGTAATTCGCACTCTGACCCCCTCAGAGAGAACAATCGGGCGCGCCATACTCAGATGGGGTGCGACCGGCACCAGGAGGATATTTCGCAACTGCGGCGGCAGGACCGGTCCACCGGCCGCAAGCGCATACGCGGTGCTGCCCGTCGGCGTAGCAACGATGAGGCCATCGGCGACGTATGTAGCCAGGTCTCCCCCGTCAACCTCGGTGCGCAGGTATACCACACAAGCTCGTGCCCCCCGTCCTACGACCACATCGTTCAGCGCTTCGGCTTGACCAAGGACCTCGCCACTCCGGCGAGCTGCTGTCTGCAGCATCATCCGCTCTTCAACCCAGTAATCACCGACCAATGCCCGCGACAAAACGTCTCGCCACGTCTCTGGGTTAGCCTCGGTCAGGAACCCCACCCGCCCCAGGTTGATACCTAAGATCGGCGTACCGTGAGGAGCCACCGCCCGTGTCGCCCGCAGAATTGACCCATCACCGCCCAGCGTCACGAGCAAGTCGATCTCTTGCCAATCGAGCGCGTTCGGGACTTCGCAGGTAGCACAGATCGGCGCCTGCCGCCCTCGCTGCTCGATCCACATGGCCATCTCCCTGGCTAGCGGGCGTGCCTGGGCAACACTGGCGTTGTAGAGGATGCCTATTGTCTTCACGTCAACCTGGTTCCCGCCGATTTCCACAGATCCTCACACTCGCGCTTTCAACCATTCCACCAAGTCTCCCAGTTTGACACCTACCTGCTCGCCCGCCTTCATATCCCGCACTGTCGCCAGGCCAGCCGCCAACTCATCCTCTCCTAGAATGATGGTGTAGCGCACGCCGCGCTTGTCGGCCTCGCGAAGCTGACTTCTCAGCCCACGCTCACCGAACGCAATCCACGCCGCGACACCGGCCTGACGCAGTGCATCCATCAGTCGCAATTCCTCCCACTTGGCCTGCGGCCCCAGGTGCGCCAGGAAGACAGACGGTGTCGGCGTAGGGGGCACATCCACACCCAGGTCTTTCATCACCAGAATGATACGCTCCAGCCCAACGGCCACCCCCACCGCCGGAGTCGGCGGGCCGTCCAAAATTTCGGCCAGACCATCGTACCGCCCCCCGCCGCAGACAGCCGCCTGCGCACCGATCCCGGCCGCCCAAACCTCAAACACCGTCTTCGTATAATAGTCGAGTCCACGCACCAGCCGATGATTGATAGTATATCGCCGGTCCAGCAGATCCAGATATTCACGCAGCGCGCCGAAGTGCTCGGTGCACTCGTCACACAGATGATCAAGGAAGTAGGGAGCACCCGCGATGACGGGTTGGCACTGGTCGGCCTTGCAGTCGAGCACACGCAGCGGGCTGTGCTCCAGCCGTCGCCTGCAGTCCTCGCAGATTTCGCCGATATGCTCCGCGTAATACGCTTTCAGCACCGCCAAGTAGCCCGGTCGACAGCGTGGGCAGCCGGTTGAGTTGAGTTGAAACTCCAAATCACGAAAGCCCAGCCCATCGTACAGGTCCCAGACCATGGCCATCACTTCCACGTCAGCAGCGGGATCCTGTTCGCCCAAGATTTCAGCGTTGAATTGGGTAAACTGGCGATACCTGCCCGCCTGGGGCCGATCGTAGCGAAAGGTAGGGCCAAAGGAATAGAGCTTCAGTGGCTGGGGGCGCACGTAGAGCCCGTTTTCGATATAGGCACGCACCACGCCAGCAGTGAACTCCGGCCGCAGCGTCAGCTGGTGGCCCCCCTTGTCGGTGAACGTGTACATCTCCTTGTCCACCACGTCGGTACCTGTCCCAATGCCCCTAGCGAACAGCTCAGTTGCTTCAAAGACAGGCACGTCGATCCGTTCGAAGCCAGCCAGCTCGGCCAGGTGTCGGGCTCTGGCACGAACGTGGTCCCAGTAGTGCTGATCCTCCGGCAGGGTATCCAGCGTTCCAGTGGGTCGCTGATATTGCGGCATAGGAGTCTCCTTCCTGATCAAAGGTTCACGATATTATAGTCCAACTCAAGGAACTTGTCACATCGGAACTGCCGCCCAGAAGTCTCGAATGCACTGCACCAACGCACGCGGCGCATTCGAAATGGATCTATCTGTGGAATTGAGAACTGGGGGTGATAGACGTGGCTCCTGCGTTGCAGGAGCCATGAAGCCAGACGATGCGCAAGGTCTCAGACGGTCAGGATGGAGATCCCAGGTCTACGGCGCCGGACAAGTCTCGTAATCCGCGCCGATGACCAGGCGGAAGCCAAAGTCAGAGGAACCACCAGGTTGGTGGATGACCTGGTCATCCGCGACGTCGAACATCTGCTGCAGGTAGCCTGCCCCTGTGCCCTTGATGTGCTCACTGAAGATAATCAACTGCGTCCTGCCGTGGTCCTGCCGATCCGCTTCTCCGGCCACCGCTGGAAATCCAGCGCGAAACAGTCGATCGATTGCCAGAAGATCCCAGTCCTGATTCGCCGTCCCATTCCATACTTCAACCGGCATATAGGTGCGGCTCAGACGAGCCTCGGGGATAGGCGCCATCGCCTCCGCCACGACGGGCTGAATGTCCTCCCATCGAGGGAGAAAGACAGCTCCTCCATAGGGCGTTGTCCACGGGGTCACCTCGTCGGCGCCGATGTTGTAGAAGCGCACCTTCTCGTCCTCCAGCGCGAGGGCGATCCGTGCCAAATCCAGGATGTTGGTCAGCGTCAGATCCGTCTGCACCATGTCCCGTCCTTGTTTCCAGAGGGTCGGAACTTGAGTAAGCATCCCCGCATCTCGGCCCTCATGCCACAAAGCCTGAAGGACCTGCTGCTGGCGGCGTTCGCGGGAGAAGACGCTGGTCGTCTTCCGCGAGCGGGCGTACCAGAGGGCAGTCTCCCCGTCCATATGCTGCACGCCCGGCTCGATCGTCAGGACGTGGTACTCTCCGGCCTCGTCCGGATAAGGCCAGTAGTCACTGAGGCGACAGTGGACGGGGATATCCACCCCCCCCATCGCGTCGACTATGCCGATCAGGCCGTCGAAGTTGGTGCGCACGTAATGATCCTGTCGTATACCCAGGTTGTAGAGCAGTGTGTCGCGCATTAGCGCCGGCCCGCCCCCCTCATATTCATATGCCTCGCCATAGAAATCGGCGAAATTGATCCGACTCATCCACATGCTGGGGATGTACATATATAGGTCCCGCGGTACAGAGATCACGGACACCGCTCCCCGGTCACGCTGAACTGAGACAACCTGCACGACATCGGTATGCCATTCAGACCAGTCCGGCCGCTGGTCGCTGCCCAAGACGACGATATTGAGAGCGTCGCCAGCCACGGGGACGGGTTGGACGGGCGTAGGAATTGGAAGCGTGGTCGAAGGCACGAACGCCTTTGGTCCTGGGATCGGGAAAGGGTCGGGCACAACGAGTTTCGCCGGTGGGGAAGTGGGCGAAGGAACAAACGTCGGCGTAGCCACGGGGGTTGGAGGCGCGGTTCCCGTGGGCAGGGGAGTGCTGGTCAGGTGCGGCGTGGAACTGGGAGTCATTGTGAAAGGAGGAAGAGCGGTGGCCGTCGGCGATGGGGAACCCAGCGAAGCGGAGGCCAGAGCCGCCATGGCTGGAGGCTCCCCGAACAGAGGCAAGCTGACCAAGCACCCGACTGTCAAAGCTACCAGGAGCAGAAGCCCCAGCGCGGGCAGACCCCCGATGGTCCGCCTTGTCCCTCGCCGATGACGCGCCTCCTTCGGCTGAGAAACAGGCACCTGGTCTCCACGGGTTGCCGGCAGCGAGGGCGCAGCCATACGGCGCCACGCCCACTGTAGCGCCGCATAGGCACGCGGGCTCTGAAGGTGCGACGCCAATGCCTGGCTGATATGGGTCAAACTGACGTGGGGGTCATCGGCCAGATATCCAAGCCACAGAAGTGCTGTCTCATTGGCTGGGCCCTCTTCCAGCGCGGCCTGAAAGGCAGCTATTGCCTCCGTCGTTCTTCCGGCCCGCGCTGCCCTCATCCCCCTTCTTAGATTTTCTGTGACGGACACAAATCCTCTCCTGAGTGAGTAGCGCGACTGCTACGTAGACTTCCCAATCACTCCCGCCTACACAAGAACATAGAGCACTTCGGCCAGGAATGCGCAAAGAAAGCACTCAGGTTACCCCCCATACACTGACGTGACCTCAGTCACTCAGCGGTCATCCTCGCGTGCACCATTGTACCGCCTATCACATAAGGCGGCGTTACAGCCGAGTTACAGGGCCGTTAAGGGGCCAGGGAACGCAACGTCACGGAGAGCGACCGAGAAGGTTGACGGTGTGGGTAGAACAGGTATAATCCACCCAGACTTATCGACAATCGCAGTTGGATGTGATCAGGAGGACAACAGGTATGATCGATGTCAACGAACTACGCAGAGGCGTCACTTTTACGATGGACCACGAACTGTACAAGGTGCTGGAGTATCAACACCATAAGCCAGGACGGGGCAAAGCTACCATCCGTACCACACTTCGCAACCTTCGTACTGGGGCGACCATCCAGCATAACTTCATCTCCGGTGACCGCGTGGAGGACATTCGCGTCGAGCGACGGGCAGTACAGTATCTTTACAGCGATGGCGATCTATACTACTTCATGGACACCGAGACCTATGAGCAAACACCATTATCCGCCTCTGTGCTAGAAGACGAAATTCCTTATCTTAAAGAGAATATGGAGCTGTTTCTTTCAACTTACGAGGGCGAGGCGTTAGACGTGGAACTGCCCACGACGGTCGAAATGGAGGTAGTCAGAGCCGAGATGGCGGTCGCCGGCGACACGGCCACCGGCGCGATGAAGAA
>Ga0180433_10010493_pt1 | contig 11139 bp, 11 predicted proteins | sample SS_ome_8_FD_132980 | JGI IMG/M metagenome (GOLD analysis project Ga0180433, IMG submission 132980) | Hypersaline lake sediment archaeal communities from the Salton Sea, California, USA - SS_1_D_1 metaG | ecosystem: Environmental > Aquatic > Non-marine Saline and Alkaline > Hypersaline >...
TCATTTAAGGTCGTTGCCCTCGGACGCCCTCATTCTTTGTGGCTCTCGGTACCCGGCCGCCGAGATCAAGGAAATCAATTTGGCCGTGAAGGCCACCGTAGAAATCAGGAGACCGAACAATGATAACCGCCAAATCCCCAACCGTGAAGCTGATGGTACAGTCGGGGCTAGTTCCCAAAGAGGCCCTTCAGCAGTTGATCAACTGGCGCTTGCTGCCAGAACACTACGAACAGTTGCACGGGGTTCTGGAGCTGGGGAAAGGGAATGTTGAGCAGTTTGTCGAGGAGCTTCGAAGCGCCATCACAACAGACATGAAAACCATCCGCCAGACCGATGTGGATGTCGCAGGCAGTTTCAAAACAGCTGACGTTCAGTTCAGTGGCGGGAGCTCCATCATCCGCAAAGACTTGTTCGTGGATCGTATAGGGCGCGTGGTAGTTCCCGCCGGCGAAGGCCCCACGGGCGAAAGCTGGGGAGATGTAGCCACGGTAGAGTTTGTGGGGGAAGGCCCTCAAGAAGTCTTGAGCTGCGAGCCTCGATACGAGGACGAAAAACAAGTTTCCTGGGTGTTGTACTTAACTCCGACTCTTACGGAGGAAGAAAGTGTCTTGGATTGAGAAAACTATCAACCGAGTTCGTTGGGGAGGTTGTCGAGGGAATGAAGTGTTCAAGGGCCTTGGGCCCTTCCCTGGATTGACAGCAACTCAGTACATCAAGATGTACGGGTACCCATATCGAATCACCTACGCGAGCTGCCCGGTTCGAGACGACAATTGAGGAGGAGCCGATGACGTCTCTGTTTGAAGATGCCCAAGAAGGGCCCCACCTCAGTGAGGCGGGGCAGGACATTTCTGCTTTCGCGGCTCCTGAGATTACTCCGGAGGAGTTTGCGGAACACACTGCCAACATGTTTGCCAACGCGCTTGCGGCCACGAAGATGTTTGGTGTGGTAGAGGTCAAAGCTGGAGTTGGTCAAATCCATGTGATGGGGCGGGTGAAGAAGGATCGAGAACGGCGGTTCGCCAAGGACGTTGTCTACCCGGTCTTGCTGTCCATGCAAAAGGACGAGGACTGCAACGGCTTTGTTGGGAAGCAGTTCATTCTTCGATCCGAGACCGGGGACCCAGACGAGGATATGAAGTACGCCTGGGTTTTCTCATTTGCATCGAACGACCTCAAGCGCTCGGCCTCAGACATCTGCAGGACGTTTGAATCTGTAGTCCCCAAGATGGAAGTGACTGAGGGTCCGTTGATGGGCCCTGGGACCCCACAGAGTGGTGGGATAAAGAGCGGCAAACGAGGGGCCGCCCCGATTACGTGAGGATCCAATGCCAGTTAGTCCATCAGGCTCTGAGCCCGACAAGAAGCGTACTGGGATAGAGGTCTCGATTGAGGAGATCGAGGAACTCGCCGACGCCTACGAAATACGTGCCAAGTACAAGATTGAGGTCATCTTTAGCCGGCATCGATCTTCCCTGGCTCACAAACCATCTCCCTGCATGGTTCAGATTTGGGAGTCTGGGAAGCGGTTGCATGGTGGCGGTGACCAGAAGATGTATTGGTGTGGGCATGATGATTGTGGGTGGCCAATATCGTCGGACAACTTTGCTCATTTTCACGTGGTCTGCCCGAAGTGTCAGAAGGAGTCGTTTCTGGACTTGGATTCTAAAGCTCAGCACATGAAGAATTTGAGGTCCCGAGGTATTAATCCCCAGGACTTGGGTCGAATTCCTCAGGTAGTGGGGGAGAAGTTGGTCAATCTGACACCCCCAGATTTGGCCAGGTTGTTGGAGAAAACGTGGCGGCAACTTGATGGGCTGGCAGACATCTATCTGAAATACTCCCCCTACGAAATCCGCTATGATGCCCTTCACGAAACGACGAAAGACATGGATAATCTGGACAAGGTGCGGGTACAAAGGAAACCACTTAGCTATCCGCTGAAGAACATAATGAAGGACCTTTCGGCAGGGGCAGATTTACAAGGGCGGCTCTTGATGATGATCACATGCTAAAAAAAAGGATTCAGGGCGCCTCGCTTCGTCTGATGATCTCAGCACCGCTGCGCGCCCTGGCCGGGTATCCTCGGACCAGTCCTGACAGGTTAGCCACTTCCTCTCATTGAGGGCCAGCACAAGTCTTATATCCAAAAGGCAGGGAGTTTTTCATGGCACTCACATTGGCAGAAGCAGTCAAAGAGATCGAAAACATGCGACATAAGCGTGCCGTGTGGTCTGAGATCGTCGATTATCTCAGCCGGTTTCTGCACCACGAGTGTCGGAAGGCGGAACATGGCATTTCGGCAGAGGGGTGCATTGTAAACCCTGTTCCGCAGAACGTGATCGACGACCTCATCATTTATATAGAGGACGACCTCATCGATCCTTTGAACAAAGGGATTGCTGAGTTGGAAGGCTTGACGTTCAAGGAGACCAAAGATGGCAAAGGCGGCGCCAAGGGTCGCGGCAGAAAGAAAATCTCAGCTGCGAAAAAAGAAGAAAAGGCAGAAGAAACTTCAGGAGAAGGCCAAGAAAAACCCGTCGTTAAGAGAGGCCTTCGCACTATTCCACGACGAACAAAAAACAAAGCTCAGGGCGCTAGCTAGCACCATCAAAACTGTCTGGAACAATCAGCGCGAGCTTCACTACGCCCTCAAAAGAGTAGACGCCCAGTTCAGTGTCTTGGCTCGTCTTACTGTGATCAACCTGAACGAGTTGAAACTGAGAATCGAAGGTCCAGAAGACTACGAACCCATTACCTATGAGCACGTCAACGCTCTGTTCGATGAGTGGGACCTATTTGTGAGTAGGCCAGACTTCAGAGAACACATGCGGGTATGGATGATGGGAGGAGATTTGGGTAGTCTCCCCGAAGTACCTAAAAAGAACATGGACGAGCCTGGCGCCGCCCTCCCGGAAGAGAACGGCGCCAAGGTGTTCGGAGGAGACTATGAGAAAAGCGCCAGTGATCTCGGGGACCAAGGGTCTACCGAAGAGCCATCCACAAGCGAAGTCGGCCACGAGGAGACTGAGGTGCCCTCGGGACAAGACGGTGACGATCCCTCACACTACCCCGCAGGGGGTGAGAGGTTGTCGCTGCCCTAAATGCGGCGCATTCTATGCCTTGCAGGCACTTTCGGCTTGAGCTTCTGTAGGGCCTCCGCTTCTCGACGTTGAGTCGCCCAAGTTCTCCACTCTCTTTCTGTCCCGGTGAACACGACTGCTCCGGCTCTATTCTTCACCGAAACTACTCGGTCGAGGCGAGGGTCTTCTCGACCATTATCCATCTGTAGAGTCCTCCTGGTCCTAATCGGCATAGTGCCTTTCCCAGTCGGGGTTCTGTTCCACTGAACATTCAATGGGTGTCTTGTCATCCCTTACCCTCGCGAACCGGGCGAATTGCAAAGAGCCAGTTTTGGTCCAGCTCGCAAACTCCACCTGCCACACGAGCGGGTAGATTGACGGATCGGCGAACCTGATGACGTCCTCGTCTTCGAGACCGCCACCAACCAATCCCACGGGGACTTCCCGACCGTCTTTGTGGATGAGGTAGGCTTGAACTGACCCCACCCCCGAGCTCTTCTTCCCCTTGCCGCGCTTCCCAATCTTCCCACCGCCAAGGGTCCCATCCGGGTCCCATCGGACTACGAAGTCGGCCTCGAGCAGAGGTTTGAGCTTGGCGCACTCCTTCGGCCGCTCTGCTTTGCCACGGAAGTTGTAGGCCTTCTCGCCATAGGTGGCATTGGGGTCCACAATTACCCAACCCTCCCAATCATAATCCTTGGCGAAGTCCAGAAGAAGCTCTTCGAAGGTCTGTCCAAGCTCGAAGTCAGGATTGATGTGGAACTCCCCAGCAGGGGAGTAGACTTCGAGGATATTGGAATCCTTACTGAGCATGCAGATCTCTGGATGAGTCAGGAACCCAGTCTCCTCCTTCTTGACTAGGTTGACGATTTTCATCAACCGGTCGATAGTGGGAACACTGTGCATCAGGCAGTCTTTTCCCCAAAAGGCTATGTCCCAGATGCAGAACCCCAAAGGGCCATGCTCTTGTTGAAGCTTCAGTGCGCTGTCAGTTAGTCCGCCGCGAACTCCATTGACTAAGTCCAGATCGTCTACATCGAATCTGTTCTCATCGAAATAGCCACCTGCTGCTACACAACAGATCTCGCCCAAGAAGATGGTATTTGTGGGAACGTAAGAGACACCGTTTCCGGTGAGCGATTTCATCGCAAGCTCAATGTCAGGATACCGCAAGATGAGCTCGATCTTCTCATCCTTCTGGGTGGTAGCCATTGAACTCGAATAGATGCGGTGGCGCCCTTTACTGTCGATGACGTAGGCAGCCATCACCCCGTCGCGCTTTCTCGTAGCGACTGCTTCCCACGACTCTAGAAGCTTCTTGAGATGAGCGTTTAGATTGTTCTGGGGCTTATAGAACCGGAGCTCACGCGGAAGGTTGTTGAAGTCTATACTGTTCTTCTTGCTTTTGTCCTCGTGTTGGTAGAATTCCCCTTCTTTGATGTTCCACTCTCGGTACCCCTCTCGGACCTTGAGCTCTATCTGACGTTTCGCCCAGTTCTTTGCATCAACTTCGGGGGTGACTTCATTGGCGCGCCCGATGTTCTTTGCCTCTCCGCGACGGGATGTCTCCTGAACTTTGTCAGACCCTTCCCAGTAGTGAGAAATGGTGACTTCGTCGCCCGCCACCTCGACATGCCAAATGCGAGTTTTGCCGCTCTTGGCAGTCTTGCGGAACTCTTTGATCAGGGATCGTCTTTTCCTTGCGGTTTTCTTCACGACTTTTTTCTTTGCAGCTTTCTTTGCAGTTTTCTTCGCGACCTTTTTCTTTGCAGCTTTCTTTCTAGGCACTTTTCTCCTCCGGTTCTACTGGAGAGAGTTCAGTTTCCACTTTTGCATTTACGGGCGTGAACTCTACTCGTATTTCAGGTTTCCAATGAGTCCCATCTGGTGCCTCCAACACCAAGCCAGGGAACAGCTCGATCGGGTGCCCACAATTCAGGCACGCGATAATCCGCTCTTGAAATTTGGTCTTCAAGTATGAAAGGCGATACTTCTTCTTGTGCTTGAAGAACAAGGTTGCGTCGCCTACGGCGACAACGTAGTAAGGGTCGTTCGTTGACACACACAACTCCTGTGTATAGGGTGGGCGCCATGACTGGTACTCATTTCTCGATGCAATTTCTAGGTGACGCGGAAGTTTGCGACCTAGATATCAACGGCGCTCTACGGCCCTTATCCCGAAAAGATGTCCAACGTTTCGAGGAATACTTGATAGCAACCGACCCTCAGTTTTCGGATGGGTTATCCTCTTTCGAGAAGAAGGCGATTGAGGGGTACATTGTTCGGAAGGTACGGGGTGATATCGATGCGTACCATAATCAAGGTTCTGGTTCAGAGGAGAGGTATGATGGCCCGCCGTCAGGTTCTTGAACTTGTTTGTGACCGTTGTGGTAAAACAGAGACTCAGGAACTCAGTTCTCAGCCGAAGAGTGAGGGCTCTAAGGAGCTTGAGATCAAGTTCCACGGCGAGACGATGAGCTTCGAGGACCTTTGCCACCGTTGCCGCCGTGCGTGTGTGAACTACATCAAGCAGTTGAAGATGGAAACAGAGGAAAAGAAGACTGAGTCCGTTGATTCTTCTCCGCCTCCTGTCGAAGAGAAGCGTAGCTTGTTCGGAAAGAAAGCCAGTTAGAAATTGCACTGCTTGTGCAGCGCACTATTGCGGTTGCCAAGTGTGGCATTTGTAGGGCCCATTCCAAATACCTGCGGTGGTCTTTTGCTCTGACGGTCTCCCGTTGGCGTTCCATCACCGCATTTCCTTAGCACCCTCCTTATATCGAATCTGTACCACTTCTTTTCAGTCTGGTAGGTTGAGACGGAAATCTCATGTACCAGACCAGCTCCCAAATATCGGGGATGGTTGGCGGCCAGATGGCTATGTTCGCCAACCAATCATCTTATTCTCAACAGATTGGTGGGATGGTTGGTACCAGCCCTATGGTGGGCGGCGGAGGGATGCAGAATCCTTTCCCGCAAACTGATACCGGCGCCCGCATCGCCGGTGGGATGGGGATGGCGCTACCGGGTGCAGCAACCGGGCTTGGTATCGCCGGCGGCCTGATAGGTGGTCAAGCTGGATGGCTTGATCCGATGACGGGGGTTGCCCGCGGCTTTGCTCAAGGGGCCGGTGCTGGTGGCCTCGGCTTCGGCGGGACTCTTGGCCACGTTGGTAGAACGTTCATGCAAGGCGGGATGCGGGCTGGCATGGGCGTCATGGCCGGAGGTATAGGTGCTGCAGCTGCGACTGCGGTCCCCTACTATCTCGCCGGCAAAGCCATTCAGACGGTGGGCGAGAACATCTACGCGGGCGCCCAGAATGTTGCTCAGGTTGGCCAGATGGCGAACCAGTATTTTGGGACTCAGTACGGTCAAGCTGGCTCTCGACAAGGCGGGCAGATGGGGCGCAACACGATCAAGGGGATCGTGGGCGTCATGCAGGACCTTGCGAGCGACGATGTCCGCACCTCGATGGAGGACTTGAAGAAGGTGATGGACACTGCGGGCCGGATGGGGATGCTCACCGGCATCTCGAACCCGCAGGAGTTCAAGCAGAAGTTCGGCAAGATCGTGAACCAGGTCCAGACCATTGCGAAGGTGATGGGCAGCACGCTCGAGGAGGCCGCCCCGATGCTCCAGCAGATGGGGCAGATGGGGCTGTGGAAGACCTCTGACATCCTCGGTACCGCGATGACCGGCCGGGTCGCCGGCGCGGCCGCGCCTCAGATGATGCAGGCGATGCAGACGGGGGCTCAGATGTCCCACGCCATGGGCGGCACGATGCGGGCCGGGGCCATGATGGGGCGCGAGTCCTTCATGGACATTCAGGCTGCGCGGCGCGCGGGGGTACTGAGTCAACAGGACGTCATGGAGTTCACCGGGGGGGTCGGCGGCGCCCGAGGCCAGCAGATGATGGCCCAGCGGATGACCGGTATCATGGCCCGATGGGGCGAGGGCTCTGCTGGCAGCCTGATGATGGCCGGGCTCGGTGAGACTGAGGAGGGGGTGTTCACCGGGGAGATCGACAAGGAGAAACTAGCCAGGTTCCGACGCGGCGAGATATCGGTCAACCAGCTCCAGCGGATGGGAATGCAGGCGTCCCGGGGTCGGGAGGGGGCGATGTCCTTCTTCCGGCAGCGAGAGAAGCTCTCCCAGAACATGGCGTCCGAAGGTGGCATGGACTCCATGATGCAGATCGTCCAGCAGGTCGCCGACACCAAGTTTGGAGGCAGCGAGCAGGCGCGGCACCAGTTAATCCGTCAGATGTTCGGGGTGAGCAACCGCGAGGCTGAGATGATCGGCCGGATGGTCGACGACATGCCCCGCATAAAAGACCAACGAATCCGGCAGTTTGAGGACGCAGTCAACCGGGCGTTCTCGGATGCCGAGCGCCGCCAGAACGCGAGTTGGGCTGGGTTCAAGGACGCTGTCGGTCAGATGTGGGATCAATCGATGCGCCCGCTCCAGGACTTTGGCGCCAAGCTCGCCACGGACATTGGGTCCACCCTGGACAAGGCTGGCGCCACGCTCACTGGCAGGACCCGTCGCATCGCCATGGGGTCGATGGAGCGCACCCGCCTTCTGAGGCAAGGAGCGCTGACTCAGGACCTGTCTGGCGTCGGCCCATCAAATTTGGGTCAGGATTGGTTGGAGGGCGGTGCTGGCTCCAATGTGATCAGGCGCATGGGAGAGGAGGGGTTTGGTGGCCGCCTGCTCGAGTCGGCTGCTCAGGGTGCCGCTGGCGGGGCGTTGGCGGGAAGTTTGATACCCGGTTTGGGAACAGCTGCTGGAGGGTTTGTTGGCGGGCTTGCGGGCGCAGGCGCGGCCCTGTTTGGCGCTGGGGAGGACATGAGTCCTCGAGCACGAGCGCTGAGGCGCATCGGGGTGGGAGCTCAGGGCGGTGGAGGCCCCGTGGACATGGGCGGGGGCTTCACGACTTCCCGGTCCGAGATGCAGCAGGGTATTCGCCGAGCGTTCATGAGGGCTCAAGGGGGGATAACTCGGAAGAACATGAGCCCGGCGGCTGCGAAAGCTGTCGACGGCGTGAAATCGAAAATGGGGTCAGTCTTGGCGGCTCACTCAAAGGCGCTTCGCGGGCTGAACTCTGCAGACAAGCAAGAGATGATCTTGGAGAAATTGGACGGAGCTGGGATCCCTGGATGGGAGGGGCTCTCCAAGAGGGAAAAGCTGGATGCAGTGGCGGCGGCGCAGAAGGAGGAGGGGTCTGAGGGGAGCGACCTCTCCATCGATTTCAAGGCGGCCGCCAAAGATTTGGGGATGTTACCCGAGAATCCAGAAGAGCTCGCCAAGATGCAGAATGATGCCCTTGCTGAGATGACAGAGGCGGCCGGCGGGAGGAACATCTTCGAAGACATGTTGGTAGGCGCCGGCGTAGGGGCGGTCGCGGGCGCAGGAGTCTTCAGTGTCATCACGGCACCAATTGGTGCCGTAGTAGGTGGTGTCCTCGGTGCCAGCGTAGATACAGGTGTCGACTCTGAGATGATGGAACGCATCATGACTGGGCCCACTGCGAGCATCATGGAAGAGTTCATGTCAGGGAGCATGGGCAAAGACGAAGCAAAAGAAGCAATCGCAAAATTGAGAAAGATGGGTAGTAAAGGGAATGAGGCCCTGAAGATAGTGGAGAAGATCGCCTCGGGGGACGAAGCCGCCAAAAAAGCATTTAGGAAGGGTGGCCAATTCTTTGGCCAGCTCCGTATGAAGCAGGTCGGGGACAAAGGCCGCGCCACCATTCGGCGCATGGCTGTTCAAAACGTCGAGGAAGTTGCTGGCCTAGGGGCAAAAGCGCAGGAAGAGTTTTCAGCCCTGCTGCAGGCATACCGAGGCGGCGCTGACACCACGCTTACTGGCGAAGAGTATGGAGAAGCCGCCGGCAGAATAGGGGAGGGAGACCGCTGGATCGGCGGCAGAGCTGAAGAGCTGGCTGCCAAGTTGAGCCCTAAGCAGCTCGAGGCCCTCCGAAAAGGTGGAGGAGCTATTGGCCGACAAGTAGCTGCCTTCGGCGCCATTGGTGACGTAGGCGCAATGGGCAAGGAAGACACCCAGGAGTTCCTCGCAAAGATGAGGCAGATGGGGTACGACGTCGAGAAGTTTGGCGGTAAGGACGTCGAGGAGGTTCTCAAGGACAAGCGGGTGGAGGCCGGTGAAGTGGACAAACTCACTCTTGCCCTCAAGAAGATGGTGGGCAGTGGGCTTGTGGATACTGCTACAGGTAGGAAGACTGCTGCCGATCGGACTCTCGAGCTATTGAATCTTGCTACAGACGCCAACACCAAGTTTGTGAATGCTGTGAACCAGGCCCTTGATGGGAAGGTTGCGGACGCCCACCAGCAGATCCAAGCGGTGCAAAACGAAGCTAGAAGGAAAACTCACCAACTCGCGGGGTAGATAAATGGCGGATGATGATCTTTCAGTACCTCGCCAGGAGTTTGAATTCGCTCTCACTACAACGGAGCGCGGAAAGATAGAAGTGAAGATGTTCGACCGGATTACGGTCGATGACATCTTCCTTCATTTGGTGAACCAGGAAGTCTACCGAGTTGTTACCAGGCAGCCTATTGATGATACGGTCAACCCGAACTTCAAGGACTTCCTCTTGAAGGAGCGGTTCACTGCGGGGCAGAACTGATGTTCATCTTCTTGAAGACCGATGCGTTCAAGAACGCTGCTCGCGAGCAGCGAGAGAAGAGCGAGTCTCTGAATCATCCCAGCATCGGTACTAGTATTCGTCGACCGTATCGAGGAATACAGATCAAAGAGGATACCTACTCCACTCTGTCTGTTCGAAGAGCCGATGGTAGAACGATCCCGCTGATTTCGAGCTCAGACTCCACCATTCGAAGGTCTGGTAAAGGGCGCATTGGCAAAGTCTACGAGTACGCCGACTACATCATTCAGCAAATCCAAGAACAGCGCATGGAGAAGCAGCAGATCATCGAGACTTTCGGTGACCCCTACGTCTACTTCTTCGGAGAGCGGCCTCGCATACTCCAAGTGTCGGGAACCCTCATCAACACTGAGGACTTCAATTGGAGATCTCAGTTCTGGAAGAATTACGATGAGTACCTTCGTGGCACCAAGCTGGTGCAAATGAATGCTCGAGCATTCCTCTCTTGGGACACCATCATTGTTGAAGGGTATTTGCTCAACGCTTCGGCCAACGACATCTCTGACGCCCCATATAGCATTCCATTTAACTTCTCCATGCTGCTGACTAACTACTACGATTGGTCAGATATTGGCCAAACGAAGTTCCCCGGTGGAAAGCTGGAAAAAACCTTCGAGGTTCTCAATCAAGAGCTGGAGGCTGACCGTTCGAAATATGTGTCGACTTCTGCCGAGGTTCGGTACCTGAACATGCGGAATAGGCCCAGCGGAATCTTGTCTGCAATTCGAACAGGTATCCGCAAAGTGAACGACGTCACTTCCATAGCTAGTGACCTTGTAGATCAAGTCCACAATGTTGTGGGCGGTCGTAATGTCCGAGTCCCTTTGGGTGTGGCTGGTTTTCTGCACAGCACAGGGAGGGCGGTAGTTGCATCGGGGTCGTCTTCTACGCTCAAAGAAAGTTATTACGACAGCCGGACTGGTCGTCTTGAGGACATTCAGGGCTCAGTGAAGTTGAGAATGCCAGGTACCTCCAAGTACGCGCCGCCATGGGTATCAGATCTTACCAAAGGACCTCGAGGGTTCATCCACGAGAACTACGATGAATACCCTCTTCAGAATCAAGAGGATCCACTGTCAAAGCTGGTGACCAAAGAGCAACTTGAAGGGATTTCAGATCGTCAGGAGGACCGGAAGAAAAAGATCGAGGACTATCAGGCTCAACTAGCCGTGTACAACATGAACGCGGAAGCTGGGGGAATCCTCGGAGACCTTTCGGACATGGTAGCGTTCTCCAAATCATCCTTTGGGATGGTGATGTCTACACTGGCGTTTGTTCGAGATCCTACTACAGTGCTTCGCCAGTCTCTGGGGGTTGGATTCGGAACTCAGTCTCAGTCCCGAATAGCAGGAAGGCAGGACGAGCTCGCGA
>Ga0180433_10010494_pt1 | contig 11139 bp, 8 predicted proteins | sample SS_ome_8_FD_132980 | JGI IMG/M metagenome (GOLD analysis project Ga0180433, IMG submission 132980) | Hypersaline lake sediment archaeal communities from the Salton Sea, California, USA - SS_1_D_1 metaG | ecosystem: Environmental > Aquatic > Non-marine Saline and Alkaline > Hypersaline > Sediment...
ACCTGCATTTTGTCCAATAGCAATAGAATTAAAATTTTGGTTTTGGTAACCTGCACTTGGTCCAATAGCAATAGAATCTATATTTTGGTCTTGGAAACCTGCATATGGTCCAATAGCAATAGAAGATTCATTTTGGTCCATGTAACCTGCTTGATATCCCATAGCAATAGAACTGTTCGGTGTCGAATTTGTTATATTAATTTTATTTCCAGATAATTCTAGAGAACCTGTTATATTTGTATTTCCACTTATATCTAATGTGTAATTTGAGTTTGGGTTTAGTTTTCCTATTCCAACACTTCCTCCATTTGGTAGGATAGATATAGGACCTCCTGGTTCAGCTCGATTTGTTGAATTAGGATAATCACTTGAATTAGCAATTGAATAATTTCCTGTATCTAAAATAAAATATCCACTACTTCTTAGCACTAATGAATCTGTATTACCACCAGGCACATCATTTACAGAAGTAATATATAAACAAGCGTTTTCAGTTCCAGTTTTTTGGTAATAATTATAACTAGCTGGTATTTTGCTTGATGGTAGACTTTGATTTGTTGTTCCAATATTATCTATATAACCAATTGCTCCCCAATCGTTTCCATGGGCGGAAGGCCCTCTGAATACGATTCCTGTTGAACCGTTTCCATTTTGATCAGAAAAAGCATTTCTTAATATAATAGTTCCAGTAGCAATTCCGTTAGCAGAAGTAGGATAACTTCCATAACCTCCATTTTGAGTATCATTAATAGTTAGATTACCGTTTAAATAACTGGAACCACTAACATCAAAAGTATGAGTACCAAATATATCTCCCACAGAAACATTTTCACCACTTATAGAGAAAACAAGACCTTGAGTGGTTAAAGGGGGATTAATTTGAGAAGAGGTTCCATTATATACTACCATAGTCGGATTAAATGAATTACCAGGAACAGCACCAGCATTTTCTATTAAAAAAGAAGATGTTACTGTGCCTGCTTTGCCTGGTAAAGTATAAATTTCTAAGGTACCATTTATAGAAGAATCATATATAATAGATGAAGAAGAATCAAATTGAACAGGTCCGTAAAATGTAGTTTTATCATAAAAATTAGCTCGGGAAAAATTATTAAATTCTCCAAAATTAGTTAAACTACCATTATTGCCTATACCATTTCCCGCAATTATTTTGGAAGATAAATAGTTAATATCTTCACCAATGGTATAATTTAAATATAAATCTCTGTTTGGTAAATTAGAGTTATTAATATTTTGAATACTATCTCTGAAATCTTTAATTTTATTTACGGTTACAGGATCAACAGCAAAATTAAATATATTATAATCTAATAATTGTATATTTCCACTATTAGTTGATCCATTAGATATAACTGTATTAGTATTGGAATCATAAGATTTTGAAGACAGATTAATACCTATAGGTTGATTAGGGATTTTAGTGCCAACAGAAACAGGTTGATTAAAAACAGTCTTACCATTTTGATTAATATATACATAATTTCCGTTTAAGGTCAAAGTAAGTTCATGCCATTGGTCGTATAACACAATATCTATCTGTGAGGAAAAACCATATGTTGCATCAGATGAAGGATTTATAGTTGTATAATAAATTGTTGCTTTACCCTCATTATCAGGGTACCATAAATAAAAAGATTCATTAGAAATTCCGGTAATAATATTTCCATTATTTGTAAGGGCATCTTGATTTAAATTATCCATGGCAAAAAAACAAAAATTACTTGCATCAGATGAAACATAAATATAAGAAGCAACTGTTATTGCATAACTGACTGAATTACCAGGATCATTTCCAAATATATTTTGAGTATTGTATGAGAAATCTGAAATAATAGTTTTTGCATTTTGACTAAATTGGGTAGCACTTTGATTAAATGGAGAACTAACAAGCGATAGATTATTACCAGATCCTTGGTATTTTAAATCAAAATTACTAGGTTTATATAATAAAGGATTTAATGATTCATTAGAAATACCAATAGTATTTATTTCTTGATTAAATGGATAATAAGCAATATTATTATTAGAATTTTTTCCATTCTGAAAATTATATAAGAAGGTGCTTGGTGATGCCTCGAATTGAGAAATGCAAGGAGTAATGGAATTATCCGATCCCAAATTTTTCGTTATATTTAAATTACTAGGAGCCATTTGATTAGCTTTAATATTTTGATTTTGTTTGTTTCTATTTAAACCTCCAGATTGTTTCCAAGAATTACTTGTAAAAGACATTATAAATTATTATTTTATAATAATTTTTATAGAAATATTATAAAAATTATGTAGTGTAAAAATCGATATATATATTGCTCTACATGATGTAGGGAAGAATTAAAAAAAAATATTTAGTTATTATATAATGGGATATGAAATAGAAATGTCTTTGGATTTGAGAAAGCATAAAAGTGTAACAAAAATAATCGATAGTGCCCAAGACCTAGCCGAATTTTATGAATGTGATAGATTTTATCAATTTTCGGAATGTGATGGAGAAGTAAGAAGATTAAAAAGAAAATCACAGGTAATGGTAATATGTTTTGATGAAGAAAAATTTGAAAATATGACAAATTTTTTAAAAGAAATAATAGCTAGATATCGAAAGAAATTATATATAGAATCAGTGTATAATATAAATAAACATAGTTTAATTTATGCTTCTCCTTATTATATGAGTATAATGGAAAAAGACCAGAAAGATGATTATAAAGAAAGGAGGTCCAATAGATCATTTTCAGAGACAGATTATTTCATATTGAGAGATATATTAAAAAAAAATTATTAATAAATAGTCTTTAAATAATCAGGTGTTAGTTTATCTCTTTTTAACCTTGATTTAGACTTTGAATGTTTGGGTTTAGATTTGGATTTTGATTTTCTTCTTGATTTATGTTTTTTATGATGTATTTTTGGTTCAATTGCTATTTCTTCCATAATTATTGGTTGCACATTGATAGATTGATGTAAATCTTGTTCAAGACGATCAGAAATAGTGTGATGTGAAGCAGGAATTTGAAAAAGTTTCATTATTTCTTCATTAGTAAGTTGAACATATAGAGATTCGTCATTTTTTTGAGCTTCTAAATCAAGAATATCGCCATCATAAACCATATTCCATTTAGCATTATCAATAATATTCCCATCTACTACAGTTTCATATTGTCCATAAGTTTGAATATAAGAATCCATATAAAATATAAAAATATTTTATTTAAATTTTAAGAATAAAATATTTAATTTTTTATATATGAAAGCTACTGATATTAACAAAAAAGGCAAAAAAGAAAAAGGACAAAAAGTCAAAGCAGGAGATTGCATATTTCCATTTAAATATCAATGGAAAGAACATAATGAATGTGTAGAAACTGAAAAAGGGGAAATATGTGCTACCACTGTAAGTGATAGAGGAACTTTAAAAACATATGGGTATTGTGAAAAACCTCATTCCAAATTATCCAGCAAACAATCCAAATCCAAATCCAAATCCAAATCAAAAAGTTCTTCTATATCTGAATTATCTATTTCTTCCAAATCTTCTACATCTAAATCCAAGTCAAAAAGTAAATCAAAACAGAGCTTAAAAAAAGGAACTGAAAAAAAGGCACTAAAAAAGACATTAAAAAAGAAAAAGAAATTAGTAATAGTAGATAAATTTTCTCCCAAATCTAACAGTAGTTCTAAATCTCCAGTAAAAGAAGAAAAATTGAAGTCAAAATCTCCTATTAAAATTGAGGAAACAATAGAAATGGACTTAAAGCCATCACCAAAAGGTAAAACAATGAATAAAGAACTTATTGATATTATGGAAGAACTAGCAGACATTATGACTAGACAAGGAGAGCCTTTTAAAGCTAGAGCCTATAAAAAAGCCTCTGAAACTATAATGGCTTTTCCCGATGATATAACAAATGTATCAGTATTAAAAAATAAACCTGGAATTGGGAAAACAATCATGGATAAACTAGAGGAATTTCAAAAAACAGGAACACTAAGGGTGTTAGAGAGAGAAAGAAAAAACCCAATGAATATGTTTACCAAAATTTATGGTGTTGGTCCTAAAAAAGCCAAACAACTAATTGATGATGGTATTACTTCTATTGAACAATTAAAAGAAAATGAAAGCAAATTAAATGATACTCAAAAAATAGGTTTGAAATATTATGAACCTTTACAACAAAGAATTCCCAGGGATGAAATAAAAGACTTTGAAAAGGTCTTCCAAAAAGTATTTGATGAAGTTGCACCTTCGAATAGTAAATTTGAAATAGTTGGAAGTTATAGAAGAGAAGCTAAAAATTCAGGAGATATTGATGTTATCATAACAAATGAAGAAAATAATATTGAAGCTTTTAATAAATTTTTGGATGCCTTAATTAAGGACGGAGTAGTAATTGAAGTGCTTACTAGAGGCAAAACTAAAAGCTTGACTATAGGTGAAATTAAAGACTCTATTCCTCGTAGAATAGACTTCTTGTATACTCCTCCTACTGAATATGCCTTTGCTACTTTATATTTTACTGGTAGTAAAGCATTTAATACTGTAATGAGACAAAGGGCTCTAGATATGGGTTACACTCTAAATGAACATGGATTATCTTTGATGAAATCTGGTAAGAAAGGAGAGAAAGTAGATATTGAATTTCCCAATGAACAATCTATTTTTGAATTTTTAGGAATGAAATACAAAGAACCCAATCAAAGAGAAGGATATAAATCTGTTGAACTAGTAGAAAAATCCAAAGATGAATCAAAAGAAGAAAAGGAAGAAAGTAAACCAAAGGAAGAAAGTAAACCAAAGGAAGAAAGTAAACCAAAGGAAGAAAGTAAACCAAAGGAAGAAACTAAATCAAAGAAAGTTTCTAATAATAAAACTGTAAAAGTTAAAAAAGATAAAAGTGGATTTAAAGAACATATTGAACAATTTAAACAAAATGGAATTGACACTTTAAAAATGTTAACTGAAAAACAAATGGAATCTATATTAGATGAAGCACAAAAAGCCTATTATAATGATCCTGAAAATTCATTATTAACTGATAATGAATATGATATTATAAAGGAATACATGGAAAAAAAATATCCAAAAAATAAAGTTTTAGACCAAATTGGTGCACCTATTCAAGATAAAAATAAAGTTAAATTACCCTATTTTATGGCTTCTATGGACAAAATAAAACCTGATACTAATGCTCTTCAAAAATGGAAAGATAAATATAAAGGACCTTATGTCCTTTCTGCCAAATTAGATGGCATTAGTGGATTATATTCCACTGAAAATAATGAGCAAAAATTATATACTAGAGGAAATGGTGAAGTCGGTCAAGATATTAGTCATTTAATACCATTTTTAAAATTACCAACTACCCCTGATATTACCATAAGAGGTGAATTAATAATGAAAAAGTCCACATTTATAGAGAAATATAAAGACCTATTTTCCAATTCTAGAAACTTGGTTTCGGGTCTTGTGAATCAAAAGAAAATGGAACCTGAAAAATTTAAGGATCTAGATTTTGTAGCTTATGAAGTTATTAAACCGTCATTGAAACCTAGCGAACAAATGAAATTTTTAGAAGATCAAGATGTAGATGAAGTAATAAATGAAACTAAGAAAAATATTGACAATACTATTTTATCCGAAATCTTAGTAGACTGGAGAGAAAATTATGAATATACGATTGATGGTGTTATTGTAGAAAATGATGAAATTTATAAACGCACTGAAGAAAATCCAAAACACGCTTTTGCATTTAAAATGGTGTTATCTGATCAAATTGCCGAGGCAAAAGTATTAAATGTTTTATGGGCTCCTAGCAAAGATGGATATTTAAAACCACGAATTCAAATTGAACCTGTAGTATTAGGAGGTGCCAAAATAGAATATGCTACAGCGTTTAATGCTGCATTCGTCGAAGACAATAAAATAGGTATCGGTGCTCTTGTAAAATTAGTTAGAAGTGGAGATGTAATTCCACATATTATGGAAGTTATTGAGCCAGCGGAAAAGGCAAAAATGCCTGATGTTGCATATAAATGGAATGAAACTCATGTTGATATCATTTTGGAAGATGCTGAACAAGATGAAACGGTTAAAGAAAAAAATATAGTTGGATTTTTCAAAGGATTAGAAGTTGAAGGATTAGGACCTGGAAATGTTAAAAAAATTATTAAAGCTGGGTATGAAAGTGTTCCACAAATAATTGCTATGACTGAAGAAGATTTCTTAAAAGTAGATGGCTTCAAAAAGAAAATGGCAGAAAAAGTTTATAAATCTATTCATGATAAAATTGATAAAGCTTCCTTACCTAAAATTATGGCTGTTTCTAATATATTTGGCAGAGGGTTTGGAGAAAAAAGAATTGAACCTATCTTATCTAAATATCCAGATATATTAACTTCATCTGATAACGATCAAGAAAAAATAGATAAAATTAAAGTTATTAAAGGTATGGAAAAGAAAACTGCAGAAAGATTTGTTAATAATATTTCCAAATTTATGAACTTTATTGAAATCGCCAAATTACAAACCAAATTATCTGACATTCCTATTGAAGAACCCAAAGATGAATCTCATCCTTTATACGACAAAACTATTATCATAACTGGTTTTAGAGATAAAGAGCTCAGTGAACAATTAAAATCTTTCGGAGCCAAAGAATCGTCATCTGTTACAAAAAATACTTTTGCTGTCATTGTTAAAAATAAAGACGAAGAAACAGGCAAAACGGAAGCCGCTAAAGAAAAAAATATCCCTATTTATACCCTAGATGAATTTAAAGAAAAATTCGACTTACAATAATCTAATACAAAATAATAACAAAAATAAAATAAATTTGTTTTTATGTAGATAAAAGATGTTTAAAAACAATATAAAAACAAATATTTAGATAATGTATATGTTTTTTTACGGAATTACATCCCTCATGCTTCTAGCCACTGCTTCAGCATTTAATTCTACTGACCATCACTGGAGTAGATTCCAAAATTTTATTCATAAATTCGATAAAATTTATACTTCTATTGGAGAATTTGAAAAAAGATTTGAAATTTTCAAATCAAATATGGAGTTCATTGCTGAACAAAATTCCCAAAATCTTCCTTACACTTTAGGTGTTACGCCTTTTGCTGATATGACTGAAGATGAATTTGCTTCATTACGAGGTATTAGAACTGGTGGTCCTTTTTCTACTGGTTGCTCTAAATTTGAATCTTCCTCTGTGGTTGTTCCTTCTTCTTATGATTGGAGAGAACATAATGCTGTTACTCCTGTGAAGGACCAAGGTCAATGTGGTTCATGTTGGTCTTTTAGTGCTACTGGTGCAATGGAAGGAGCATGGGCAATTTCAAAAGGAAAGCTTGAGAGTTTTTCTGAACAACAACTTGTTGACTGTTCCAAATCTTATGGAAATCACGGTTGTTATGGTGGTCTTATGGATGATGCTTTCCAATATGCCATGGATAATGGTATGTGTTTAGAAAGTGCATATCCTTACACTGCCAAAGGTGGAGATTGTCAAAAATGTGATGCTGTTGTGGAAATTTCCAGTTGTGTTGATGTAACCAAAAATAACCAAGTTGATTTGAAAGAGGCGGTCTCTAGAGGACCTGTTTCCATTGCAATTGAAGCGGATACAAAAACATTTCAATTGTATACTGGAGGCGTTATTACTAGTTCTGCTTGTGGAACTAATCTTGATCATGGTGTTCTTATTGTTGGTTTTGGATCTGAGTCTGGCACTGAATATTGGCTTGTTAAAAATTCCTGGGGTCCATCCTGGGGAGATCACGGATATGTAAAAATTGAAAGAAGTGACAGCACTAATGATCCTGGGGTTTGTGGTGTAGCTATGCAAGCTTCTTATCCTGTTGTTTAAAAAATATAATATTTAAATTTTATAAATATATAAATATTATACAATAAAAAAGGGATTTATCCTTTCTTTTTTTACTTAATTATTAAATTACAAATCCTAACTAATCTATCTAATATTTTTACTTACCTTTTTCTAATCTTCCTCTCCATCTTCCTTTGGAGGAGGCATCTCTGGTGTTGTTGGCCTCTTCAAGGTCAACCTGTTCTTCTTTGGGGCCTGCCAGTTACCGTAATCCAATGGACCTTCCTTGCAAGTCGTAGTAGATTGTTGATACTCTTCTACTTCCTTCTTACTCGGAACATTGATGCGCTTCTTTTGATGAGGACGCTGACGGCTTGGTCTGTTGCCATAGGCTACTTGAGGAGGAACCATTGGTGACTGCATAGGAGCCTGCATAGGAGCCTGCATAGGATACCACATAGGTCCCTGAGGAGTCATCATCATAGTTCCGTAACCCATGAAGTAGTTCTGTTGGTCCTGAGGATAGAATTGTTGCTGTTGTTGGACAGGCTTCTCCTTCTCCTCAAAGGGCAACACCAACCAAAACCATGGGTCCTCATAGACCAACTTAGCCTTGACCTCTGGATTCTCTACATCCTCCCTGAAGTTCTTGGCCGAGGTTGTCTGGAAGAGGTACTCGAAGTGAACGAAGGCCATGTTATATTTCTCTCCCTTGTCATTGGTGCGCTTGACAAGATCTACCTTACTCACCTCGCCAATATCCTTTTGGTAAAAGACATTGGCAATACGCTTCTCGCTGATATTTGCAAATACGCGAGGAATGAAAACTGAAAACGAAGACATGTTGTTAAAAGCTTGAGACTCTCTGAGTGAATTAATGCATCTAACTATACACAGAAATCCACTTCAATTTTTTTAAAATCGGGGTTTTTTTCAAAAACTTTATTTGCTTACAATGGCTTTGCCTACGGCATTTAAAACTTGTTCATAAGTTAAATTTTTAGGAGTCTTATGTTTACAGTTTGGTTTTCCTGTAAAAAAAGTTCCCCAAGAAAATTTACTTCCATATTCTATTTTCTTTTCACCAACATAAATTATAAATCCAAATGCAGTAGAAAGTAAAATCAAAATTAAAGCGATCCATTCTATACTTTGTAGTATCTTAATGGCATTTTTATTTTCAGCCCAATTAGGTAAAAAAGAAGTATGTGTAGTTTTGTTATCTATATTTTCTTCTATACTTTTTTTAACTATATTAACCAAATATAAAACAGCATACAAAATTAAAACACCTATCCATACTTTATAGTTAGTTTTGGCATTGATTAAGAATATTAAATATAAAACAACTGTAGAAAGTAAGCCATATAAATTGTTTAATTCAGGAACCGCAATAACACCAAAAAAGAAAAGAGTTATAAATCCAAAAAAATGTTTTATTACCATATTATTTGTTAATATTCTCCGAATCTTACATGGAAAAAGTTCTCCTATGTAATTACCAGAAATTATTAAAGTAAAAATAAAAATTGCTGATAATCTTTCTACATAGTAATTTGGATTTTCATTTAACAATTTATCTATTAATTGGAACATATATATATTTAATTTATATTTTAATCAAATTGCAATTCGATTATGTTTTTAAATCCTTGTTTTACACTATTATATACATTATTTTTAATACGATTACACTTGGTTTCGAATGGTAATTCGACACACAATATTTTTGATAAATATCCATTTAATCTTTTATGGTATTCCTCATGCTCTAATTGTTCTAAATTTTGGTCTTGATAGTTTTTAAATAATACTAGTATTTGGCTATTTGTTTTTTTAATAATTTCTTCCCATTCTTCCTTTTCTATTTCATTCCATTCATCTTTTTTGTATACATAAATTAACTGTTTTTTTTCATTAAAACATTTAATTGTCTGTAATTTTATAAAATAATTATTTAATATTTCTGAAATACCTTTTATAAAGCCTTTTTCAAATATTATATATAAATCGTCATTTGTTAATTCTATATTATTCCAATCTTCACTGAAATCATTTTTACATTTTTCTTTTTCGTTTAACCATTCTATTACATTTATTTTTTTGTTTTTTCTATTTAAACTTGCTTTTAAATTGTCTATTTCCAGTTGCATTTTATTGTGATTTTCAATTAAATTTTCAATCATTCCCATAAGTTTTGGAATTAGATTTTTTTCTGATGTATTTACAGTTTCTCTTTCACATTGAAATATATGGTTTTCATAACATCTTTTCTTTTTATATATTTTAAAACAATTAGGACAATTAATTATTTGTTTAGATGACATGATTTTTTATTTGCATTCATTCATAAATGTTTTTACATTCAATTTTATTATTATTATATATTATATAATGAGTTTTCCTCCTGCTGGTTATTTATATGATTGTAGTTGTTCTGGTGGAATAATTTATGGAGTATCCCAATGTAAATCTTGTGGAAATTCTGGTTGTCTGACATGTGATCCTAGTGGCTCTTATAATATAATTAATCAAAAAAGAATATGGAATACCGTAAGAGTGCCTGAATCAGAATATATAATGAATCTGGGATCTTTAAATGTTTATCAACAACCTAGTGCTGATTATGCAAATGTTAATTGGAATCAATATAGTGATAGAGCATTACCAGGTAATTCTCTGGTTTCTAATATTACTATTGTCCCTTCTCATGGTAATTCTACCAAGTCTTCCATAACTAGGTTAAGACCAGGTTCATTAAAACCTGGTGGAAAGGGAGTTGATATTAAACATGGAAGTTATGATAGATATTTAGCTAGATTAAAAGGAAAAGGTCCTTTAAGAACGCAAGCTGTACCTGCTTCAGCTCCTTTGCGTGGTAATAAAACTAGATCTTATGGTATTTCAAATAAAGCAGGTTCTTGTTTGTGTTTTAGTTAAATTAATTTCTTCTTATTACATATAAATGAGTAATAATAAGAAACCACTTTGGGGAAACCGTGGAAAACACCATGAAATGTCTATTTTTGGTAAAAAAAGGAGTGTAAGAAGAGTAATCCGAGCTCCACAACCACCTATTCCTGTAAGACAACCATTAAATATTTCTGAAGAAAAAGAAACTGTAGAATATATTATTGGAAATACTGCAGATGAAGAAGCCACTCGATTAAAGGCAGAAGAAGAAGCCACCCGATTAAAGGCAGAAGAAGAAGCCACCCGATTAAAGGCAGAAGAAGAAGCCACCCGATTAAAGGCAGAAGAAGAAGCCACCCGATTAAAGGCAGAA
>Ga0180433_10010496_pt1 | contig 11137 bp, 2 predicted proteins | sample SS_ome_8_FD_132980 | JGI IMG/M metagenome (GOLD analysis project Ga0180433, IMG submission 132980) | Hypersaline lake sediment archaeal communities from the Salton Sea, California, USA - SS_1_D_1 metaG | ecosystem: Environmental > Aquatic > Non-marine Saline and Alkaline > Hypersaline > Sediment...
GGGAGAATATGGATTTGGATTTGACCCAATTTTCATCCCAAATGACCAACCATATAAAACACTTGCAGAATTGGAAATAGATGAAAAGAACCAAATCTCTCATCGAGCTAATGCGTGGAATCAAATGCTAAGATATTTAAAAGAAAATTAAAATGTTTGCCGAAAGATATCCATGATGGTTTGTTTACTTAGCTTTATCAATATTAAATACATTCCAACAAACCCTATAACTATCGATATTATAAACACCCGCAATAGAGCATCGAATGGGATTGAAAACACAATCGGTAATTCTGTAAAGAGACCAGTATTTGTTTCCATCAGATAAGCACTATAAGTACCAATAATAGTTCCCATGGTTCCTGAGGATAATAATATCAGGATGCTTTCAATTAAAAATAGATTTCGCACATGTTTTGTTTTCATTCCAAGTGATCTTAGAATTCCGATCTCAAACTTTCGTTCAAGCATTATCGCATACATAGTACTTACCAACCCAAAAACTGCAATCGCAATGGCAAACCAAGTAATCACTTCTAACATAGTGCTCTGCCTTTGGAACATTTCATTCATAAAATTAATCTTTGAAATAGCGTCATCAAGTAAATAATCTTTATCCGAATAAAAGGTGGTGATTTCTTCTTTCGTTTCTTCTATATTTTCTTCCGAATCATTAAGTAAATTAATAAAAATTTTATCAATAATCATATTCTCTTCTCCGTTATTTGATACATTCATTAAACGCATATAGTTATCCAAAGAAACCATGACTCCTCCTCCTTGAGCACTCATCTCAGAACTACGGAAGTTATAGAACCCCGGCATACCGCCCGATATTCCTACAACTTCGAGGAGAAGGCTCTCTACATGATCCTCCTGCTCTGGGGTGGTTTTATTATCTTTTATTTCGGGGTCATAAAATTCAAGAAGAATTCTTTCTCCAATCTCTTGTATTCCTAATCTGGAAGCTAAAGAAGTAGCGATTATACAAGTATCATTTTGATTAAAGAGTTGACTAAATGAATAATTAAATCCACTGGAGGGGCTACTCCATATGAAAAGGTCTTTATCCATCATATTATAGTAATTATCTTCGATTCCTATAAATCCAATTTCTAATTCATCATGACGAGCAATATCCGAGGCTATTACTTGATATTTCGATTGTCTTTGTTGAGCATAAAATTCAAAAATATCTAAGAACGCCTCATTAATTGATTTTTCATCGAAAGATAAAGATCCTTCCTCTCCAAAACCATAAGCAATTGACAAAATTGATGTGATATCAAACATATTATATAATGTTATCGCCGAATCATCAATCCCTACTAATGAAGTCAATTCATTTGCCATCTCTAATGAAATGGCGTCAACCGTAGCATCAAGACCTTGATTTATCATTACTAAATCGGAACCATATTGAAATCTTAAATTTAAGGCTGTATTTTTAGTCTCCATCTCAGTTACGCTCGTAATAAAAAAGATAAATGAAAAGCTAAGAGCAAACATTACTATGGTGCTGGTATTCCTTCTCCGATTGCGTTTAAGAGATATTTTAATAATATTATAATATTTACGAATAAAAGGCGAGATACCATATAGTATTGCACTTTGAATTATTGGTACAATCCCTACTGAACAAAAGACAAGTCCGATTAAAATTGCTCCCAATAATCCGATAAATAATCCTGCGATACTCATAAAATCGCCTGTCACTATAATATTAGGTAATAATATAAAAACCACCATTCCTATGGTAGCTATGGCCATACCGATTAAAAAATTTCTTACATTCATACTTTCTTCCTTTTTTATTTCCCAACCTTCTTCTTTTGAATGGAATGGAGTAATAGATTTTATAATATTCAATTTACTTGTTTTTAGTGCCGGAATCAATGAAATACCTAAGGAAGTTGCAGATCCAATAACGAACGCGAGAAAGATGGTTTGAGGTTGAATAATATAATCAAAATTTTGAAAGGGAGAACCGGTTAACACAAACAAAGCATTCACAATAGGAGGGGTAAAGATTAAGCCAATAATAATTCCTAATATGGAACCCGTTAATCCCATGAAAAAACCCTCAAAGACTACAATTTTCACGGGAAATGTTTTCTTTCCCCCTAATACACGAAGAACCCCATATTCTCTTATTCTTTCTTCGCTGGAAGTGGAAAGAATTGAATTAATTAAAATACTTGTGATTAAGACAGAGATAATGGTAATAAACCAAAATATAATGGTCATAGCGTTTAATAAAAACTGTTGGGCACTTAACTCTTCTAATTTTGGCATCGATACGGTATATTCATTGGGATCTAAATTAGTTTGAATTCTCGTTCCAATAATCCGTAATTTCCTTAATGTAAGATCCACATCTCTTACATCATATATCGATTCGGGATTCTCGATTGTACCCGCGATAAAATTAATTTCTTTTCTCCCTCGAGTTAAAATCTCCTGGGCTTGTTCAATATTTACGATAATTAATGTATTTTCTAGATCGGTGAATTTTAATTCTTGTCTACACAAAGCTACTACCTCTAAATCCGCTGACTCTCCTAAATAATCAACTTGGATAAAATCTCCAAGAGATACATTCAATAATTGAGCACTATTCCATAATAACACACACTCTCCTGTGTTTGGCTCTTCAGTATATACCTCTCCCGTTTCTTTTCCTTCTGAATCGACTATATTTAAATCCCCTATATGACCATTCGTTTCTTCCCTTATAAAATCTATACCGTATAATTGTAGCGTATAATTTGATGCGATATTTTCTGATTCCGCTCTTACCAACATCATCAATCGTGGAAATAATTCCTCAACCCCTTCAATATCATTGAGAGTAGTGTCGATAATGCTCTCATTAAAAAAGGGATTGTAATTTAGATCAGTTTGAATTCGCCTAGATATTAAAATATCTGCATTTCCAGTACTACTAGTGACGATCTCCATATAATTATAAGATAAGGTGTCATTTACCATTCCAATTGCAGTTAGCAATATGATAGATGTCATGATTCCAGCAATTCCAAAAATAGCTTTGGCCTTATCTTTCTTAATATTAAGCCATGCATGCTTAATATATCGTAATTTGATATTACTCCGAATCTTGTACAATAAATTCTCTAATTGCATCTTTTTAAATGTAAATTTTCTTTATTTTAGTCTAAAATACTAAATTTTTTATTTTTATATTCATATTTCCTTAAAACATATCCTTGCTTCGCTAAAATATCTTTTACCTCTTCCTTTTCTCTTGGAATTAATTTAACACCCTCACATTTTTTGCAGTAATAATTATCTGCTGGTTCATCCTTAAAATACCATTTATTACAGTTCAAACAATTATAAGCTACATAGAGAGTGTCATGTTCACATACAGGACAAATATAATCAAATTTCTTTGACTCAAACCATGAATTGCAATATTTGCAATGTAATGTGAAGGGGCGATCTTGAATATATTCCGACTCAACTATTTCAATTCGCTTAACAACTTGATCTCTATCAATATCTTTCAATCTTAAATTCTCAGCATTATTATTTCTCATCCGCTTAATCCAAATTTTACCCTTCTTTTCTGCAATAATAAACAAACCTATACCAACAACTACAGCTCCAATGATAATGATAATCCAAGGACCCCAAGTATGCCAATTAATAAATCCATTATCCACTATCACGTCAATAGAATGTTCTCCTCTATTACCTTCATTGTCAAATACAATTATTTTTAGTTGATATGGTCCATCAATAGCATAGGTTGTGTCCCAAATATACTTTAAAATGCCAGTCTCAAGATCATAGTTATAATTTTGACTGGCAATTAACTCATCATTTAAATATAAATAGATTCTTGAAGTGTCAATTTTGTCGTTATCCCTGATTAAAGCTTCAATCTCAATTATTGAGTTAACTAATTCATTATTCTCTGGTTTAAGAAAGGTTATTTCCGGTTCGATAAAATCTGTATTTTTATCATACCCGATATAAATATCAGATAATAACCATCCAAAACCTAAGCCAATAGTTATATCATTACTATTAAGAGTAAACATAATCATTACTATTTCATTCTGATACGAGGACAAATCTATGCTTTCATTTCCTGATAAATTATCATCATCATAGTAATATTTCTTAAGAACCTCCCAGTTTGATCCATAATCTCTAGAAATTGAGACACTACAATAATCAAGCTCATTTTCTTCGAGAGCAAATTCATTTTGAAGTGAAATTTCATAAGAGTATTGTAGATATACTTTATGGTCACTTACTAATTGTAACGGGCGACTAATTAATTTAGCCCCCCAATCCTCATCATAACCCGCATAAAGGCCCCCAAAACTCTGTCCTAATCCTCCATAGAGATATGATTTATTGAAACGAGTGACAGTATGCCATGTATTTTCACCTTTTTGCCATGCTGTTTGCTCACTTGGTATGGGGCTACCAGCAACATAAAACTCGAGGTTAAGCTGATTAGAAAACTGATAGCCCATTAAAGTAGAATTCATATAAGTATTAAATTGAAGTATAGTTGGAATAGAAAGGGGAAACAAATCATTGTTTGAATTAAACCATTCAGATGTATTGAGATTTTGCCCATCATAAATATGGAAGCGAAATGATTGATTTAAAAAATCATGAATAGGCAATGAACGAGTAAACCTAACTCCTTTATTGATAGAAATATCCGAAGAAACGTTCCAATCACCATATACGTTGGTCATAGAATAATTATTATTATTTATCTCAAGATACACATATTCCGGATAGTTTCCATCCCTATCGTAATAATTACACGAAAACTCATACATTGAGTATCGTGATTCTTCATTAGAATAGACATCTTCATTAATATTGAATATGTACTGAGGAGCATAATAATTTGAATAGTTATATAATGCAAAATAATCAAACATCATACCCTTATATAAAATGGGATCATAATCGTCATCTAAATTGCTAATAAACCTGAATTGGACATAGTTTCCAACATATTCAGTTAAATTGAACTTATCCATGAACCAATCCCTTTCTTGATTGGTATAAGTCTTTAAGGTTATCCATCCTGTCCAATTGAGGTTGATTTGTAAAAAGATAAAGTCTCCCCTATTTAAACTTGATCTTAAACCAAATCTAGCAAATGGTTGAGTCATGTTAGTATCAATTTCTGTTAAATTAAATAAGGGACTAAAAAAAGTGCCATTGGGATACAGATCTCCAAGATTATATGGTTGATAAGAATAATTGGAAGGAAATATATGATTTTGTCCAAAGTAAACAGAAGACCAATTCTGTTGGTAAATATAGGATCGATTATCATTAAAATTGCTCTGAGTTAGAAGATCCCATCCCGTTCCATTGAAATACCAGTTAGATAAACCCTCATTAAAATTATGAACATAGGGGAAAGATTCACTTTCGGTTGGAAACTCAATTTTAACGGTATAATTATCATAAACTGGAAATCTTATGTCGTGAGTTCCATCACTAGCACTAAAGAAATAATGATATTCACCTGGAGAGGGAAATTCGATGAGTTGGCTTCGAAATTGAGCGCCATCGGTATAATTGTTATCAAATTCAATTAATTGGGAGAGCGTATAATTCTTTGAAGTTTCGATTATATGAACTAATACTTCTTGAGGAGGCACATTGGTGCTATCGGCATCAAAATAATCAATATAAAACCAATATCTATCTATTGAATAATTTTTAAGGGGAGAATTGCCGAAAAATTCTTGTTGGCCTATAATAGTATCATTTTTTTCTCCTCCAAAATAATTAATTGTAGGAATTTTTAACTCTGGAACATAGAGATTATCAATAATCGAAACATTTATACTAAAATCACTTGTTCCATTATTGGCTTTTACAATCACTATGCACTCGGTTTCATTTATTCTGGGAGTGAAATAGAAAGAATCGAATTTCCCATACCATTTTTGGGTTGATTCTAATAAAATCGGTTCGCCATTTTGATCTGATTCATTCGAGAAAAGAAACATGTCAAAATCACTTTTTCCATCTACAACCGATAGATTAAATTGATATTGATTATCACTAACAAGTTGAATCTTTCTAGCAAATACATGATTTCCTAGGGGATTCAGTGAAGAGCTGATTAGATTATCTGAGATATTATTGGAAACTTCCATATATTTAGTTAAAGCATCAATAGCCGCCTGAATGTTTAACCTTCCATACCCTTCATGGCTATCCTTCAATGAATCAATAAAACCATTAAAAGAGGAAGGAGAGAAATTGCCTTCATCTATAATTGTATTAGGATCATCTTCTCTCTTAAGATTCGTCTCAGAAGCTGTCATTAATAGAATGGATTTTATCATTTTAGACCATTTTGACAAATCCTGGGCATTCCAGGAATCCCAATTACCCCATCTTGCTTCAATCAAGATGTTTATAGCCGCAGAAACAATTGCTGCTGATATTGACGTTCCTTCTAAAGAAGTTGTTTCATTAGACCTATAATCAGCACTTAAGATAGAGCGATGGCTTAAAATAGAACTACCACCTGGAGCTACAATATCTGGCTTAATTATGTCCTCTCCAATATTTTTCCCCATGCTGCTAAATGAACTAACTTGATCAATATCATTAATCGCTCCCACTACTATACAATCTTTATTCATAGCTAATTTGTTTAAAGGATCCGAACCTTCTACCCCATAATTTCCTGCTGCAATAACCACAAGTATGTTATTCTTTGTCACCTCATCAATTACTCTATTAATAGCACCATAATTATTACCTAATGAACCTATACTTAGACATACAGCTACTATATGTTTTAGTTCTCGATTTTGGATTACTCGAGACAAAGCACCGACTAAATCCGAAATGTAGCCTAAACCAGATTGATTTACAACTTTATACGATGCTATCTTTGATCCGTTCGCAATTCCCGTAAAATGATTAAAATTTGGAGTATTAACTTCGGGAAGAAATGAAAGTGTTGCGTTAAATGATAAGTTAGGATTAACTTCGCTTTTTTTATGGTATTTTAATACAAGATCGTAAATTCCCATCTCAGAAACTCTGTATTGGAATTCTTGGGTTAGATTAGGATTAAGAAATAAAGTGGAATTAACTAAAGTCGAGTTTAAGTAGAATTCAAACCATATCTTATCAATTTCAAGAACATTAAAGTCACAAATTGATGAGAACTTAACATTTGAATCAATTTCAGAAAGATTTAGGGTTGAAAGTTTTAAAGAATAATTTTTTGACGGAATATATTCTTCAAATAACTCTAAATGCGAATAATTACCATATATATTTATGATTGATGATTCTGTGGAATTATAGGTTCTAGTTCCCGTTCCTGCAATTATGGATGACAGAAAGGTACCATGTCCATTATCATCGGATATAGGGTCGCTATCTATAAAATTATACCAATCACTGACTTTTTCTTTAAGGAAGTCATGATTGGAACTTATTCCACTGTCTAATAAAGCAATAGAAGAGTTAGTATTACCAGTATAACCATTTACACTCCAAGTCGAATTAACAGCATGACTTTGAACTGCAGCATAATTCATTTGCACTTCTGTAATTTCATCCCTTTCAATATTGATATCTGGAAATTCCTTTTTATATTCAGATATATTTTCGAGAGGAAATATCCCAGCAAAACCCGAAAATTCATTAAATGTTCCATTCCACTTTCTCTCATAGTTGATTATTCCATCATAGTTCAAGAATCGGGTTTCGACAGAGACACTATATGAAGAACTGTTAAAATATACAATAACTGGAGCAATTTCCCCATCTGCTCCTTTTAAATTGGTCCTTTCGATTAAAGATTGATGCTTATCAAGGTTAATATTATTACCAATGAAATTATATAAACCACTTCCCGTAAAACTGATAACAATAACTATGAGACCAATCAGTATCCATCGTTTATTCATTAGAATCACCTGTGCTTCCTTTTGGAATTTCAGTTAAGTCAGTACGAATGCTTGAATTACTACTAGATGTTGAGCTAAAAAAATCTCGTAAGTTGCGTTCAATATTAAGTACGGAAGTGACAGAATAATCTTTAAAAAGACTCATTTCATAACGTTGTCGTTCATATTTCTTCGAATTATATTTATGCTTTTGCCAAAGAAAAACTGTTAGAACTATAATAACCCCTAATGAAGGAACGATAATAAACAGAACTTGAGTAGTTTTTGGAATGATTATCTTTATTTGAATTTCATTTGATTGATATTTTATCTTATTAAGTAAATAATGTTCGATAAAGGCTGGTTTTAAGTTTATTAGTGATTGGGTTTTTGCTTTTATTTTATACATAAAACTAATAGCCTCCCCGGACCGTAAACAAGTAATCTCATTTACCAAATTTCCATCAATTAAATCGAAATTGATACCCGAAAAACTGATGGTGTCCTGTAAACTAACATTTTTAATACAAATTGTACCAGTATTAATAACGGTGATATTGACAGATACAATATCTCCGATTTCTATTTGACTATGGTCAACTGATTTTAAAATTGTGAGGTTCACGACTCCGAGTACAATCGATTCCGAATTCTTAATTTGGATTATTCTACTTTCTGAACACTCAAAGTAATTAAGTGGGGGATATAAATATCCCTTCCAATCTTTTTTATAGAGAGTTAACGAAAATGATTTCATCTGATTATACTCAATATTGGTAAGAGTGAATGATTGATTCTCAGGGATTAAATCACCATATTGGTCTCCAGTTAAGAAAATAATTGATGAGATATTGAACTCATCTATGCCTGAATTTTTAATTCTAAAAGTTAAATTAAAATATTCACCAATTTGTGGCCCATTAGTTAAGGCATTTAAACTAATCTCAACTGTTTTAACAAAAGGAAATCGAACTTTATAATCAATCGGAGAGGAAAAGAAAACCTCATTTGGTATAGCTGTTAAATGAGTAGAATTAAGGTTAGCAACCGTTTTATTATTCTCATATTTAATAGAAAGTTTACTTATCTTTGCGGAATTTGGACTATAAAAAGAAAAATTAAGCTTCTTTTGTACATTTGGCATTATTTCAGGTATTATTTTGGTTAATGTACTATTTTCAAGTATAAATTCACTCACTTGGTTAGGAATTCCAGGAATCAACACCGAAATGTTGACATTATAAGCAGTTTCCGAACCAATATTTTGTAGAAATAAGTGATAGTTGAGTAGATCTCCTTGGACACAATTATAATTATCTAAATATCCATATGCGACAATAGAAGCCATATTGTAGGTACTGAGAGTAATCGTATTAGATCTTCGGACATACTGAATATTGCCACTCAAAGAACTATAAATAATTCTTGAACCTAAGACTTGATAGGTATTAACATCGCGATAAGAAAGTTGAATATCAAAATTATCGATAGAAACATTGAAGCTAGAAGAATCGGTTCCTCTCATTCTAATTAGAATAGTCTGATTTTCTCTTGTATAAGGATCAAAAATCCACTCTAAAGAACCCTCATTACGTTCAAAAGAAAATTCTAAAGTACTATTACCGTCTGAACTCGAGAAATTGTTAATATCACTAAAAAGCTCTGAGGAATAATTAAAAACTTCGAGAATTAAATTATTTGGAATATCGGTTAAATTTATTAAAATGGATACACGGTCTAATGAATTATTCTCGAAATCTATTACAGTAAAATTTTTAAAAAGGAATTGAATATCGATTTCATGATATCCGACATAAGTCTCCTCTGATTCAATAACCCAACTCTGGTTATCATTCTCTAAGGCCATCTGGGGGCTGGTATCCGCAGTAGGTTTACCAGAAATTATAAATGGTAAACTAGGATAATCTTCTTTTATAAGAAAGCTATAATTATAAAATGGAGTGAAGGAATCATATTCCTCAATTGAAAAGTTACTAAATTCATAGGATAATTTTTCTCCAGGTTCTAAAAACCAATTTTCTTTATTCCAAATACTTTCTTGATTACTAAAGGTATTTCTTAGATCACTTATGGAAACCCCTACAGTATTTAAAGAATCTAATAACTGTTGATGCGAAGAAGTCATTATTGTAATGACTTCATCCATCTTTTCATTATAAGGTAAAAGATTTGATACATTTAATAATTCTGGATAATAATAATCAATGATTCCCGCCCCTGTGGTGTCAAAATAGAAGATACGTGGCTTTTCATTAAAGTGAAAAAAATCCTCTACGGAGCTATATTGTCCAGAATAAATTACACTTATAATCTCCCAAATTGCATCTTCTAGATCTTGATCTAAGCCTAGGAAAACGCCTGCAGGTCCAACAATAAGAGCGAAAGCATTCTCTATATCTAATGGAATTTCAGTTGGATTCCCCCAAATTGTATTATTGCCTACATTTTCCACAGTAATATTAAAAGAAAAGGAATTATAAACACCATAAGATGCATTATCTCCGATTAGATCCTTTTTCATTATTATTGATGGTTCAGAGTAATCACTTGTATAGGAGACTAAAAAACTACTAAGTGGATTTAAGATACCGGTCGGTATTCCTTCAAGACCTTGGAAGCCAATAATTGATAAAAAGTTAATATAATCCTCTGGATCATTTAAATTGACCGGTTTCACATAAGATTTCTTAATTCCTTCAAAATCTCTCCAAAAGAGTTCAAGAGAATAATCCTCCAATGATTCGATATCAAAATCAATATCGGCGTAAAATAATATAGTTTCGATTTGTTCTAACAAAAAGCTATAGAAATCATAATGTGTTGGGTTCACATTCGTGATTTCAGTAGACAAAATATTAATGTTGATATCACTCATGAATGCTCCTAATAATGCAATAAATATTTTCTCACTAGGTCGTAAAGCCTCTCCACTATAATTTAATGCTTTCCATAGGTTGAATTCATACTTATTATGGCTAACCTCATTAATGCTCCCTTCAGTTCCTTCATATTGAACCATTAAATTAGTATAATGTGATTGATTACTCAGGGATAACTCTCCTAAAACCTCTGATAATGCGTCCATATCTCCCTCGGTTTCAGTTTCGTTAGTTCCTATTAGATCCGTAAAATTACCAAATATTGTAGGATAATCTAATAATATATTTCTAAATATCACACAAATA
>Ga0180433_10010502_pt1 | contig 11132 bp, 10 predicted proteins | sample SS_ome_8_FD_132980 | JGI IMG/M metagenome (GOLD analysis project Ga0180433, IMG submission 132980) | Hypersaline lake sediment archaeal communities from the Salton Sea, California, USA - SS_1_D_1 metaG | ecosystem: Environmental > Aquatic > Non-marine Saline and Alkaline > Hypersaline >...
ACGTTTGCGACAGAGGAAATTTATCAGGCATTTTATGATGACTATGACAAACTGAAAACGTTTTTCCACGGCCATTCGTACACGGGGAACCAGCTTGGATGTGCCGTTGCGCTGGAAAATTTGCGCCTGTTCGAATCGGAAAAAATCGTCACTCAAGTTGCGGAAAAGTCGAAAATAGTGGAATCGCTTTTTCATGATCTTGCAGCGCTCCCTCATGTCGGCGACATCCGCCAGCTCGGTTTAATGAGCGGGATCGAACTCGTTCAGTCGAAAGAAACGAGGCAGCCTTATCCGCCTGAAGAGCGAATCGGATACCGGGTGTCTTTGAAAATGAGGGAGCTTGGCATGCTGACGAGGCCGCTCGGGGATGTTATCGCATTTCTTCCTCCGCTCGCCAGCACCGCCGATGACCTGAGCACCATGGTGTCCATTATGAAAGAAGCGATTCAAGAGGTTACAGGCCGTGCACATTGACGAATGGCTCAGCAGTCGGCTCGCCAGGACGAAGGCAGCCGGGCTTTACCGCTCGCTTAAACCGCCTCAAGCTGACGCGGAAGCGAAACGTACGAATTGGGCGTCAAACGATTATTTGAGCCTGGCGAACGACAAACGGCTGATTCATGCCGCAGAAACGGCCTTCCGCCGCTTTGGAGCCGGAAGCACAGGGTCAAGGCTGACGTCCGGCAATACCGAATGGCATGAAAAACTTGAGCGGAAAATCGCCGGTTTTAAGCAGACAGAAGCCGCTCTCTTGTTTTCAAGCGGATATTTGGCCAATATCGGCGTGCTTTCGTCTTTGCCTGAAAAAGGAGACGTCATATTAAGCGATCAATTGAACCATGCGAGCATCATCGACGGCTGCCGCCTTTCAAAAGCTGATACGGTTGTTTACCGCCACACGGATATGAATGATCTTGAAGAAAAACTCCGCACCGCACAGAGCCGTGCTCGCCGTTTTATTGTGACAGACGGCGTGTTCAGCATGGACGGCACAATTGCGCCGCTTGACGAAATCATGCTCCTTGCCAAGCGGTACCGGGCCTTTGTCATCGTTGATGATGCCCACGCAACAGGGGTTTTGGGAGATGCCGGCAGGGGAACGGGCGAGTATTTCGGCGTCTCCCCAGATGTTGTGATCGGCACGTTAAGTAAAGCTGTAGGCGCGGAAGGCGGCTTCGTCGCGGGCTCTAAAGCATTGATCGATTTTTTGCTGAATCATGCGAGAACGTTTATCTTTCAAACGGCTGTCCCGCCCGCAAGCTGTGCGGCGGCATGCAGAGCTTTAGACATCATTAAAGACAGCCGGGATAAACGCCGGCTTTTGCAATCATCGGTGACCACGATCAAACGGGGTCTCGAGGATATCGGGTTTACGGTCAAGGGAGAAGATACGCCGATCATACCCGTTATGATCGGAGACCCTCAAAAAGCCGTTCGATTTGCAAACGGCCTCAAGGAGAAAGGGATTGAGGCCCCGGCCATCCGCCCGCCGACTGTTGCGGAAGGAGAGAGCCGAATCAGGCTGACCGTCACCGCAGATCGCAAGTTAAGAGATATTGAAGCTCTATTAGAGGGGTTTAAATTAGTGGGAAGAGAGTTGAACTTGGTGAAATGAAGGGTTTTTTTGTAACGGGAACTGATACGGGAGTAGGGAAGACGTTTATCGCTTGCGGCCTTGCCGCTTTGTTGAAAGAGCAGCATGTTGATGTCGGCGTGTTCAAGCCGTTTTTGAGCGGAGAGCTTAGCAGCGATCCGCAGAGTGATACAGCACTTTTGAAGAACAGCTCTGAAACATCTCTCGCTGATGAGGAGATCACACCTTTCGTGTTTAAAGAGCCGCTTGCACCTTACACAGCAGGGAAGCTCGAAGGGAGGACCGTCGGGCTGGAAGATGCCGTGAACCATTGGAAAAAGATTAAGGATCGGCACGATTGCTTCATTGTTGAAGGGGCAGGCGGGATTGCGGTGCCGCTCGGAGAGGATTATTTCGTCAGCGACTTGATCAAAGCGCTCGATTTGCCGGCTGTCATTGTGGCTCGTCCCAATCTTGGAACGATCAACCATACGTATTTAACCGTCCAATACGCGAAACAAATGGGGATACGCGTGATCGGCATCGTGATCAACGGCATCAGCAGCCGGCCCGGACTTGACGAACAGACGAATCCGGACATGATTGAAAGATTTTGCGGTGTGCCGCTCCTCGGCGTTACGCCGAAGCTTGAAGACGTTTCACCAACACAAATTCACCACATGATCAAGGAGCATGTCGATGTTTCCTTGATTATGAATCAAATGCAAATGGGGGCAGAAACATGAATCAGTGGATGGAACTTGCAGAACGGGTGCTGGATGGCGGAGAAGTAACTGAAAAAGAGGCGCTTTCCATCTTGGAATGCTCGGATGACGACGTTCTCCTGCTTATGCATGCTGCATTTCAAATCAGAAAACGCTACTTTGGAAAAAAAGTAAAGCTCAATATGATTATGAATGCAAAATCTGGACTTTGTCCGGAAAACTGCGGCTACTGCTCGCAGTCTTCGATATCAAAAGCGCCGATCGACAGCTACAGGATGGTCGACAAAACGACCCTGCTTGAAGGTGCAAAGCGTGCGCACGATTTAAATATCGGAACGTATTGCATCGTGGCGAGCGGCAGAGGCCCGTCCAACAGAGATGTCGATCAAGTGGTCGGCGCCGTTAAAGAAATTAAAGAAACGTACGGCTTAAAAGTCTGTGCATGCCTCGGACTGCTAAAGCCCGAACAGGCCGAGCGGCTGAAGGAAGCCGGAGTGGACCGGTACAATCACAACATCAATACATCAAAAAGCAATCATTCAAACATTACAACGTCCCACACGTATGATGACAGAGTAAACACTGTGGAAACAGCCAAAAAATCCGGAATGTCCCCATGCTCGGGCGTCATTGTCGGGATGAAAGAGACGAAGCAGGATGTCGTCGATATGGCGAATAGCTTAAAGGCGCTTGATGCAGACTCAATTCCGGTTAATTTTTTGCATGCGATCGACGGAACTCCGCTGGAAGGGGTCAATGAATTAAATCCGCTTTATTGTTTAAAGGTTTTGGCTTTGTTCCGCTTTATCAACCCGACAAAGGAAATCCGTATTTCAGGGGGGCGCGAAGTCAACCTCCGCTCCTTGCAGCCGCTGGGGCTGTATGCCGCCAATTCGATCTTCGTCGGAGACTATTTAACAACGGCAGGGCAGAATGAAACAGAGGACCATAAGATGCTCCATGATTTAGGATTTGAAGTCGAATCGGTGGAAGAAATGAAAGCCAGTTTACAGCGGTAACACGGGGGAGATATAGCATGACGACAGAACTGCACGAGGCAGGGCCGCGTCTGAAATCGGATTCGGATTTTTGGAGAGATCCATATCTGTTTTACGATAAACTGCGGTCCGTTCATCCTGTATATAAAGGAACCGTTTTAAAGCATCCGGGATGGTATGTCACCGGATATGAAGAAGCGGCGGCGATTTTGAGGGACGCGGTATTTAAAAACCGCGTTCCTCTCCCTGAAGCCTCTACAAAATATGAACAACTTCACGAATTGCAGCGGAATATGATGCTGTTTCAAAATGAGTCTGGCCATAAGCGGATGCGGACGATTGTCGGCAAAGAATTCATGCCGCAGAAGACGGCATCTTTCCGTCCTGTTATAGAAGAAATCGTCCATGAATTGCTCGATCAGCTTGAAAACAAGAAGACGGCGGACATGGTATCCGAATTCGCCTTTCCTTTGGCAAGCCTTATCATTGCCGACATGCTCGGCGTCCCCGCAGAGGAGAGATATCAATTCAGGCAATGGACGGCGGATCTCATTCGAACGATCGATTTGACCCGCACACGAAAGGTGCTGGCAAAAGGCGGGGATACCGTTGCCAAGCTGACGGCGTATTTTAAAGATTTGATTGAAAAGCGAAAAGCTCATCCTTCTCAAGACCTGATCAGCACATTCGCCGGTCATGAGCAGCTCGCCGAAGATGAAGTTCTTGCGACGTGCATTCTGCTTGTGATTGCCGGGCACGAGACGACGGTCAACCTTTTGACGAACGGATTGTTTTTGCTCATGAACCATCCCGGCCAGCTCAGCGCGCTGAAAGAAAATCCGCTGCTGATTGAGTCAGCCGTTGAAGAATGCCTGCGCTATGAAAGTCCGACACAGCTGACAGCGCGCACCGCGTCAGAGGACTGTGAAATCAACGGGAAGATCATCAAAAAAGGAGAGCGCATATACATCCTTTTAGGCGCCGCCAACCGCGATCCGAAGATATTTCAAAATCCGCATGTATTTGACATCACGAGAAAACCGAATCCGCACCTTGCCTTTGGAGCCGGTGCACACATATGTTTAGGCTCGGCATTGGCGCGGCTCGAAGCGCAAATTGCCATTCCCGTATTGTTGGAGCGGCTGCCTAAGTTGAAGCTTGCTTCAACAGACGTTCCATTTCGCAGGTTAATCGGCTTTAGATCGCTGGCCGAGCTGCCTGTCATCCTCAATTAAAGACAAAAAAGGGCTGGCTTACAGGTGCCGGCCCTTTTTAATCTTTCTTTTCATTTTGCGTGATATAGGTTTCCAGAAGCGCTTTTAATTCTTTAACCTCCGCGCGCAGTTCTTTGATTTCTTTTGTATCCTCTTTCAGCTCGCCTGTCTCATCTTCTATTTCCTGAGAAATTTTTTGTGCATTATTCACGATTTCCCCGACGATCAAGTTGATCATAATGAAAGTCGCAATGATGATAAATGAAACGAAATAGAGCCATGACCAGCCGCTCTCGGCAAAAATCGGCCTGAATATGCCGCTTGCCCACGATTCGAGCGTAAAGGTTTGGAACAGTGTCAGAAGGCTGAGCTGCAGGTTGCCGAAGTATTCCGGCGCGATAGCAGAAAAGAACATCGTACCGATGACGGCGTACACATAAAAAATGATGCTCATCAGAATAATGACGCTGCTGATAGTCGGAATCGCCATAAACAGCGCATTGACGATCCTTCTTAATGAGGGAACGGAAGTGATCGTCCGCAGCACCCGCAGCACCCGGAAGATACGGAGAACGCTGACGAAATTCGTATTGTAAAGAATCAAACTGCCGGCGACGATTACGAAGTCAAAAACGTTCCAGTTGTTTTTAAAAAAGTGCTGTTTTTGAACGAATAGTTTAAGAGATAGTTCGATGACAAATATCGTTAAAAACAAACAATCCACAATAAAAAATACTTTTTGATAAGGTTTAAAGAAAGCGTAAGTTTCCAAACCGATCGAGATGGCATTCAACACAATGACCGTCGTTATGAATGACTGAAACAGCCGGCTTTCAATCAATGCCGAAACTTTACTTTGAACTGAAAATCGATTTTGATGAGTGTTCACTCTGATTATTTGTCCTCCTGTTTAGTTGTCCATTTCTATGATACGTTACAGCAGCAGGATGATGTCAAGTCAGTTCTTTTTTTTGTATCGAAAAAACTTAACGTTTACGTAAAAGTATAATAGTAGTATAATAGAAAAGAAGAAAAATCTCGGGGGGATATGGACGTGGAGTGGATGAAGATTGATCAAATGGCCAAGCGAAGCGGCCTGACGAAAAGAACGATCCGCTTTTACGAAGAAATCGGTCTGCTTTCTTCACCGAAGCGGACGGAAGGCGGTGTCCGTCTTTACTCTGAAGACGATCTTGAAGAGCTTGAAAGAGTGATCAGCGCGAAGGAAGTGCTGGGATTCTCGCTGCAGGAGCTCCAGCAGTTCATGGAAACGGGCAAGCACTTGGAGATGAATAAAGAAGGATACCTTTTATCGCTGGACAAACGGGAACGAAAAGAAAAGCTCGAAGACATTCAGAGGATGCTGAATGAACAGATGAGAATGATTGATGAAAAAATTGAGAAATTTCAATCATTCAAGAAGCGCTTGGAGGCTATGCAGGCAAAAGCCGAGAATGCGCTTGAATTAATTGATTAAACAAGAAAAACGCTATTTTTATAGCGTTTCTTTATTTGCAAAGAAAGGTTTGATAGATCATGAATGAACAACCACCTGAGAACTCAAGTATGTTTAAACAGCCAAAAGCGGTCTGGGCCGTGGCCTTTGCCTGCGTGATCTCGTTTATGGGGATCGGGCTTGTCGATCCGATTCTGCCGGCGATTGCGCGGCAGCTGCATGCTTCCCCCAGCCAAGTTTCGCTTTTATTTACAAGCTATCTGCTAGTCACAGGTTTCGCCATGCTTTTATCAGGCGCCGTATCGAGCCGGATTGGGGCAAAGCTGACGTTAATCAGCGGCTTGATCCTGATCATCGTTTTTGCAGGCTTGGGCGGGCTTTCGCATTCCATTTCTCAGCTCGTCGGCTTTCGCGGCGGCTGGGGACTCGGAAATGCCATGTTTATCTCAACTGCGCTTGCCGTCATTGTCAGCGTGGCATCTGGCGGAAGCGCAAAAGCCATTATTTTGTATGAGGCGGCTTTGGGATTGGGCATTTCGGTTGGACCGCTTGCCGGTGGAGAGCTTGGCACAATATCGTGGAGAGCGCCGTTTTTCGGCGTATCGGTTTTAATGGCGGCCGCTCTTTTGGCCATCTTTTTTCTTTTGCCGCCTGTCCAAAAGCCGCGGAAGAAAATTTCCGTCAGCGCGCCGATCAAAGCGCTTCGTTATAAAGGGCTATTGACGCTTTCAGGCGCCGCATTCTTATATAACTTCGGTTTCTTCACCCTGCTTGCATATTCGCCGTTTGTTCTTGACTTAAATGAACGGGGCCTCGGCTACGTCTTTTTCGGCTGGGGGCTGTTTCTTGCGATCACTTCCGTTTTCATCGCTCCGGCCGTACAGCGGATCTTTGGAACCGTCCGCTCGCTGATCTTTCTGTTTATGCTGTTTGCAGCTGATTTGCTCGCGATCGGGATTTGGACGGAGCACATGGCGCTCGTCATCGGGGCGATCATCATAGCCGGAGGGATTCTGGGCATGATCAATACAATTTTGACAACAGCGGTGATGGAAGCTGCGCCTGTCGAACGGTCTGTCGCTTCATCTGCCTACAGCTCCATCCGGTTCATCGGCGGGGCCATTGCGCCTTGGATCGCCGGTGTGTTAGCCGATCATTTTACTGCGCATACTCCCTATTTTGCAGGATGCATCGCCGTGCTTGCCGGCATGGCTGTTTTGACTGGAGGCCGCCGTTATTTGGCAGGCATCAAAGCCGGTCATTAATGAAAACAGCGTGTCGAGAAACCCTCGCATTCGTTGTCAGGCCTGCGCGTCGGTGCTCACGAATAGAGGAAGGATCGGCGACTAACCGCCCAGGCGTCCTGCCTGAACGTCGCCGTCATCACCTCCTGTGAAAGTCCGCTCCGATGCTCGGCCTTCCTAGACTGCAAAGGTTTTCAATCACGCAGAAAGGATGACAAAATCCCAAAACAAAAAGCCGTTTTGGGATTTTGTCAACAATCTGAAAGCTTGTTTCCCTAAAAGGAAACAAGCTTTTTTTGTTTATAAAACTTTCGTTGTCCATGACTCGCAATTCCATGTTTCTGTCGCGATGTCCATATAGAATTCAGGTTCGTGAGAGATGAGCAGGACGGAGCCTTTGTATTCTTTCAAAGCTCTTTTTAATTCTTCTTTTGCTTCAACATCAAGGTGGTTTGTCGGTTCATCGAGTACAAGCAGGTTCGTTTCCGAATTGATAAGCTTGCATAGTCTGACTTTTGCTTTTTCCCCGCCGCTTAATACGGATACCCTGCTTTCGATATGCTTTGTCGTCAGTCCGCACTTCGCCAGAGCCGCGCGGATTTCGTACTGTGTAAAGGACGGAAAGTCGTTCCACACTTCTTCTATGCATGTGTTGTTGTTGGTCTCTTTGACTTCCTGCTCGAAATAGCCGATATGAAGGTGTTCGCCGCGTTCGACTTCTCCCGACAGTGGTGAAATTTCACCCAGAAGGCTTTTCAGCAATGTCGTTTTTCCGATGCCGTTGGCTCCGTACAGAGCGATCTTTTGGCCCCGCTCCATTCTCAAGTTCAGCGGACGGGACAGCGGCTCATCATAGCCGATGACGAGCTCTTTCGTTTCAAAAATCAGCTTTCCGGATGTTCTTGCTTGTTTAAAATGAAATTCAGGCTTCGGTTTTTCCGAAGGGAGCTCGATCATATCCATTTTATCGAGCTTTTTTTGCCGGGACATCGCCATATTTCTTGTGCTGACGCGCGCTTTGTTGCGGGCGACGAAATCTTTCAGCTCCGAAATCTCCTGCTGCTGTTTCTTGTAGGCTGCTTCAAGCTGCTGTTTTTTCACTTCGTATACTTCGCGGAATTGGTTGTAGTCGCCGACATAGCGGGTCAGCTCCTGGTTTTCCACATGGTAGATCAAATTAATGACGCTGTTTAAAAACGGAATGTCGTGAGAAATCAAAATAAAGGCGTTCTCGTACTCCTGCAAATAGCGTTTCAGCCATTCGATATGCTGTTCGTCCAGGTAGTTTGTCGGCTCATCGAGCAGCAGGATGTCGGGCTTTTCCAAGAGCAGTTTGGCAAGCAGCACCTTTGTCCGCTGGCCGCCGCTCAAATCCGCGACATCCCTGTCAAGGCCGAGATCGTTAAGCCCGAGGCCGCGGGCGATTTCTTCAACTTTTGCGTCAATCGCGTAAAAGTCGTTGTTGGTCAGGGCGTCCTGGATCGTTCCGACTTCTTCGAGAAGCTTTTCAAGCTCATCGGGGTCAGCCTCGCCCATTTTTGTGTAGATGGCATTCATTTCTTCTTCCATCGCAAATAAATAATGGAAAGCGTTTCTCAGCACGTCGCGGATTGTTTGTCCGCGCTCAAGTGATGTATGCTGGTCAAGATAGCCGACCCGGACCTTTTTGGACCATTCCACTTTTCCTTCGTCAGGCTCAAGTTTGCCTGTAATGATATTCATGAAGGTCGATTTTCCCTCGCCGTTTGCTCCGATGAGACCGACATGTTCGCCTTTCAGCAAGCGAAAGGATATATCATGAAAGATCGCCCGGTCCCCAAAACCGTGGCTCAGCTTTGTGACTGTAAGTAAACTCATGTTTTGCACCTCAAAAAATATAATCTGTATTCTATAAGATTATATCGAACTCAGAGGGAACAATAAAAGAAAAATTGCGCAGCCGCTTTTGTTTTGAGATACTAGGAGCAGAATCAACCTGATAAAAGGAGAAAAACATGACAGAAAGATGGCCATTTTTAAATAAAGCAAAACCGTTTATTCAAGAAAACTGGAAGGCATCGGGCTTTCAAGAGCCGACGAGTGTCCAAAAAAATGCAGTCGATCTGATTTTGGACGGGCGTGACGTGATCGCCGAGTCGCCGACTGGAACAGGCAAAACGCTCGCTTACGTCCTGCCGATTCTGGAAAAGCTGGAGGCGGATCAAAAGAACGTGCAAGCTGTGATTTTGGCTCCGTCCCGCGAGCTTGTCATGCAGATTTTTGATGTGATCGTCGAATGGAAAAAAGGATCGGATATCAGAGCCGCTTCCCTGATCGGCGGCGCCAATGTTAAAAAGCAGCTGGAAAAGCTGAAAAAACACCCGCACATCATTGCGGGCACACCTGGACGCGTATTTGAGCTGATTAAAATGAAAAAACTGAAAATGCATGAAGTGAAGACGATCGTCCTTGACGAAACCGATCATCTGCTTACGCCGGAGCATCGCGGGACGATACAAAGCATCATCAAATCGACGCTCCGCGACAGACAGCTCCTCTGTTTTTCGGCGACTTTAAAAGACGACGCCGAACGCGAGCTCCGCGGTATGACGACAGAAGCGGAAGTTCTCAGGATCAAGAGGTCGAAAGAAGAATCTGCAAAAATCAAACACCAATTTCTCGTATGCGACCAGCGGGATAAGGTGAAGATCCTGCAAAAATTCTCGCGGCTTCCAGGTATGCAGGCGCTCGTCTTTGTCAAAGACATCGGCAACTTAAACGTGTATGCCGAAAAGCTCAAATTTCATCATGTCGACATCGGCGTCCTTCACAGCGAGGCAAAAAAAATCGAGCGCGCCAAAATATTGCAGGCATTTGAAGCAGGTGAATTCACACTGCTTCTCGCGACCGATATCGCAGCGCGCGGAATCGACATCGAAGATCTCCCTTATGTCATCCACGCCGATTTGCCAAACATTGAAGGCTATATCCACCGGTCGGGAAGGACGGGAAGAGCGGGGAATGAAGGAACCGTGATCAGCCTTGTCAACCGCATTGAAGAGGAAAGGCTGAAAAAGCTGGCGAAGAAGCTTGAAATCCCGCTTCAGCGGATCGTGTATGAAAGAGGACGGATTATTGAAAGATAAGAAAGAGGCCTGCTGCCGGCAGGCCTCTTTTTTATATGAATGCTCAGGCATTGTCGGAATCGGCGACTTTGATCAGCTGTTTGCCGAGGTTTTTTCCTTCAAACAAGCCTAAAAATGCCTCAGGTATCCGCTCGAAACCTTCTGTTATCGTTTCCTCATATTGAAGCTGCCCGCTTTTGACCCATTCGGCGAGCTGTTTGGTTCCTTCAGGAAAGCGGTCCCTGTAATCGTTGACGACAAATCCTTTCATCAGGGCGCTTGTTTTAATTAAGGCCGTTTGTACACGCGGCCCCATATCATCTTCTGCGCTTTTGACGTTATAAGAAGAAATCGCCCCGCAAACCGGAATTCGTGCAAACTTATTGAGCAGGGGGAAGACAGCATCTGAAATCGTGCCTCCGACGTTGTCAAAGTAAACATCGACACCGTCCGGACAAGCTTGTTCAAGCGCTGAGGCCATATTTTCCGTTGTTTTATAATTGATTGCTTCATCAAAACCGAGCTTTTCTTTTAAGTATGCCGTTTTTTCGTCAGAGCCTGCAATACCGACGACTCTCGCCCCTTTGATTTTGGCAATTTGTCCGACGGCGGAGCCGACTGCTCCGGCGGCACCGGAGACAACAACCGTTTCACCGGCTTTTGGCTGTCCGATGTCCAAAAGTCCGAAATAAGCGGTCAAACCGGTCATGCCGAGAATCCCAAGAAAAGCGGTAACAGGCGCGAGGGACGGATCGATTTTCTGCAGATTGTCTTCGCGAACCGCTGAATACTCCTGCCAGCCCAAGCGGCCCAAAACA
>Ga0180433_10010505_pt1 | contig 11131 bp, 11 predicted proteins | sample SS_ome_8_FD_132980 | JGI IMG/M metagenome (GOLD analysis project Ga0180433, IMG submission 132980) | Hypersaline lake sediment archaeal communities from the Salton Sea, California, USA - SS_1_D_1 metaG | ecosystem: Environmental > Aquatic > Non-marine Saline and Alkaline > Hypersaline >...
GTCACATGGGTTGCCATAACCGCCGCACCATCAACGACCGTGTATCCTGCAAATTTCGCCTCATCTCCTTTGTTTTCAGGGACCCATACAGCTGGGAGGTCAAAGGCAGGTTCCCTGGTTGGAATGCCATCGATCTTTTGAACCGCATCGCCTGGATCCATGGCCATTAAATGATTGACCATCAATTCATACTTGTCCACCTCCACACCCTTGATAAGAATTCTGTAGGCAGATGGCTTCAGATTGAGATTATCCCTGATATGAATGGCCGGAATGACCATACCCATTTCCAAGGCAAACTGTCGCCTGATCGATCTGATCCGCTCCAGAAGCTGCCCGTCCTGCTGTCTATCTACCAGAGGAATGATGGCATATCCCACCTCAAGCTCCATGGGATCAAGCATGAGAAGGTGTTCCACTGATTCAGGGGCAGTCTCAGCTTTTTCTGCCTCGGCCTCTTTAAGGTGTTCCACGGCCGCCGCTCTCTGTCCTTTTCTGTCGAATAGATAGGCGGCGCCCCCAACGATGGAACCGAGGAGCATGAATGGGATATGAGGCAGGCCTGGAATAAGCCCGAAGAAAAAGATGACCAGAGCCCCAAGATAGACCGCTCGTGGATTGGACAAGAGTTGTTTACCAAAATCAACGCCCATGCTTGATTCGGCAGCTGCTCGGCTCACTACAATGCCTGCCGATGTTGAGACGATCAGAGCAGGAATCTGGGTGACGAGCCCGTCACCCACTGTAAGGAGGGTGTAGTTCTGGGCGGCCACCACAATGGGCATCTTTTGTTGGAGCACTCCGATCACAAAGCCGCCAATGATGTTGATACATGTAATAATAATCCCTGCAATGGCATCTCCTCGAACAAACTTGCTTGCGCCATCCATGGCTCCGTGGAACTCAGCTTCCCTTGCAATCAGGTCCCGACGGTGCCGGGCCTCATTCTCATCGACCAGGCCCGCATTCAGATCGGCATCAATGCTCATCTGCTTCCCAGGCATGGCATCAAGGGTAAAACGTGCAGCCACCTCAGCTATGCGTCCAGATCCTTTGGTAATGACCACAAAATTGATGATCACAAGAATCATGAAGACAACGAGGCCTACAACGTAATTGCCGCCAACGACAAAACTGCCGAACGACTTGATGACCTTTCCTGCAGCGACGGCGCCTTCGTTTCCATGAAGGAGGATGAGCCTTGTGGAGGCGACGTTCAAGGAGAGCCTGAACAGGGTGGCGACCAATAGTACAGAAGGGAATATGGCAAAATCCAAAGGTTTGACCGTATACATGGCCATAAGAATAACAATAATAGAAAAAGTGATATTGAGCGCTAACAGAAAATCCAGTAAGAAAGGGGGTAGCGGTATGATCATGACCATCAAAATGGCGACCACACCTACCGCCATGAGGGAATCGCTGCCATTGCCTAAAAATGTACGGCGTAAAGTCGCTTCTGTTGCTGAAGCCAAAAAAAATACTCCTAACTAGTGCCTGAACGAGAGGCCATGCTCAGGCAAAATCTCAATATCTAAATACTGATCACTGGCCGCTGTCTCGCTTTTCATTTACCGAATTTTGCCCTTTATCCTGTAGACATAGGTCAAGACCTCAGCCACCGCATGATACAAAGCAGAGGGGATCTCACGGCCAATCTCAACCACCTCATAAAGCCTCCGAGCCAACTCTTTGTCTTCAACGATAGGTATATGATGCTCCTTGGCCAACGCCTTAATCTTTTCAGCTAACGCCCCAGCCCCTTTAGCCACAACCTGTGGCGCATTCATAACACCACTGTCATACCGAAGAGCCAGGGCGAGATGTACCGGGTTCGTCACAATCACATCAGCCTTTGGCACTTCTTGCATCATCCGCCTCCTGGCCATCTCTTGTTGAACCCTTCTTATCCTCGACTTGACGAGAGGATCTCCTTCGCTCTGCTTGAGCTCTTCTTTCACCTCCTGCTTAGTCATCTTCAACTTCTGTTCAAACTGCCACTTCTGAAAGGCATAATCGAGAACAGCCAGAAAGATCATCGCTATTGAAACCCGAAGAAAAATTTTCAAGATAACTTTCAAAATATATAGAGCGATGCTGGGAACCTCCATCTCTCCCAGGGATACAAATCGGGCCATTTCCCCTTTTACCGTCCAATAGACGATGAGGCCCACCAGAGTGAGCTTGGCGATTGACTTGAACAGTTCCACGAGAGAGTGCTTGGAAAACAGCCGTCCTATCCCTTTGATGGGACTCAGTTTAGAAGGCTGGGGTATGAGTGGCTCCCAAGTAAACAGCCAGCCAACCTGCGCAACGTTGGTGAGAATCCCAATCACAAATACAGCAATCATCAGGGGGGCCATGATGATGATAAAGCGTTGCACCATGTCATAATTAAGCGCCAAGAAATCCATCATGCCTAAACTGGGCCTCGCTATCATGGAAAAGCTCTCTTGCATCAAAGATCTTATATGGCTGTAGATAAACGATCCGAACAGATAAAGGGTTGAAAGCCCGGTTAACAGCACAGCTACAGAAGGGATCTCGCGGCTCTTGGCGACCTGGCCCTTTTCTCTTGCGTCTCTCCGTTTTTTGGAGGTTGCCTTTTCGGTCTTGTCTTGAAAATCTCCCTCTGCCAACGCCTAACCCCCCACTGGTCCCATCATGACCTTAAACATGGATTCAAGCCCCACCACATATCGCTCCACCAGGCAAAGGAGAACCCTCAAAGAAATGCCAAAAAAGAACAGCCCAACAACAATTTTCAAGGGGAAGGCAACAATAAGGATATTCATCTGCGGCACCACTTTAGCCACAATGCCGAAGGCTGCACTTGTGAAAAGCAGGACAGCAATGGCTGGTGCGCCGAATTTGATCGCCAGGGTGAACATATCCCCTGAGGCTTCCAAGATGTTTTGGAAAAGTCCATCTCGCAATCCAAAGGACCCCACTTCCACGATAGAAAAGCTATCAACCAGCGTCTTCAGCAAGATATGGTGGCCGTTGAGGAGGAGAAAAACCAGAATGGCGATCCAGTATCCCATATGGGCCACGATGGGCGTCTGGGCACCCGACTCAGGATCCATAACATTAGCAATGGCAAATCCCATTTGAAACCCAACAAGCTGACCTCCCAATTGAATGGCAGCAAAGAACAACCGTATGGTCAGTCCGATGACCAATCCGAAGATTAACTCAGAAACGATAAGGTTCAGACTCGATAGCAGCGTTTCCGGAAATAGATTCGGATCTGGCCGAACAACCGTGAAGAGCGCGACACTGAGGATCAAGGCAAGCCCTGCCTTAACAAGATTGGGCAGCACGGCCGTCCCAAAAATCGGAAGCATGAACAAAACGATGCTGATCCTAGTCAAAATCAGAGCAAAGGACTTAAATTGTTCAGGCGAAAGGCTAATCATTTCCATAGGGCTATGAGTTACTTGTGCTTAAGATACAAATGAATGATCCTATATAAAATGAATCTCCCTGGCTGCCTCGAAACGCCCAACCATGACGGGTAGCTTTTGACTTCATTCGTCACCGTTTCATCGGATATAGTTGGGTATTTGTGTGATGCACTCCTGCGCAAAGCCGATGAGTTGCTGTAACATCCAGTTGGAAAAGAATAGAAGCCCCAAGAGCACAATCAGTATCTTTGGAACAAAGGTCAGTGTCATTTCTTGAATCTGGGTAACCGCTTGAAAGATGCTAACGCTCACTCCCACAAGAAGTCCAAGCCCAAGCAACGGCATGGCCACCAGAATGGTCACCTTGATGGCTTCCTGGGCAAATCCAATGACGAACTCTGGTGTCATGTCATCCGCTCACAAAACTCTTCACCAAAGAACCTACAATGAGATACCAACCGTCCATCAGCACGAAAAGGATGAGTTTGAAGGGCAGTGATATCATAACCGGCGGCAGCATCATCATCCCCATGGAAAGCAGAACACTCGCCACCACCATATCGATGATCAAAAACGGTACATATAGAACAAATCCAATAATGAAGGCCGTCTTGAGTTCGCTCACCACAAAGGCAGGAATAAGTACAGAAGAAGGAATATCCTGCGGCGTGTTCGGCTTGTCCAACCTGGCCATTTTCACAAACAAAGCCAAGTCCTTTTCCCTGGTCTGCCTGAACATGAACTGCCGAACTGGATACATGGCTGCCTTCAGTGCCTCGGTCTGAGATATGGCTTCATCGAGATAGGGTTTTATCGCCTTGTCGTTAACCTCCTGCCAGACCGGCATCATAATAAAAAATGTGAGAAACAAGGCGAGGCCTATCATAATCTGGTTTGGCGGCATCTGATGGGTACCCATCGCCTGTCTTAAGAACGAGAAGGCCACGGCTAGTCTGGTAAAGGACGTCATCAAGATCAAGATAGCCGGTGCCAGCGAAAGGATAGTCAGCAAAGCAACAATCTGAAGCAACACAGAAATCTGATGTGGGTTGTCTGTCTGTTCAACACCGATCTGAAGGGTGGGAAGGGGCACAGGTGCGCCCAATGCAGCGGCGCCCATGACTAACAACAATAAGAAGAAAATAACACAAAATGAAATTTTGCATTTCTCATTTCGTATTTTCTGCTTAACCCTGTCCTTCACTTGATCTCCCTTTGATGTTTAAAGAAGACATCAAGAGCTTGCCGAAAGGGCCACCCTTTCCACCAGGGGGCTTCGCCCCTTCAATTCGCTCCAAGACTTCAGATTTATTGATCTGAGCTAGACAAGTGATGTTTCCTGGTGTCATCCCAATCACCATCTTCTGGCCTGCGACGTCAATGAGTGCAATGCGTTCTTTTGGGGTCATATGATAGGATGACAGCACCCTGATGAGTTGCCCAGGCCCTGAACCTTGCTTCAGATAAGCAAATCGTTTCAAGAGAAAGAGAACAAGAATCAAGATTCCAAGAACAATGGACAACATCGCCAATGTCTTGAGGCCGGCACCCCAAAGGTCCGGTTGATACACCATGTCAGATGCTTCTGCTAAGCCGTTCAAGGCACCCTCTCTTTGAGTCCTGGCCATGGATCGTTTTGAGGCTTCATGTGGACATTAAACGCCAAAACTCTTAGAAGCTTGGCCGTAGCCCCAACTAACCCAACTTTTTGACCCTTTCAACGGGGCTAACAACATCGGTTAGCCTGACACCAAACTTTTCATTCACGACCACGACTTCACCGCGAGCGAACAGCTTTCCGTTTACGTAGATATCCATGGGTTCATCGGAAAGTCTTGTCAGCTCAACCACCGAGCCTTGTCCCAGTTGGAGCAAATCATTAACCAATAAGCGGGTCCGGCCCAGTTCCACCGAGATTTCCAGGGGGATGTCAAGAATGAAGTCGAGATCTCTGCTATCGCCCCCCCCTGCTGACGCCCCTGCTCCCTGACCAGCCTCAGTCAGCTCAGGGGACGTATTCTCCCCCTTGTCATCCTGTTCCTGCTCCATTGGTTGATCCTTTTCAGCGTTTGAGTTGTCAACGTTTTCTTGTGATAAATCGGACATAGGTCACTCCCATTGCTTTGGTGAGACATTACGTCCCAGTCATCCTTATGCATCTTTGACCGATCTTGATGGCCTGGTTACCCCTGACGACACCTGGACGTCCCTTAAACTTTGGCAAACCTTCAACTTTGGCAACCAACTCTTGGGTCACATCCTGTTCAAGCTGAATCACATCACCCACTGTGAGCCTGAGCAACCTCTCTGCAGTCATTTGCGCAATGCCCAGCTCCACAACCATCTCCATCTTTGTTTCCTGGATCCGCTCTTGCAAAGATTTTTTCCAGCCTGCGCCAACCTTGGGTTGATCGCCTTCCATGGTTGCCTGCAATTTGCTACGAATGGGTTCAATCGTAGAATAAGGAATACAGACGGTCATCAACCCCCCTATGCCATCCATCATGTCCAACTTGAAGCGAATCACGATAGCCAAATCACCAGGCAACGCGATGGTAGCAAATTGTGGATTGATCTCTGAGCGTATATAAGTCATTTTAACCTTATGAATCCGGTCCCATGCTGCTGCAAGGTCTTCCAAAGAGGCGCTGACCACCTTACGCATGATCCTATTCTCTATCGCTGTGAACTCACGGCCCTCAATCTTCATCTCCTCTGTTGCTTTACCACCAAAATAGCATTCGATCAGGCTGAAAACCAAAGGCGTGTCAAAAACCAAAAGAGCCTTTCCGACGAGGCCTTCTATGCGGAAAATGTGCAGACTCGTCGGCACGGGGAGGGAACCATGAAAATCCGCAAACTTGATCATGTCAGTGGGTTCTGCCACAATATCTATTTCTCTTCGCACCATCTTGGACAGCGTCGCCCTGAAGACGTTTGCAAAACGATTGTTGGCCATGTCGAGCGTTGGCACCTGGCCGCGAAGGGTCGGTTCCTGACGGGTAAAATCATAGGCAACGGCACCTTGGTCAGCGCGTGGGGAATCTGTTTCGATTTCAATTTCCCCACTTGAAACCCCTTTAAGCAGGCTATCGACCTCATCTTGTGACAAGACGTTGGACATAAGTCACCCCGCTGTCTACTGGACCACAAATTCCGTAAAGTAGAGGGTCCGGACAGCACCTCCTTGCAGCAATTGATTAATCCGTGCAATCAGTTCATTCCTGAGTTGAATTTTCCCCTCCGGTTTGCTGACATCTTCAAAGGTCTTGCTCGTAAGGAGTAGAAGAATCGCGTCCCTTAATTGTGGCGTTCGTTTTTTCAATTCACTGTTTACATCCTCACTGTCCACTTCAAGGTCGAGTTTTGCCTTCAGGTATCGCTTTCCGCGGTCGCCAAGCAAGTTAACGATAAAGGGGTCCATTTCATGAATGATCTCTGGTGAGGTATCCACTGCTGCCAGCGCCTCCTCGGTCTTGGCAGCGGTCTGGTCGTCCTTCTCAGAAGCTTTGCCCGCCCAAAGGAACTTCCATCCTGCAAAGCCACCTCCGCCCAACAAAAGCAACACCAGCCCAATGAGTATAAACTTTTTGGAAGAGCTCTTCGGGGCCGCTTCAGTCTCTTCAAGAGCCTCTTCGGGTTTGCTGTCCTGTTCTGCCATATTTATCTCCTTTCACCCTGGACTGATTTCCGTCTTTCTGTCATCCCTTAAGGGTGTCGCGATCTTGGTGCCATGCTGAAACGCGCCTTAATTCTGCATTTTCCATTGGATTTCGGCCCATCACTCATGGTGGATCAATCTTTCGTGCGCTACGTTCGTCTCAGGATAATTTCTACGCGTCTATTTTTCTCCCGGCCCTCTCTCCTATTATTTGAAAACTGCGGCCTTAAGTCACCGTAGCCGCCAACGGCAAACCTTTCGGGCGAGAGGCCTCTCGTTTCGACAAGATAGCGGTGCACATTCAAGGCCCTGTACAGGGAAAGCTCCCAGTTTGACCGATAACGTCTGCTGCGTGTGGGCACATTGTCTGTATGGCCCATGATAAGCACCTCGTTGGAAACAGCATCAAGGATATTGGCAAGGGCATTGAGAAGGGGGGAGAAAGTGGGCTTGACCCTCGCCTCTCCGGAATCGAACAGGACGTTTGCCTGCAATGAAATAACGACTCCCCGTTCGTCTTCTGAGAGACCCATGAGGGACTGCAACCCCATGAGTATTTGATGTTCATCTGTATCTTCTCCTGCTGAAAAGTAATCCTCCAACATCTTACGGTTGGTGATGTAGGCACCGGTCTGCCCTTCCGGGACGCCGATCTCGCTCGTTAGATCCTCGAGGAACTTTATCATCTTCAGATGAGACGTTTCCATGGCGCCACTGCCACCTGTAAGGTCCCGTGCACTCTTTATGGCCTTTAATTCACTTAACTCCAAAGGACCGCTTGCACCCGAAAAAATGCTGAACATGGTCTTCAGGGACTTCACGTCCATGGATGACATGGACAAAAGCAGGACAAAAAAGGTCAAGAGAAGCATCAACAGATCTCCGAAAGTGACCATCCATGCCGTGGTATCCATTTGAGCCTGAGTATTCTTGTTGTTGTCTTTTTTCACGGCAACCTCTGGTCAATCAAAAATACGAAAAACAAATCGCTTGAAGACAACAAAGCCTGAGGGCTTGTTCTGAGAGATCTTTTCAAGACTCTGTGTTGGTCTGCCTCCCAGAACAATCTCCACCCGACGGTTCTGTGCCCTGGTTTGTCTCGTCTCGTTGCTCACAATCGGCTTATACTCCGCCCGCCCGTAGGCTGTGAGGCGGGCGGGGTGGACCTTGCCTATGACGACAAAGAACTTTAAGACCTCAAGGGCCTTCAAGGCTGAAATGGCCCAGTTGGAGTCCGCCGACTTCTCATCTGAGGGCCTGCTATCTGTATGACCTACGATTTCAACAGGGTATTCGTCGTGATTGATCACTTCACAAAGTTCTTTCAAAAAGGCGTAACTTGACGGCTTGATCTTGTAGTTGGCCTCGTCAAAAATCACTGGATCCTGTATGCTAATAGATTCCCCTGTTGCCGTGCTCCGCTTGAGAACCTGACCGGAGCCAGACAGCTTCATCCCACTAAATTCTCCCATGTCTGTGTCGCGGGAAACAATCGGTGGCTGCGGGGGCCCTATGCTCTGTCCCTCGCCCTTCATGGGGGAGAGCCCCCCGGGGAGAATTCCAAAACTTCCTATCAAGGAGCCAAGTGCCTCCAGTTTGCCCCTTTCATCAGGGACAGCAATGGCATTCAGCACAATGAAAAAGGCCAACAGAATAATAAAGAGCGAGACGATCAAAAGCCTCACCCCACTCTCGCTGGCATTTCCCGCAGGTTGTCCTTGTTTGGATTTCATGATGTCAGCTATTGCCGATACGCACTACTCGAACTGGCTTTCCCGCTGGCTAGGGGCCAAGAAGGCCTGGAGTTTTTGCTCCACAATACGCGGGTTTTCTCCGGTAGAAAGACAGATGACGCCTTCGATCATCATCTCCTTTGCCAACACTTCCTCGCCGCTTCGAGTTCGGAGTTTTCCTGCCATGGGCATACACACGATGTTGGCCATGACAGAACCGTAGAAGGTGGTGAGAAGGGCCACTGCCATGGCCGGTCCGATGGAACTCGGATCACTCATGGTCTGTAACATCTGCACCAGCCCGATGAGTGTGCCCACCATGCCGAGGGCTGGGGCAAAAGTGCCCATCGTGGTAAAGATCTCTGCACCCAGGCGATGCCGGTCCTGAATGAAGGAGATCTCGGTTTCAAGGATTTCTCGGATTGACTCTGGTTCCAAGCCATCGATGGAAAGCTGAATCCCTTTCCTCAGGAAGTCTTCGTCAACGCCTTTGATTTCGGACTCTAAGGCAAGGATCCCCTCACGACGCGCCTTGTTGGAAAAGTCGACAAATTGCTTGATGATGTCCTTGCTTGAAAGAATCTTTGTGAAGAAGACGTTCTTGACCACTTTTATGACGCCCAGCACTTCCTTCAAGGGATAATTGATCATGGTGGTGCCGAGGGTGCCGCCCACGACAATCATCAGGGAGGGGGCGTTCACAAACAGAATGATGCCCCCTCCCATAAAAATAGCCACAAGCACAAGGCCAAAGGCCGACACAATTCCAAGAACGGTTGCAATGTCCATAGGCTCTTCCTCTGCGAGGCGTTACGATTTCTTGTCAGATTCAGAGCAACCTTTGTGCCATGCCCATGAGAATGCCTGGGGTCAGGGGTCAGGGGTCAGGGGTCGGTTGGAGACAGGCGGTGGAAGTCTTTGGGATGTTTGACAAATATTATTTAAATTCAGATGGTTCCGTGGCTCATTGAGAAAAGACTCGAGATGGCTTTAAGGCCAAAAATTCAAAAAAAAGGCCACCCGATTTGATTCTGCCACAAAGGCGATGTCAAAGTTGGGTGGCCCTGTCAATCCGTTGACGGAAGGGGATGGACCGGCGCGATGATTTATCGTTTCAGGTTGATCAATTCTGCCAGCATCTGGTCCGTCACCGTGATAATCTTGGAGTTGGCCTGGAATCCACGCTGGGTGGTAATCATCTTCACAAATTCCGTGGCAATATCCACGTTCGATTGCTCAAGGGAGTTGGGGGAAAGACTGCCCAGGCCATTGGATCCGGGTCTGCCCGTAATGGGGTCACCGCTGACTCTAGTCTCCCTGAAAAGATTGCCGCCTTCTTTGTAAAGCCCTTGCTCGTTCTGAAACTTGGCCAGGGCCACCCTGTAAAGGGGAATGACCTGACCATTGGAGTACTGACCGGTAATCACACCATCTGTGCCCACGGCCACGGATTGAAGATCACCGGCGCCATAGCCATTAGACGACTGGAAGATGGTGGTAGAGGCCGTGGCGTACTGGCTGGTTGACAGGGAACCGGGCACCCAGTTGGTGCCGTTCCAACGGGTCCCTAAATCAAATTCAACAGCCATGGGATAACCGTTGATGAATTCAGGGGCAAATTCGAGGTATCCGTTCGTATTGGGGGTCTCAGCCGCCCCCCAGTTGCCGGCGTTGCTAACATCGTTCCAGTCGGCCGCGCCAGTAAACTGCTCCATGGTGATATCCTGAATACTCCCTGAACTGTCGTTAAAGACGATCGTCCCCCGTGCCAGCAACCCCTGCCCGGCACCCGTGGCGCCAGTTCGGTCATCCTCAGACGGATTGCCTGTAATAATATACTCCCAGGTCGAGCCGGATTGGAGGTCATAGTACACGGTAATGTCGTGGGTGCTTCCAAGGGAGTCGTAGACCTTGAGACTTGTCTGATATTCGTAGGCCGTGCCACCGATGGGCGGGTCCGCACTCCCGTCCCAGGCCGTTTCCAGGGCGGTGGTGAGGCTCGTTGCATCCGAATCGAGGTTGGCAATCACGGTGACATGGTCCGTCTCCCTGGGTGATGATGTAAATGACTGAAGGGTAATATCCCCGATGGATCCATAATCTTCACCCGTATCGGCGTCAAGGGCCCATCCGCGAACAATATAGCCGGCGGGATTGACAAAGTTGCCGTCCTTGTCAAACCGGAATTCACCTGCCCGTGAATAGTACTCATTGTTGGCGCTGGCAGGATCTCTCACGATAAAAAAGCCCTGACCACCAATGGCCAGATCCGTCGTTGAATTGGTGGACTCGAAAGACCCCTGGGCAAAACTGCTGGAGATGTCAGCCAA
>Ga0180433_10010506_pt1 | contig 11130 bp, 7 predicted proteins | sample SS_ome_8_FD_132980 | JGI IMG/M metagenome (GOLD analysis project Ga0180433, IMG submission 132980) | Hypersaline lake sediment archaeal communities from the Salton Sea, California, USA - SS_1_D_1 metaG | ecosystem: Environmental > Aquatic > Non-marine Saline and Alkaline > Hypersaline > Sediment...
CGCTCTAATGCAGCATCTTTTTCTATGTACTTTTTATATTCTGATAGAGTAGTGGCTCCAATTACTTGCAATTCTCCCCTTGCAAGAGAAGGTTTCAACATGTTTGAGAGATCAAGTTCTCCTTCTTTAGCTCCAGTTCCGACTATTGTATGAAGTTCATCAATAAAAAGAATTACATTCCTGCTGGATTTCTCAAGTTCCTTAATGAGCTTCTTTGCTCTATCTTCGAATTCTCCTCTGTACTTTGAGCCAGCAAGAAGCATACCTATATCAAGTGCTTTAACTTTTTTATCTTTTAAAACATCAGGTACTGTACCGGATGTAATTCTCTGAGCCAATCCTTCAGCAATAGCGGTTTTTCCTACACCAGGTTCTCCAATTAAAACAGGATTATTTTTCTTTCTTCTCGCAAGGATTTCAATTATACGAGTAATTTCATCACTTCTTCCTATAACTGGATCTATTTTTCCTGATTTAGCAAGTTTTGTTAGATCTCTAGAATATTTATCAAGGTTTGGAGTCTCGCTTTTAGCTTTTACTTTTTTTCCTGACTTATCGCCTTTACCGACAATCTTAACTACTGCTTGACGAGCTTTTGTGTGAGATATATCATACTTTTTTAAAATCTGAGAAGCTAGTCCTTCACCCTCACGAATGAGAGCTAAAAATATATGCTCAGAGCCGATATAATTATGTCCTAGTTCTTGAGCCTCACTAAAGGCTAACTCCAATACTCTCTTAGCACGAGGTGTAAAACTTGGTTTTTTGCTTTCGTAGTCTTGTTCTTTTATCTGTTCGTCTAAATATCCTTCTAATGATTCTTTGTCTATATCAAGCTCTTTAAATATTCTGTCCATTACTTCATCACCTTTTGTGAGTCCGTAGAGTAAATATTCTGTATCCACACTCTTTTGTTTTTTAGTTTGAGCAATTTTTATAGCCTCAGCAAGAGTTTCAGTTGCTCTCTTGGAAAGAAGTTCAGAAATATCTACCCTCTCAGATGGGGCTGCATAATCTGAAAATCCAAACATTCCAAATGGATCTTGCATTTCGCCTTTCAGCTCATTTGCACATACAGGACAAAGATTAATGGCAGTTTTTTGCCCATTAACGATCCTTGTTATTTGAGTTGTTGCTTCGCGAGACTTACATTTTTCACAAATCATATTATTAATATCAAATATTAAAACTATAGCAGTATATTATATTAGCAGATGAATATCAAGAGTGCCAATAATATAGAATCTTCAATCTACAATTTTCAATCTTCAGTATTTTTATAATTCGAAGGATATTTTAGAAAAAATATCTAAGTATATGTCATAAGTATAGAAAAAGTATTACAATAGTACTATATTTAGCTAAAATGTCACTACATGAATAATAATATTGTTAAAAATAAAAAGTTTTCAATTCTCTCTTGAAATTATAGATTTGTATAAGAAATTAATTTTTGTAAAGAAGGAATATATTCTGTCTAAACAGATTTTAAAATCTGGGACTTCAATCGGAGCAAATATTGAAGAGGCTATAGGTGGACAGTCAATAAGAGATTTCTGTTCAAAGCTTTGTATAGCATATAAAGAGGCTAGAGAAACTATTGGTTGAAACTATTATATAGATCAGGTTATATAAATATAATGGAATATAAAAACTTAAGATATCGTATAGATGAGTTATGTAAAATACTTGGTAAAATCTTATCAACAACAAGAAATAAGAAATATAGCGGAGTGGAAATTTAAAAATGATAATTTAAAAGATTGAAGATTGCAGATTGACAATTGAAAATTAATTTTAGCTTGTAGTAATTGGGACAAATACAAAACCAGGAATTATATCTTCTTTAAAATTGTTTTTAGAATTTCTCTGTATTTTTCTTATATCATGTTCTTGAGTGGGAGCTACAAGTATTCCATTAATTTTGAGCTGATTCTTAATTTCTTTAGGAATATTACGAAATGCAGCGCCTGAAATTATTCTGTCATATGGAGCTTCCTTTTCATATCCTTTTGATACATCTCTATGTTTATATACAATATTTTTCAGCTTATGTCTTTTTAAATTCTTCTTACCGAAATCAGCTAAAGACTTAACGATCTCAAATGAATATACTTTACCATTCTTTCCAACTATTTCTGATAGAATAGCTGTTTGCCATCCAGATCCACCTCCTATTTCAAGTATCTTTTGTCCCCTTTTAGGCTCAAGTAGTTCTAACATGAATGCAACAGTAAGAGGCTGTGATATAGTCTGACTCGAACCTATTGGGAGTGGCTGATTCAAATATGCGTATTGAGCTAGAGATTTAGGAACAAAATATTTCCTGTCGACTTTTTCAAAAGCCTTTATAATTTCAGGCGTTTTAAGATAACCTGACTTAATAAGACCTTCTAAAAGTAATTTGTAGTCACGAGTCATATTAGGATTTTATTGAACTTTTTAAAGTTTTAATATTCTGTGTTATTACTTCTGTTATTTTATCAATCTCGTAAATATTAACCTCTTTTGAATTTCTTAATTTCAATTCTATACCATCTTTACTCAAGCTCTTTTTACTCATTACTAGTCTAATAGGTATACCTATCAAATCAGCATCATTAAACTTAACTCCTGCTGATACATCGCTTCGATCATCCCAAAGTATTTCAATCCCAGCTTCTTTTATGGCTTGATATAAATCAGAAGCTTTAGAGTTAATATTTTTACTATCACCTAAAGATATAAGATGAACTTGGAATGGAGCTACTGAAATAGGCCAAATTATACCATTCTTATCATTAGATTTTTCTACTATTACACCCATGAGACGTGTTGTACCAATTCCGTAACATCCCATAAAAGGATACTTTTCTTTTCCATCTTTATCAGTAAAGGAAAATTTAAAATCTTTACTATATTTCTGACCTAGATCAAAAACATTTCCTACTTCGGAGGCTTTTCCTGACTTTAACTTTGATCCGCACATTTGGCACTTATTTATTCCTTTTGATATTTCCTTATTTATGCAATAGTTACAGTTAGAGCAATATAATATATCATCTTCTCCAGCATCAGTTAGAACCATGAATTCGTAGGAAATTTTTTTCGAGAAGCTTCCTCCAGATGCTTCAGTTGCTTTTGCTTTTAAACCAGATCTTTTATAGATTTTTAAATAAGAATCTTTCACTGTACTATAAAACTCTAAGAAATCCTTATGGGAAGTATGAAAACTATACATGTCCTTCATACCAAATTCGCGCCCTCGCAGTATACCAGATTTAGCTCTTAGTTCATCTCTAAATTTATTCTGAATTTGGTATAAGGCAATAGGTAGTTCTTTATATGAAAAAGTATACTCTTTTGATAAAGGAGTAACAACTTCTTCTTCACTTTGCCCAAGAGCGTATTCTTTTCCTGTTCGGCTTTTGATTTTAAAAAGAACATCTATAGCATCCCATCCACCTGTCTTTTTCCAATTTCGAGAAGGGTGTAGTGCTGGCATTAGTATTTCTTGACCTCCAATTTGGTTCATCTCGTCTCTGATTATGTCTTCAATTTTTTTTAGAACTCTGAGTCCTAATGGCAACATGGTATAAGCACCAGCCATAAGCTGATTTACAAAACCAGCTTTAGTTAACAATGTAGCATTTAAAGTGTCATAAGTTTTTGATTGTTTTGTTGTTTTTCCAAAAAGTTTAGAATATTTCATATTGAATTCTTATAATAAAATAAATTCATAACATTATAGCTAATAAACTAAGAAAAGGTAAAATAAATGATTTGACGTAGTATTATTACCCCAAAACAGGGGGTGAAGAAAAGGAGAATTTATCTGTAGAGTGTATTTTTAGTTTGTTTTGTATTATCATGTCAGTAATATATTAATTATAGCATGTAAGGTTTATTTTGTTAATTGTGTTTTTATACAAATATGATATATTCTTAATGCTATATGACGTATTATAAAATATTTGATGAAAAAAGCTAGTAAAAAGAAGAAAAAATCAGAACTGAAATATAGAAACATAAAAGTTGCATCTGAAATATCTAAATATGCTAGCACCATACTAGATGCAGATAGGCTTATGGTTCAAACTGTAAATCTAATTGCTCAGAAGTTGAACTTCTATTTTGTTGGATTGTATTTAATTGATAAGGAGGGGAAGTATGCTAATTTAAAAGCTGGAAGTGGGAATAATGGTAAAAAATTAATGAAAAGCTCTAAGAAAGTAAAGATAAAAGGGGGATCAATTGTAGGATGGAGCATAATGAATGAGTCGGCTGGTATATCTTTGTCAACAAATAAAAAGAATTCAAATACTACTACAAAGCTTCTGAGTAAAACTAGATCAGAGATTGCTATACCATTGATAAGTAGGAGAGGAATTATTGGCGCGTTGAATGTTCATAGCAAAAAGGAAGCTGCGTTTAAAGAAGATCAAATCGTTATGCTAGGAACTATTGCCGATCATCTCACAGTTGCGATTGAAAATGCTTGGCTGCATGAAGATGCACAAGAAGACATTGAAAATAGAAAGAAAACTGAAATTGCCTTGAAAGAGAGTATGTCAAAGCTTGAATATGCTAAGCAGGAGTGGGAATCTACGGCTAACTCATTACCTCAAGTAATATGCCTTTTAGATAAAATGGGCAAAGTAATATTTGCAAATAAGTCCGTTGAGGATTGGAAGTTAAGTAATAGAAAAAATTTATGTGGGAGTTCTATTCATGAAATGTTGCATAATAAATGTATGAATCCATTTTGCTATATGAAGGATTTTTGGAAAAAGGCTAATAAGAATTTAAAAAATGGTAATAATTTCGAAATGGAGATAAAAGATGAAGAGTTAGATAAATTTTTAAGTATACAGGTTAGACCAATAAAAAATAATAAAAAGATTAAACTTAAAAGTGAAAAACAAAGCTATGCAGTTATAATTATTCAAGATATAACAGACAGAAAATCATCAGAAGAAATGTGGAAACGGTATGAGTTTGTCGTAAATGCTTTTAAAGAGTATATGACATTGATAGATAAAGATATGGTATATCGAGCTGTGAATGAAGCCTATTGCAAAGCACATGAGAAAAAGCGGGAAAATATTGTTAATTATTCAGTTCCCAAAGTATGGGGAGAAAAAGTTTATAAAGAAAAGATAAAACCTCATTTAGAAGAGTGTTTCAATGGCAATGTAATATATTACCGAGCTTGGTTCAAATTTCCTGCATTAGGCAAACGGTTCTGGGATGTTGCTTGTTATCCTTATTGTGATGCTAATGGATCTGTTCCATATATAGTAGTAGTTTCTAGGGATATTACTGAGCGAAAGAAAGCTGAAGCAGAACTTGTCCGGGAAACTGAAATCAGAAGAGGTATGACTGAAGTTGCTACTAGGTTATCAAAAACAAAAGGAAAAGAGTTAGAGATAGTGTTAAAAGAGATCTGTAAAAAGATAATTGAATTAATTGGGGCTAAGGATGTATATATTAGCTTGAATGGTGATGTTATTGCTTCTGATAAGAAAAATATTACATTACCTTGGAGAGTAAATGGTGATAAGAATTATAAAGCCAAAAAAGTAAAGGATATTAGGAATAAAAAAAAGCCAATTGCAGTAAAAATCCCCTCTAGATCAGAGAAAGTAGATGCATCAATACTAGTTTATACAAAAAAGGATGACTATCACGAAAGGGATAAAGAGCTTTTGAAAATAATTGGGAATACTCTCAGTCTTGCTTTAGAAGTTGCACTTCTTGAAGATAAAAGCAGGAAGCTAAAGAATTTAACTGATAAGGTTATCTTTATGGATTCTGAGGATTTTCAATCAAAAGCGGAAGAGTTAGATGGAAAATCCTTTTACTCAAGCTATTTAGTCGCAGATATTGTTGATTCAGTTAAGCAGAAAGTAGACCAAACAGAATTGCAAAGACTTCTGAAAAGTATTGTTATAAGAAATGGCGCTATATGGTGCAATTCGTGGGGAGATATGATTCATGCAGTTTTCTCTGATTATTTCTTAGAAACTAAAGAAGGGTATCAGCAGTCTGCATACAAGGCGGCTATTGAGATATGTGAGGCTGTGAAGAAAAAGTTAGGGTTTAATATACGTATAGGACTTTCTTCGGGCAGAATTAGAGTTAATAAAGACACTATTCAGATGGATCAGTTAGCAAAAAGTCGTATTATTGAAAAAGCTTCAATAGCACAGGAGGGAAGAGTTGGTATAACTACAATTCAAAAGCCATCAAAAAAGCTTACTAAAGAAGTTCATAATTATGGATATGAGTTTAAAAAATCAAAGGATCTAGTTAGAGGAGAAATTAAATCAGTTTGGAAAATATATCCTGTTTCTAAAAATAATGGCAAGGTAAAGATTTCAGAAGGAAGTGATAAAAAAAAACTAAATTATGAAGCTTCTTTAAAGATTTTATTAACAAAAGGTGTTTGTAGTCATGGTCATTTTGAAGGCGGAAATATTAACACTGAAGTTATCCAAGTATTAAAGAAGGTTTACAGACTTTATAAAAAGGATAAGAAGTTACAAGAGCGTTTTTATGAGTTAACTGGCAAAAAGTATAACGATGTTTATAAAGCTTTAGATGAAATTACATCTTGGGGAGAGTCACGAAAGAAATTTGATTTCTCAAAACATTTCTTACCATGGTTATTTCTTATGAAATTAGGAGAAGCTAGTTCTCCCGAACTGATTTATGAACTTACTAAGGCTCAATTTAAAAGTGATTTAGGCAGTCATGCTGGTATTACGAGGGAGATATCACCAACTGTATGGCTTGAGATGGGTTTTGAGTATGATCAATGTATAGCAGCTTTTACCAAAGCAATTGAAGATGTTCTTAAAAATGAGATGATTTTAGGACCAATTAATATTGGAGTAGGAGTTAAAAGATATTTTTTGACTAAATATACTGATAAGAAAAAACATCCCTTTACTTCAGAAATTAAATATCCGTACTTAAAGTGTATGGATTTAATTTCAGCACTAAGACAGAGTTCAATTTCAAAGAAGATTAATACCTATGTGAATGTTATAGATATAGCAAGATCAAATCCGTTATTTAATTATAAAGGAAATAATGAGAGAGCTAAATATACAAAGCATCTTTATAAAGAAGCTGATAACCTTGGAGCTTATTGTCATGTTCACTTACTTGAGGAGATAGTTGATAAAAGGTTATTAAAGAAAAACCAAAAACCTACATATGAATTAGATTTTATAATTAATCTATTTAGAAATTTGAGAATAAAGAATGCTAGATTAATTCATATGGCTTACTGGCAAAAAAGCTTACCTTTTTTAAAAGATATTATTAAAAGGAATTATGAAATAGTAGTATGCCATTCAAGTACACAAATGCTTGGGGCAAGTCATAAACCGAGAAGTCCATTCTTGCTAAAAAATAAGAATGTAATAAAAGGAATTATAAATGATGAAAGTTTTCCACGAGTATTAATAGGAACTGATGATAGTGGACCTTTTAATATAAGGAATGTTTGGGAGGAGATGTTAGTAGTCTATAATGTTATCCAGAAATGGCATTCACAGAAATATGCTGATTTAGCATTAGTTCAATTCCTTAGGAATTCATATAACAATAAAAAGCCTTTAGAAATATCTAAGGAATATTCACTTGATTCAGAAGCAGTTAGATGGGTGCAGGCTTATGATATTTTTAGAAATAAGAAAGAAATAGAGGATAGTGAAATTGCAGAAAAAGTTAGTAAAAGAGTTGAGCAGGTACTAATTAAGAGGGAAAACTTTGTGAAGAAATAGATATTTGTTACTTTCCATTATGAACTGTGTTATATATTTATACTTAAACTGTTAGGTTTAAAAGGTATGAAAATGAATAGGAGTGCTAATTTAAACAAAGAGAAATCTAATATAAGTAGCGCGATTGAGAAAACTAGGGATAATAAGTCGAAAATCGTTAAAATTGCTTTGGTAATTATACTGTTTATTATATTAGGATGTAGCGGGTATGTAATCTATGTGAGTTTAACATCTTTTGAAGAGTTTGAAATTTTAGATAAAATGTTTGGAGATAATAATAATGCAATAATTGAGAATAAAAAGTATGAAAATTGGAAAACTTATGAATATAAAACATCTGATTTTATGGCTGAAGCGGGACCTCATTATGAATATCAAGGCAGTATCTCATTTAAATATCCAGAAGAGTATACTCTAACACAAAAGCAATGCAGATGGAGTGAATGGGCAACTGCTCAAACAACAAGAAATATCGGTAGAATAAATTTCGGTGAGTTTTCAGTTTTCAATGCAGATATACATAATTGGGATGATGTTGAGATTTTTGATTTAAATGATGATGAACATTTAGAGTATTTTGAAACTTATGATAATGAAGAATCAAGAGAAATAATTGAGGGATATGAATATGAAGTTATTAAAGTCACTGTAGTCACTGAAATTGCACCTGGTGTAAATGAGGAAGTCGTAATATATCAAGTTGATACTGAAAAAGTAGGCTTTTGGTTTACAGTTAGTCCTGAAAGACTTGATGAATATGAAGAAACTATTCTCGATGTTATAGATTCAATTGAAGTTGAGTAAAGTATTACTTCTTGATGTATTGAAGAGTTCTTTCTACGTAGCCTGGAATATTCAATGATACAACTTTTTTTCCTATACAAAATAGTGGAATAATAGTACAGGTTGAAATAAACCATTTACTTGAAAACTTGATTTCTCTAGATTTAAGTATATCTGCAGAGAGTCCAATATGATCTATACTATGATCCCAGTTTTTATAGCAAAGATATAAAGGTTTTTTACAAATAATTCTTGTTATTTGATATATAATGCCTTTTATCTTAGTCTTAGTTAAAAAGCTAATAATGTCATCGTTCTGATCTGCGAAGTCCCATATTATACATTTGCCTCCTTTAGACAGTGAGTTATGCATTTCAATAATTGCATCACTAATAATATTTCTTGGAAGAGCTCCCATTGTATAGCTTGAAATGCTAGCTATAACAGGTGAAGATTTTAGTTTTCTTGGTAATTTGTCTCTAATTGAATCAAATGGTATTTCTATTGATGAATTAAAAAATATTATATTTGTAAATTTGTTTGCTTTGATCTTCTCTTTTCCTTCCTTTATCATACCTTTGTTTATCTCTTTTACTATGATAAAAACTTTCTTGTCTAAGTTCATTTGTTTTAGAAATCGTGATAAATGTATAGACCATTCTCCATTTCCTCCTGCATAATCAATCACTAAGCATGGCTTGCCTTCATAGAACTTAGATATATTTTTCTTAATCCATAAAGCAATTTCTCTAGCAGAATCATGTCTTTTAATATAATCATATGAGAGCCATCTCCTATTAGGAGCAAATTCTTTCTTGTTTATAAAATCGATTAATGGCATATTTCTATTATGAAAATTTTGAGGAATCAAACCACAGCATATGGCATGGCTAAGTGAGTATAAGTTTATGTTTCCTAGATTTGAATATAATTCTTGATTTTTTTCTCTTTGAGTCTTTATCGAGCTGGAAAACCAAATTTTAAAAAAGTCTTGCAGGCATTTATGGAAATAGGGATGATCTATATTTTTACGGATAAGTCGTTTCCTTAGTTTATTAAACCATATCTCTGAAAAATTTATTATCTTAAAGTTAATTTCCTCTTCGTTTTCTTTAATTGATTTGTATTCATGTAAAAGACGACAAGATGCTCTATTCCAAAAGTGTATTGTTTTAGGTTTTTGTGAATTCATAGTATTTAGTGATGATAATATAATTTTATCATTGATAACTATATTGTCAATATATATTATTAAAAGTGTATTCTATATCAAGTTATGATAGACTTTTATATTTATCATATCTATTAGACTAATAAGTAATTTAGAGATGTCAGTTGAACAAAATACGTATTTAAGGATGGCAGAAATTTGGGAAACCAGTGATACTTTAAGAGGAGTAGTCATGGGTTTATCGGCATCTTTAATAGGTAGAGGATCGATTATACCTCTATATTTATTAGGGGCTCAAAGAGAGTTGACTACTTGGTGGCAAAAAATAAAGGGAAATGAAAGTGGTCTTACAAGAAGTGAACTTTTGCATAATTTAATAAGTGAGTTATACTTAGATGATTTAGCAAAGAGTTTATCAAGATATACTGGATATTTCCTTGCTGCGTATACATTTCGTTTGTTAACAGGATGTGAATCAGGGCATTCAAGAACAAATATTGAAAACTTTGTTCCTCCAATGAGAGAACTAGATGTTGTAGATACTCTAGGTCACGTAAACTCAGAATTAGGGACATTTATTATCCATGGAATTCCAGAATTTGATGAAACAGGAAATGTTATCCGCTATAGGTTTGAAGTATGGCTTGATGCTGATGATCAATATATTGTATTTTTATACCCTGATGGTACTTTAGATGGTGAATATAGAAATGGCGGACCTATAAACATAACTAGAAGGAGTCCGTCTTATGATGATCCGTTTGGATATCATGATTTAGAGGTAATTGGAGGTGAATTTCGTTACGGTTTTATACAACTTCGGGGAACTTTATATTCTTCACAAGGAAGACCTCAGTTTTATAGACTGGCTTATGAGGCTATTGATAGATACGGGAATCACGTAGTTCTTCACGTTTCGCTCTTTGCAGATAATGAATGCAATGCATTCTATCAGGCTACATTTGACAGAAAATTTTTAGAAGATACTATCGATCAATAGTAAAATACTTATCTTTTATATAAATAAGTATAGTATTGTAAAAATAATTATCCCAAGGATGGTTCCAGCTATAGTTTGTAATACTGAATGTTTTCTTAATTGAACACGTGACCAGGCGATTAGAGGTATAAAAACAAAAAGAATTATAAATATACTTTTTTGAAGTGCGAGAATAAGGAAAATAACAGAGTCAAGTGCTGTGTGACCGCTGATTTTCCATTTTAGATTTATGAGAGTAATTAAAATTAATAATGTAAAGAATGATAATGTAAATAATAAGCTGAATCTTATACTCTTTACGAATGGAATAGTTATAGCAAATAATATAGAAATAATTATAAAATACAAAGTTCGCTCTTTTGGATTTGTGATCTCAAAATCTGAGATGAGTTTTAATTTTA
>Ga0180433_10010507_pt1 | contig 11130 bp, 6 predicted proteins | sample SS_ome_8_FD_132980 | JGI IMG/M metagenome (GOLD analysis project Ga0180433, IMG submission 132980) | Hypersaline lake sediment archaeal communities from the Salton Sea, California, USA - SS_1_D_1 metaG | ecosystem: Environmental > Aquatic > Non-marine Saline and Alkaline > Hypersaline > Sediment...
CGTTGTGCTCAATGGTTGTACAGATAATACTTTAGATGTTGTAAAAAAAGCACAACAACAGTTTAGTTCCATAGAAATAATAGATCTAAAGCAAGCTGGCAAGGGTTATGCAGTCATCGAAGGATTTAAGCATGCACTTACTAAAAATTATGACCTTATTGGTTTTGTAGATGCAGATATGGCAACTAGACCACAATATTTTTATGAACTTATAGAAAACATAAATAATCATGATGTAATTTTTGTAAGTAGATACATGAAAGAGTCAAAAATCATGCCTCAACGCCCCTGGATTAAAAAGTGGGGGAGAGAGCTTATTTTTAATCCTCTTGTAAGATTATTAATGGGCATTAACTTTAAAGACTTCCAATGTGGAGCAAAACTTTTTAAAGCAAAAGTTTTAAAAAAAATAGTTCCTGAAATTACCATGAAAGACTGGGCATTTGATGTAGAAATAATATACTTAAGTAAAAAATATGGCTTTTCTCTCAAAGAAATTCCAACCACATGGTACGATCAAACAGGAAGCAAATTTGACATAATTAGAGCAGGATCAAAAATGCTTGGCTCCATAGTAAAGCTACGATGGAGACATTCAAGATTTGCTAAGCAATGATATAGTATACTAAAAGAAAAATTTTGAGAGTATAGAAGCCATAGAGTTTTAAAATATGCTTGAAACACAATATTATAAAAAAATAAAAAATAAAAGAATTGCGATATTTGGGATTATGCCTCCCCCTCTTGGTGGCGTATCGATACACATCCAAAGAGTTGCAAAAAAATTTCAAGAAAATAACAATAGCGTATATCACTTTAAAACAGAGTTTAGAGGCAGGAGATGGCTCCTGCCATTTTATTTGTTATATGCCACACTCTTTTTACTATGGAATAAAATAGATACCCTCTATTATCACTCGCTTTCACAGCCCAACAGTATCACAGAAATTCGATTTCTCATTTTTATAAAAAAAATTTTAAAATTTCAGATAATTTTGGTCGAGCATAATTGTAAGCATATGTATAAAAGAAGTAGCAGATCTAAATCAAAACTTAGTAAGTCAATGAAATATGTAGATGAAATAATTTTCTTATGGAATTCTACCCATAAAAGTTATATTGATAATGCTATTAAAATCCCTCAAAAATATTCTATTGATTCAGCATTTTTACCACCAGACAAAAAACAAAAAACCCATATTTTAAATACATATCCTAAGTTGCTTCAAATATTTCTTGAAACTCATAATCCTATATTACTGGTAAACGCTTCAAGAATGGCTATGTATAATAACCAAGACCTTTATGGACTCGATAAATCTATCCATGCTATTTCAAAATTAAAAAAAAATCACCATAATATTGGCTTAATAGTAGCTTTAGCAAAAATTGATAATCGCAGTTATTTTATAGAGCTAAATAAAAAAATAGAAAATCTTGGCATAACAGAAAATATCTTTTTTCTAATAGATCAACATGAACTATGGCCTCTTATGGAAAATATTGACATCTTTTTGCGCCCAACTTTATATGATGGTACAGGCATAAGCATTTTTGAAGCATTCATATTCAATAAGGTTGTTATAGCAAGCAATGTATGTGAACGCCCCCAAAAAACAATACTTTTTGACATAAAAGATCAAGATGATTTTGTTAATAAAATTAATCTAGCCATACATAAAGGATCTCGTGAAGTTTATCGCTCTAATAAAAAAAATATATAAAATAGGGTTAATTGGTTCGAGTAAAATCGCCAAAGAACGTATACGAAAAAAATATTTTCATACCTGTTTTTATAAAAGAGCTTTAACACAAAAAGCTGGGCATACATGGGGGGATATAATAAAAAAAAATAATACTAACTTGTCCCTTACAGCATTTTTTGAAAATGCAAAAAATACATGCCATGTTTTTAATATCACACAAAAATTTACTCATGAAAAATTTTTAGAAATAATAGAGCAAGCTGATAAGTATATAGAGAATAAATTTAATCTTCTTGGATCAGGTGAAGTAAAATTTAAAAATATAGATTGGCACCTAGACTTTAGATTAAAAAACAAAAATAAAAACACAATCTTAGATAGCTCTTTTTATAAAAATAAATTTTATAGTGAAATTAAAATAGAAGTTGGAAAAAATGACAATAAAGAAGCGAAAGATATTAAAGTCCCATGGGAACTTTCTCGCTTTTACCATCTACCCCTTATTGGCAAAGCATATGAACAAACACTAGATGAGAAATACACATGTTATTTTGTAGAGCATATAACTGATTGGTTAGAGCATAATCCCTTTTTACTTGGAACAAACTGGGTATGCCCTATGGAGGTAAGCATACGAGCAATAAATTTGGCACATGCATTTTACTTTTTTATACCATCTAAAAAAATAGACTCCCATTTTTGGCAAAAACTTATCTGCTCTTTATATGACCATTTTATTTTTATCGAACATAATTGGGAAATTAGTAATTTAAAAACATCCAATCACTATTTATCAAATTTACTTGGTTATTTTTATCTCTGCATATTTTTTAAAAATTTCAAAAAAAGCTCTACGAAATTAGATTGGTGCTATAATGAAATGCTTAAAGAACTTGATAAACAAGTCTTTGATGAGGGCACAAGCTACGAAGGTTCTTCTGCCTATCATAAATTTATTACAGAAATCTTTATACACTTTTATTTATTATGTGAAAATATAGATTTTAAACTACCACAAAAATATATAGATAAAATATATAAAATGATTACATTCATCGATTGGTGCACAAATCAAAATAACAATTTTGTGCTCATAGGAGATAATGACTCTGGCTCTATTTTACATCCTCTTCTTTTTTCCCGAAATATAATTTTTAATACAAGTCCCAATATACAAAAACCCCAAAATCCCAATACCAAAATATTTGAAAAGTTTGGGCTCTCAATTATAAAGACTCAAAAATATCATATAACACTCAGACATCACGCATATCAAAATAACCAACCATCAGGACACTTTCACAATGATGCTGGAAGCTTGACATTAAGTATAGATGGCTCCCCTATACTCATAGATCCAGGAAGTTACTTATATACACCATCAGAGTACTGGAGAAATCAATTTAGGTCAGTACATTCACATAACACTTTTTTTATAAAAGATACAGAGCCTGTACCATTTGATGACAAAATATTTGAACTTAACATACCTGAAAGCACAAGCTTTCCACATCATCTAAATAAAAATAAAAACCAGATAAAAACAAGTCATAATCTTTATAATAACTTTGGGCTTATAGCAAAAAGATCTGTATCTTTAGATAATCTAGAAAATATAATAACTATCGAGGATAACTGGAGCAAAATAAACCCACAAGAAAAAAACTTGGAATTAACATCTCAATGGCAATTTATACTTGCCCCACAAGTAATATCAATCAAAAAAGATAATTATATAGAGCTTAATTATAATAAAAATTACAAAATATATATGGCATCTGAACATCTTGATTTTAAGATTATTAATGGGTGGGAATCTTTACAGTATGGAGAAAAAATAAAAACAAAAAAACTAGTTGCTTATTCAAAAATTTTCTCTCATAAAAAATTTATTATTTTTTTCTATCTAAATGAGAAATTTTTCGCCTTCTCACATTTATGATTTTCTTCAAAATAATAAACGCTAAAAATATAAAAAATATAAAAAATAAAGACAAAAACAGTATCATAGCATAAAAATTTATTTTATTCTGTATGCTAATATCTTCTTTATCCATGTATACACCAATACAAGTGGCAAGCTCATCAATTTCATCTCTATATGCACTGTATGGTCGCAACATATGCGAATCTATATAATAGTCACCCCTTTTAAGAATCTCTTTTTCATAGCCCCAATCGACCCGATCTATCCTTGTTCCTGCATTCACTTTATCAACAAGTTTTATACATCTTGTTTCATACCCATCCCATCCCTCAAGACAAATTGCTAACATTTCCTCATCCGTTGATATTTTTTGATTCCATATATCAGCCCACTCCTTTATTATAACTGGAATATCCTCAACGGAATGTACCTTAAAAATTTCTTTAAAAATTTTTCCTTTTGCAGCATTGTAACACATAGGGATGCGTTTTATTCCTTTATATACATCATCCCTATACACAACAAAACTATCCTCAGGGTACTGGGCAACATCATCCATAAAATATTTTTTATTAAGAGGTAACATATCTATATCAGAAATAATACAAACATCATCCTCAAAGTAAACAGGTAATAACAAGCGAATTACCATGGACATCCATCCTGGAGATACTCCCTCTATGGGTTTAAAACGTATCACATCACCAAGTGATTCATCTATTTGGATATTTTCTCTATCTTCTATTAACGCCAATGTCGGCCTTATCCCCATATTTTTCCACGCCTTGGCAACCAACGGCCAAAAATTTGCATACAAAGGATTTCCATTAGTTGATAGTATGGCTCTGTCAATTTTAATGCCATAACCTGTAGTAAACAAAAAAATAAAAAATAAAAATATATACTTATTTTTTTTCATAGAGCTTTCCTTGTTTCAATATAATTGTTAGAATTTCAAAAAATTAAATCAACTTATAATAATAAACAAAAAATATATAATCAATCTTTAAAATTAAGGGCTGTATTATGAGCATATCAAGCAGTATAGTCGTAGCAACCAGAAACAGACCTGATGATATAATACATTTTTTAAATTCCGTAAAAAAACAAACTGTTAAGCCTCGTGAAATTATAATTATTGATAGTAGCGATAAACCATTATATAAATACCCTATCTTTTTAGAAAACTTTTCTTCAAAAAAATTTTCCAAAATACGGTTAATATATAAACACACGGCACCTGGGTCAGCCTATCAGAGAAATGAAGGGATTAAAGTTGCATCCTCAGAGCTCACTTATTTTTTTGATGATGATGCAATACTCAACAAAGATTACCTAGAAAAAATGAACCTCATATTTGAAAAAAATCCACAGTATGCTGCAGGTATGGGAGACATAGAAAATATTTCTAAAAACAAGCAATCGCTCTCTCTTTTTTTAAGAAAAATATTTATGTTGCAACGTATATATTCTTCAGGAAAATTTACCTGGTCTGGGATGCCCACCCACCCGTATGGCACAAAAAAGTTTAAAAATATCGAAGTGCTAAGCACCTGTTTAATGGGATGCAGAACCAAGATATTAAAAAACAATTTATTTGATGAAATACTCACGGGTTATGCTTACATGGAAGATTGTGACTTAGCAAGGAGAATCTCCTACAAATTCCCTGTATTTTACCTGCCAGATGCAAAAATAAAACATATAGCAAGCCCTATCTCCCGCGATAAAATAGAAGAAAATAGAGCCATGTTTATTAAAAATTATAGTTATTTATTTTTTAAAAATTTTTACCCTAAAAATAAATTAAAAATTCTTGCTTATATATGGAGCATTACTGGCCTTTTTGTAGAAGCAATAGTATATCGAAATAAAGCTTATTTAAAAGGCTACGTAAAGGGGCTGAAAAATTATTATTTTTCAAAATAATTAAAAATACCCGGCACCAAAACCGGGTATTTTTTTTATTTATTTATGTTAAAAATTATATAGTCGCGAGTCTTTTGTTAAGCTTTCTTTTTTTTCGTTCCCCTTCTCCCCCGTTCATCCTGAGCTTGTCAAAGGGCTGCTCACGCACTCGATCTATCATAGTTCTAAATCTTCTTTCGCAAACTTGATCATTAAATACTTTATGCTTTCTCTTAAGTGCATATAATGCATTAATAAAATCTTCTTTTGCATTATATTCGGTCTTTCTAAAGAGCTTGCTCTTTGCCCACCAGGCACACATCTTCATGTAATAAACAAACTTACTACAAATACCTCTTATACCATGAGGATATGGCTGCATATCAATATAACTTTGCACAAGATCATTCACTGAAGTCTCTGGACTTTCTGAATTCTCCGACTCAAACTCCCAAAGTAATTCTTGAAATCTCTCATTATCACAGCAAGTTGCACCAACTTCAAAGAATCCTTTACCATTCATATCAAGAGCTTTATGTGCTATTGCAAATCTAAGAACATCAGCAAATCTTTCATCTTGGAACATAATTGCGCTATATGGTACACAGCCTAAACATTTTTTAAGCTCATCTTGAGAGATTAAACCTCTTTTATGGAAATTATGCATATCAATTAAGCATAATTGCTTTGTGTACACCGGTGTCTCATTATCATTATAAATTTCGAATATTTCTTGTAATAAATTAGGTATCCCTTCTTGCTTTTCTCCCTCGTGCTCACCATCAATGGCAATTATTTTTTCTAATAATTCATCTCGTTTTTCTCTTTTTGCAGTAAGATAATTATCTATGTTTTCCCAAGAGATAAAGTAACTATGCTTATTATACCTTGGTTTTGGCAAATAACTAGGAACTTGCGCTCCTTTTTCCTGTATAAGAAACTCAAGCGCTCCAAATAGCTTATTCCTGTAGGCAAATGTCATAGGGGTTGCTGTATGATCTCTAAATTTGTTCACATAAGCACCCTCAGCAAAATTCATCCTGTTATCTGGTGCATCAATCTCATCAAGTTCTTCATTGACCAGTACCTCTCGCATCTTATGAAGCATAAATGGCAGCAGGCCAGTGGTAAACAAGAATGTATGCCATGCAACCTTTAGGGCAGAATTTAAAGACCTGCCAACAAGCTGAGCAATTGGCCATAGTACATCATTAAACATTTTAATCAAAAGTTTGCCAAGAAGTTCTATCGTTTTATCTGTACACTTTATTACCAAATCAAAAATTTCAATCAAAAATCGCTCAAATAGCTTATATACTTTTAATAATTTCTTTTCAATCCATTTTGCATATATACCAATAAATCGAAATAGTGGAACAATAAAGTTTACCGTAATAAATTCACCTATATCATATACATACCCCATAATTTTTGAAATAAGACGTAGGGTTGGCAGAATAAGCAAATCAACAATCTGGTCTATTTTTTCTATTGTAGCATCTAAAATATAATCTAAGCATTTTATAACAAAATCAAAAAAGAGGACAACCATATTGACACAAAACTTTTTAACACCAAGCCATGAATATTTTATAATATTTTTTAATACTTTAAATACAAATTTTACACCTGGTTTTATTATATGCTCACATAACTTTTTCGCTCCAGCAATTCCATAATCTATCACTATACATGCGTATCGTATTACAAAACGATACATTGGCATAATAAAATCATTAAAAATTTTTTTACCTATATCATATAGACCATTTAACAGATATGCCCCTGACTCATAAATACTTTGCATAACCGGGTATAAGAAATCGTCAAATATCTTAACAAACGCAACTTTTGTACACTTCCATGCAGAACTGATCAGATTTGTCCCAACCTCAATAATTGTAATCATAGCTTTTAAAAGATTATTATAAATAGCTTTTACAATACCATTATTAAATAAATCAACACCCATTTTATGAAGGTTTATTAAAATATCACTACAAAGTTTATATAACTGAGCAAGCACTTTATATACAGGATTTATAATAATATTAGTCGCAAAATAACTTGTAGCTTCTACTGCTTTAGTACTAACAAATAATAATGCAGCCATAGAACCGCTAAATGTTTTTGCCGCTAAAGACACTGCACTATTGGCAGCTTTGCCACCATAATAACTTGCCCCACTTGCAGCTTTTGCTGCTACATAGGCCATACCTTGGGTAGCATCACCAACTAATTTACCAACGCCAGCTTCAGTCTGATGAGAAAAACCAAGCGTAATAATACAGACAACTAAGATTTTTAAAAAACTTTTAAAAAATTTCATGTGGGACCCCATAAAAAGTTAAAATTTTAAAATTTTTAGTTACAACTTAAATTCTCTACACTTCAAATTTTTATCTGGTACTATAGATGCATATTTCCAGATATCTAAATCAAGGCTTTCAACATACAAAAAAATATATAGCATATACATGGCTTTATCAAGAACCCCTTAGATACCTATCTTTTAAGCCAGAAATTATATAATAGAATAATTATAAAGTAGAGAATATAAGATATAACCGTTGCAGCAACACAACCCCAAATTGCAAAATAGGGTATTAATACAATATTTAATATAATATTACAAATAGCAGGCACGAATAAAGCAAGCACAAGAAAATATACTTTTTTTTGAAAATGTAAAAACCCTGTAGAAAAATAGGTACCCAGATAAAAGATATACCCAATAAGCAAAAACCATACATATTGCAGAGCACTATGATAGCTTTTTGGTATCACTATAGAAATTAATGGCTTGAGCAAGATAAACCCAAGGGTCACTAACACAAACAGAAAAAACATCACCAATATCATATTTTTGTAATTCCATTTATCGACAGAAAGCAACTCACACTTGCTCCCCTTATACAGTGCAAATTTATTCATTAAATATGGAAAGTAAGCATAACTCACGGGGATAATAATCATCATTTGAAACAGTTGCCCAAACATATCAGCAACTGAATAAATACCAACATCTGAAAGCGTTGCATATTTCGCCAAAATCCATCGGTCACCAACAGCCAATATCCACGCAAACAAAATTTTTGGAATAAATGGCAAACCATTTTTTATATAAAATAAACTTTTTTTTACACTCCCTATAATATTTACCTGCACAAAATAAAATTGGCTTATATAAAAATATATAAAAATAAATAAAATAATAAGCACACTGATAAACTGAGATGCAATAATCGAAAATACTCCCCAGCAAAATACACACAAAAAAAGCAAATTACATGCAACAATAACCAATGCTGATATGATTTGAATAAGCGTTAATGTAAACGCTTGACCAGCATATTGTAATACCTGAAAAAACAATTCTACAAAAAATTTTATAAACGCCAAAGAAAGGCATAGATAAATCAAAGGGATACTCATGCTATTAAAAAAAACTATCTTATTAATTAAACTCGCGTTCAAAAAAAATAAAATAAATACAGGAAGCATACACAAGCAATAGATAAAGATAACATCGTTTACTATTTTCTTTTTTCCAGTATCATCAAAATGAAAATACTCTATCATCAAAAATTGCCGCAGGCCTAAACCTGCACAGGTGAACAATACGTTGATAAAACTGGTTATTAATGCTAAAAGTCCATAATCCGCTGGCGTTAATATCCGCATAATTATTGGCGCAAATAGGACAGATATGCCTTTTAAAAAAAAGGCACCACTTGCATAAATCAAAAAATTTTTTATAACAGAAGATCTAAAAAGTTTTTTTACCAACACCTATACACTCTCGTACAAATATATACATTAACCAGGTTCTTGCTATCTGCATCATAAACGTTACAAAAAATAATGCCAGGAAAACCCATATTTTTATATAAACTCAAAATATCTTGCTTGACTGTTTAATCTTTAATTCGTAAAACATATAAGCAAGCTATTTTAAGATTAAGATGCCAAAACAACGTTACTCAAGTGTAAACTACAAAACTGCAAGTTATTGTTAGCAAATATAAAGATGAGCAATGCCATGCTATCAATTGCAAATTTAACGCAAGGTGCAAAAAGAAAATGTTCGAGATCATAAATCAATAGCATATATGTGAAAAAGAGATAGCTATAAATGGAGAAATTATGTGAGGAGTTACTAACAGTTCCTCCTGCTCGATTTTGTGATTACAAAGCTTTTAATTTACAGTTCCAAATCCCCAGGGCTCCAATACAGATTTAATTTTTATATAAAATTCAAAAAGAGATGCTTCTCGTATCTTGCCGTGAGGGTGCCAGCTTGGATTCATACAGATGTTGCCTTTGTTGTTTTTGTTGTTTTTTGCTTCACCGAAATATGTAGTTGTACCTGAATCATAATCTTGTGAATAATAGTAATGCACAAGTAGATTTCGACCAATACTTTCAAAGTTTTTTTCATCTGATAATACATTGGCTGCCCCCCGCAGATCTGCTCTTAATTCGTCATTATATTTTATTACTTCTATCATATTTTTTTTATTTTCCTTTGAGTTTGAGCATTCATAATTTATATTTTTTATTGCGTTATTATATTCTGCACCCTCTGAGTGTTCAAATTCGTGTCCATGTAATGAGGGCATGTCTATGTGTGTAATTTCCCCTTGGAGATTAGGAAGATATTCTAGCATGATATTATTTTCCTCACTAGAGTATCCCCCTCGGTTGAACCACACTGAATTTTTCATAGTATAATAAAAAAAAGTAACAAGGGGGCATTTTGTAATGTTCCTCTTTTCGCATCTTTTTCTATGATATGGTAAAACAATATCAATTTTTTCTGGTCGAAGATTAAGCTTTCTTTCGATTGTCTGGAAGTACTTCTCGTAGTTATCCGAAGCTTTGTAACGCTGCTCTCTATATAATTTATCTACGGTATAGAGTTCTAATTTCTCTTTAGAGTAAGATTCTTTATTTTCTCGTGTATCAAATGCATCAATCATAGCGTTACCCTCTCTCTCTTGTTGCTTCATTTTATTATTTTCTGCCGTTGCAAAGTATTTTGCTTTTTCTTCAAAATATTTTAGATCTGTTGAGTTAGTTTTTTTTATTTCATCACGATAAAGATTATCTTCTATAAAATCATATTTGTAGTCATCTGGGATTATTATAGTGTTTTTTTCTACATCTTTTTTAATTCTTTTTTTTTGGTTTATTTTTCGTATTATATTTTCTCGAAATTGTATATATTCTTCGTTCGAGTTGCGTAATTCTGATATTTCTTTTAGAGCTTGCTCATCTTTTTCTATGCTATTTTTTAGTTCTGTAATAAATTCTTCTTTGTTGTTAGTGTTTTTTAAAGCTCTGTAAAATCTGTTTTCTTTTACTTTTGTTTCGCATTGAGTGTTATTGCATTCAAAAGATAAAGGGGTTGTTAATTTTATAGTATTTACTTCTAATACTGCTCCATCAGCATCATATATTGTAAGATTAGATTCTAAATTATTTTTCATTTCTAGAATAGCTTTACTATTTTTGGGTAGAGTGAATACTATTGGTTTTTCATATGGTTTAAGATTGTTGACTATATCTTCTATATTTGGTTTATTA
>Ga0180433_10010508_pt1 | contig 11130 bp, 8 predicted proteins | sample SS_ome_8_FD_132980 | JGI IMG/M metagenome (GOLD analysis project Ga0180433, IMG submission 132980) | Hypersaline lake sediment archaeal communities from the Salton Sea, California, USA - SS_1_D_1 metaG | ecosystem: Environmental > Aquatic > Non-marine Saline and Alkaline > Hypersaline > Sediment...
ACCTAAACTCTCTAAAATGACTTGAACACCGTATTTATTTGCTAATTTTGCTAACTTTTTATTAGTTTTTATTTCAGAGATTTGAAACTCATCAATTTTATCATGAATACAACCCGATCTCATTGCATTCCCTAAACTTAGTACCACATCGTATTCTTTTATTAAATCTAAGATTTGCATAAAGTTAGCTTGAAATGGATTTTCGCGTTTGTTTGAATTCATAATTGAGGCTGTTAAAGTACCCCCTTTTGATACCATTTTCATAATTCTTTTGCCTTTCATGGAATTTAAATCTTCAAGAGTGAAGCCTGCATGAATTACAATAGAACTAATTCCGTCCTTTAACTGTTTCTCCAACACTCTGAATATAATTTCTTCTGAAACGTTTGAAACTGATTCAGCCTCTACAACGGATTGGTAAATTGGAACAGTAGTTAATGGTAAGGTGGTTAATTTCAAAATACTCCTCCGAATTGAGTCAATGTCCCCTCCCATAGATAAATCTGAAATGGTATCCGCACCATGTTTCTGAGCTATTTTTACTTTTTCGAATTCTTCATCAATATTGATTTTTGAAGAAGAAGTACCAAGATTCACATTAATTTTAGTTCTGAGAGGATATCCGATTCCTATAGGATTGAATCCCTGCCTTCTCATTATTACTACTCTTCCTTTTGAGATACCTTTTAGAATCTCTTTTTGAGAGACTTTTTCAATTTTTGAAACATGATTCATTTCTTTGGTTATTATACCTTTAAGAGCCTGCTCGTAAATAGTCAAGTTGAAAACCATTTTTTAGAATTATTTATAATAATGATAATCTTTGAAGCCATAAAAATTACCTCGCCTTTAAATTAAGGCAAGAGTTATAAAAGATTATAAAAGGTTAATATGTTACAAAAAGCGATTAATTAAAAATCATTGAAATCAAAATCTATCTCTGATTTTTCTTCTTATACTTTAATTCAACTATGAATGCGATACTTATAAGAGAAATGGGGATACCAATGAAAAGTAGCAATGCCAAAATAAGATCAAGATTAGAACTATTAGCTAAGCCTGGGATACTATATGTATGGCTTCCTTTCTCTAATTCCGTGTCAAGATCGAAAACTACTTCATAGTCATAATATCGTTGAATATAAAGATATATGGTTTGTGATTGTAAATCAAAAATGTTCGAATAGACAGTTCCAATATATTCTTGAGTTCCTGGAAGAGATACCGCATTTAAGATCGGGATTAAATCTTGACGAGTGATATCTCCTTGAAACGTTAGCTGTTCAAGGCAATTTGAAACATATTCATATCTTTGGCAGGGATACCATCCTTGAGAGTGATCCACGGGATTAAAATTCGTAGAGACAAGATAATCCCCCGTTTTTCTCGTGAACGCAAGTGTGTTATTGGGAGATGGACTGACAATGACCGCATCTCCCGTTTTATCCGCCCAATGAAGTTGATTTCCCCACCATCCCCCCATATTATGAGTTTGATACCATTCAATAACTTCTGAAACAGAACTACATTCTCGTAATGTAATTTCCCACCGCGAAATTGAACTCATTGCAGGTCCAAACGATGGTTGATAGTTTACAAAACTTACGGGCAAAATTCCATTGGCATCGAAACATAGCCCTTCTGTATTAATTCCTCCGATTGCGAGTCCATCAACATCATCCCCACCTGGTTCATTCCCATTAAAACCTAAAAAAGCGCAACCGTATGTTTCACTATCCATTGCGGGAGAAAACCATATTTCAGTATATTTCCTATCGCCACCCTCATCTTCATTATTTCCAAAAAAAACATCATTCTCATCTGAAACACTAAAGACGGTACAATTGGTAGAACTTACAATCTCATCTATTCCAACATTAATTGCATTAACACTATTAACCATTATTATACTTGTTAACACAAATAATAATACGATAAGGATTTGAATATTGAGAATCCTAAAATATTTCATTTTTCGCATATAGCAAATTATATTAGTTGATTATTAAATCAGTTTGTTAGTTTAATAAGATTGACTAAATCTTTATAAAAAATTTGTAGACCAGTATTTATAAAAACCCTTTAAGCTCTTTATAGAGAATTTTAAAAAAAATTTTTCTTTGTTTTTAATAATCTGAATAAGCACTGAATTAAGTTTGAATAGGTGAACGAGATAGATGTTTTGGTTTATAGATGATAATAACTACTATTACAAAAATCACGGTCCACAATACTTTATAATAATGGTATATATCAATAAGATTCAAGAACTCTCCTGTAAAATTCATCATAAAGTGATATAATATTGCTGAAAGAGTGCTTCGTCTGGTATTATTATAGATCCACGTCATTAATATCGTATTCGCTATTATCCCTACACAATAGTCAATCCAAAATCGCATAGATCCTAGTGCTTGTTCTCCACTCTGATAGGTTCCTACCATAAAAAACATGGGCCAATGCCAAAGCGCCCACAAGAGGCCTAAAATTATACTGGAAATTAAGGCATTCCATTTTTTCTGTAATCGATCAAGCGCGTATCCCCGCCACCCAAATTCTTCTGGTAATGGTCCATAAATGAATACAAAAAATAAGTAAAAGATAAAGCCCACAGGATCAGAAAGAAATTCGATTGCTGTGGCAAAAGAAGGGAAGACTCCATTAACTAGAATTCCAGTAAGTATTCCAAGCCCGCACACCACTGGTGCCATTAGAATAGTCACAACTAACCAGACAAATCCAATTCGCTTTACATCGATTACCCTAACCCAGAAATCACGCCATACGTCTCGATCTTCTCTGAAATAAGTTAATAAAATAGACACGATAAAAGGTCCAAGCCCGCCCAGTCCAAGCAACAAAAAGTACGGAAAATCAAAAATATTCCTTCCTAATAATGCGGCTGGGATCCAGAGACTCCAACTCCAAGCATATGTAAATAAGAAATATAGCCATGGTCCTTGACGTATTTTATTGATTATAAGATCGTTTGATGCCATTCAATCACCTTTGATAAGATTAATTATGATGGTCTAATTTAGGATATATTTAAATTTTTAACGAAAAATAAGTATACCTCAAAATTTATTTTGGAAATAAATCCAAGATTCTACTTTTTGCATTTTCTGCCATGGAGTTCATCCTTTGAGCGTCGTGTCTTGATTCAAGGTAATGAAAATTAAAATAAAGTTTGTCTCTCATTGTATAAACTAAAACTGTGATAGCTGCCATCGCAAAGGAAACCGCCCCGTAAAAATGTTCAATCGAAAACCTACTAGAATCCAATTCAATACCCATTCGATCGAGAGACCCGAGATTTGTAATTGCAAAAGCTTCTTGATGACTAGCAATTTCTAAAAAGATAGGAGCTAAATCTTTGAGAATCTCAATTGGAACCCCAGTATGAACCATTTTATGAATTTTATATACGTTCTTATCTTTTAAAGCCAGACGTAATTTTTTCTGATATCTTTTTGCATTTTCCCAAAAATTAGATTTTACTTTGTATTTCATCTTTACTACTGCTCCACTCGCGTATAAACCAAATGCTTCACCTATTGGATAATTTAATCTCTCCCTAAGATTTACAGGGTTATTAATTATAGAGATATCTGGTAAAAACGTGGTGCAAATAGCACTATGAACTGAAACTTGTTCCTCCTTACATAGTTGAATAAAAGAGTTAGTCTCATCTTTCGATAAATTCCATGAAACTAATCTTAGATCATCCTCTTTATAATCTGAAGCATAATATAGATCTTCTTTCTTTTTACCATATATGAGAAAATAATAAATTCTTAAGAAAAATAAGAAGATTTTGGTGCGAATGGCAGATTTCGGGATTCCTTTTCTGATTTTTTGTGGAAAAATATCTTTCTTACTCATCGGTGAGTTTATGGGTGCTATTTCAAAATTAGGGTCATTTAAATAATCAACCAGATCTCTGATTACAAAAACCATGGACAGGCCATCTGTGATTGTATGCTGAGCACAAAGTATGATATCATTGCGTTCTATAGAATGAAGAAATGTTACTCGGAATAATGGCTTCTTAGTATTTGTCATATCGAAAGGCGTTTCTAAGTTTTTAAGAAAAAATTTAGTAGTTTTTGAATCATTCTCAAATTCGATAGTCTCGATTGGGATTTCGCTAACATTTTCTGAAGTAAACCAATAAAAATCTTCCTCATTGCCTTCTATTCTAACATTTAGTAAAGGATGTTTCTCCTGAGCTTTTCTTAATGCGAGCCTTAGTTCATCTTCGAACAGCGAGCCTCTAATCGATAATACCACAACTAAATTGTAAGGCTGTCCTAGAGAAAAATTGAGATATTCTAAGTCATTAAGCTTTCTTTCCATCAGAATTTAAACCATTAATTGAGATGATTTTTTATAAAGAAACTATTTTCTAAACTTTAATAATATAATTAGATAATCATTTATTTGAACTTTTTAATAGATTTTTTTTTATCAAAATATAAATTACTCCCATATAACTTATCAAGAACTCCACTTTATAAGAAAATTAAAATATAAAAGAGGTACAAAAAGATACTCTATAACATATTAAATTATTCTATGGATTCTGAACGTCTTTGTGTGGGATTTTCAAATGTAATTTTTCCAAGACATAATGACTTATTAAATAGCAGAGGATGACGGATAACAGAAATAAAATAATTATTTTTATAATTGGCGTAATGTTTAATGATATTAATCCAAGAGATACGCATAGAAGGACTATTGGATGAATCAGATACATATGATAAGCGCTAGTGGATAAATTTCGTAATATCGGTCCTTGTTTATTAAACTTTGCATAAAAGAGTTTAATTAAAATAAAGATAACGCCCATACAGATTACATTGTCAACCATTGCAAATAGAAAAGCATGGAAATTCACTCCTCCACTAAAATCTATAAAATCAACATCCATTGCAATCGCTATAAAAAAATCAATATATATTATGACTAGTACAACTACTATTGTAACTAACCAGATTTTAACATGTCGTTTGGTTATTTTTTCGAACCATAGACATCGAACAGAAATAACTCCAATGCTGAACATCATCATATATTGAATAAGCTGACCCCATGGTATTTCCAACGGACGGTCATCTATCGGCAAAAATATACGAACAAGAAATGTAAGAAATCCCAAGCCAATTACTAAAAGGAGTAAATAAGAATATCTAGGGATGGAGAGTTGATTTGGTATTTTTTGCTTTACTAACTTCAATTTCGTAATTTGACGCCATAGTGTATATACTGTAGTAAAGATTAATAAAATCTTGAGAAACCACATAGGTCCCGCAAACGACAAAAATTTAATAAAATCATCCCATGAAAGAAATCTGTTCATGTAATAATCTAATAAAGATCCTTGTAAACTAGGGTCAGTATTCCACGGAGAAAACCCCAATTTTGAGAGAGTAAAAATAATAATAGGATTGATTAATAATGTATATAAGAGAAGAGGAATACCCAAACGAATAAGTCTATCTTTCCAGAAATCATAAACGCCTTTTCGATCATAACTTTTAGGAGTAAAATAAACTCCTAATAAAAAAAACAATCCTAAAAGGGAAACTTGAAACAGTCCTCCTATTGAAGATAATAGTAAAAAGAGAATTTCAATGATGGGGTCAGGTACACTAACCTCCTTATAGTACCACCAACCCGTCTCAACATAAGTTACCATAACATGCCAAAAAATAACTAAAATTGTAAAAAGAACCTTTATATTATCAAGGAAGAGATAACGTGCTCCATTAGATACTCTCTCAGTCAAGATCTACGCCTGGAACTCCTTACTTAATTGTAAAAAACTTATATCTCTTTTTGTGATGCTTTAGTTATTACGAGTTTAAACCTTTTTGTTTCAATAAACTTTTGAAAAATTTTTTCATAGATTCAATTTTAAATTAGACAAAAAAGTAAGCTTTTTATAGGTATAGCCATATGTTATCTTGAACTCCAATTTTAATCGAAATGTAAAATCTAAATGAGGTATATTAAGATGCCGTATATTATTTCATATATCTATTATCCCCCCAATCAAGCAGAAAAAGTGGGTAAGAAATATTTAGAGATGTTTAAAAAACTTCCTTTAATTTCTAGCATTAAACGTGTAGTTCCTGCGGCTGTTACATCGACTGAAAAGGGGATTGAAGTTATGGTAGTGGATGAAGTAAAACGTGAAAATCAAGGAGAAGTAATTGACTATCTCGCTAAATTTTTAATCGAATTCCGAGATATTGATGGATTTAGATATTATATCCATAGCTGGAGTACACTGAATGAAGCAATGGCATATATTGGAATGTAAAAAACAAGATGGAAAAACTAATTTTTAAAATCATTTTTTTTAATTAGCAATTGATTTTCCTTAAGAAACATAAAAATCTGTTTAGCATATTTTATTGAAATCTCTTCTATTATCTTTTTCCCTTTCTCTCGAGAAAATTTGCTTGGATTTCCAAAATATCCTTCAGGTATTAGTTTTCTTGTATCAGTCCATCCTTTATTCCAAATTTTAAGATCATCTTTGGTTAAATTCGTAGGTTCCAATTGGGATGCTAATTCATCATTAACGTGTTCAGGGAAATAATTCAAAATTACACTTACTTCATCTGAACCAGCATGAATATCAACATCATCTCCAATAGGAGGATCATATTTAACTTCTATTAATAAGGGTTGAGGACAAGAAATTTTCAATCGTTTAATTTCATATTCAGTTAGTAAAATATAGCACCTGACCCCAAAATTTATTCTTGCTTCAGAAATAGCATCAACTAAAGTAAAAATATGCTCTCTATCACCATGCCAATTTATAAGAAAAATGTTATTAAAGCCCCATCTATGCAGACAATGTAGGAGATCGACAATTATATTGCGGAATGTCTCTTTTCTGATTGTAAAAGAGCCGGGAAAGGCAGCAGTAGCGTTATTGATACCCCAGTAATAAGGAGGACTAATTAATGAAGCTATTTGCTTTTTTTCTAATTCTTTTTTGATGTGTTTACATAATAAATAGCTACATAGTGAATCTATAGCTAAAGTTAAATGTGGTCCATGTTCCTCAATGACACCTACGGGGAATAAAACTATTGCATCATTTTCTGCTTCAGCTTCAATTTCTTTCCAAGTCATACTTGCCATAGTATCTTTGAATATCAATATGAGCACCTACTTATTCAATTCATTCTCTTCACCAGTATTAGCTAACAGAACTATTGCGTTGTGAAACTTCAAATAGTTTTTTTCTAAAGACTCTCCATCTTCTTTCGTTATCATGAACTAAAACCGCTGATTGGCTTGCTAGATCAGCTGCTCGATCTAATAATTCCGCTGCGGAATAAATGTACTCAGGATAGAACTTAGGACCCGATAAATCCTCCCGGATCTTATCTTTTGTAAATTCTAAAGATTCTAAAATTTCAATAGAGCGATTAATAAGTTCCGCTACTAATTGACTTAATCTAGCTGCTTGCCAATCATTAAGAATTATTCTGTGTCTTTCTCCTAACACTGATCCAAAAGGTTGGATTTTAATTAGAGGAATTGCAGTTTTCCATGACTGTTTCATAGCCTTTGATAACCATGTTCCTGTCTCCATAAAATCATCCGCTATGGTTTTAATATCTCTTATATATCTCTTCAGTTCGACTGGTTCTCCCTCTCCTTCCATAAACAATAACCCATTATATTGAATAGTAGAGAGCTTATTGAGATCTTCAGAACCCATAAATGGATTCTTTCCACTAATTCTTTTTGGTTCCACTTTCAACCATTTATCAGCTAAGGTTTTCAATATTAATGAGAACTCTTGAATTTCAATTGCTTGTTCCAACGGTTGCTTTGCATAAAATTTTTCGTGTTCACGATGAAACCGAGATAAATTCTCAATTATTTTCATAAATTCTTGTTTCTTTGACATATAATCACGTTTAGTAAATCCTTATTATACCGTATTTTTAAAGATTATCTCTAGGATTAATAGATTCATCAATTTATCAAAATATTTTAACTTTCAAGTCAGATATTCATATGACCAGCCCAAGATTTGATTATGATTTAATTGAGATTAATTCTTGAAAGAAATGAATATAGTCATGGAAATTTGGATTTATTCAATAATCAATTTTCTTAACCATATCTTATTGAAATGGAGTTCAGTGGATTCAGTAGTACTAAATTATTGCTCAAAGATCCCTAAATAATCAAACTTATCCTATTCAATGAGAAGGAAGTGTTTCTTAGTTTTTTGTTGCTCTTTTTAATTTCATTCTGATTAGACGTTGCTAGACTATTATCAACTTTTCAAATAAATGAAATTAGAGACGGAATTTACCTTTCTAAGAAGGATTTTTTTTTACAACAAATTTGATTATTAATTATATCTACTTTCAAAAAAGAAAAAAAATCATAAAGATCCTTTTTTTGACTTATCTACCGATTTTCTATTAGTTATTGCTATTAGAGTTGCTATTATACTAATAATCGATAATAAACTGATCAAATTAAATCCGGGTATACCACTTTCCACTTGCTTAATATTTGAATAAGCGTCAATAGGTTCGATTAATGGATATAAATCTTTTAGATCTGGGTTATCTGGGACAAAAGAATAAACTATATATGGTGAATCTACAATTCCATCACCATTTTCGTCTAATCCACTATGTTCTATCCAATAATTTCCTAGAAAATTAGTGAATGAATTGTTATTAAACGAGTATGAGAGCTTAACTTGAGAATAATATTGCATGTATGACCATTGAGTGAAAATCATTATGTTACTAGTCATGAAAGTGTTTAAGTAAATAAAGGTATTATTTGTCCAATATATTTCCATGCCAGTTGGATCATATAATCGATTCCGTTCGATTTTTAGATTTAAGCTTGAATAGATTGACATCCCTCGGCTATTATCATGTGTAGTGTTATTAACTAAATATCCATTTCTTACATTATCTAACCTTATCCCTGAATCATGAATATCTCCTCCAGAATTAAAAAGTGTACAATTTTCTATTTTAAAATACTCAGTAGTATTTTCAATATTTATTGCATGTCCAATTCCTCCTGCGTCTATGACTAAATTTTTGATATTATACGGATTTGATTCAGTACCCTCACCAGTGCATATTCCCGCGGTTTTTGTTTCACTCCAATTATCATTTACATGAATTTTTGCAGAATTTGCTGAACTCCTTAAATGAACCGAAAAATTAGAACCACCATTTTCGATATTTTTAATAGATTCTCTTTTGGAGATAAACATACCAGTAAAGAGCAAGAAAACAATTAAACTATAACCTAATGTCTTATATTTCAAATTCGATTCCTTATTAAATATTTAAATTTAAAGTAGCGAAGAAAACTTTTATATCTTCTTATACCTCCTCGAGCTACAAGAACCTAATTATACTTGCTTTGATTAGACAGAATCTCTACTTTAATTTAATATTATTCTACCTATTTAACCATTTTAAAAATAATAATTGCTTTAGAGACTCGAGCAAATGGAAGGATTATTCTTTTTTATATTTAATTTTTCCCCATCAAATAGGGGAAAGTTCATACCTTAATCCTTAAAAAGGGTAATACTTAAGCTAAGCTAATATCTTTGAGATAAAATGATATGACATTTAAAAAAAGTATTTTAGTTGTACTAATTATTATAATTTCACTGATCCTATTCCCTATGGAATTATTAATTGAATTTATTAATTTTCTTAATATTTATCAAATAGTATATTTGATCAGCTATATCTCTGCTACTATTTGTGTTTTAACCGTCATTATTACTTTATTTTGGTATGGAGCCGCGAGAAAAAAGTTTTCATCACCAATCAAAAAAAAAACATTTTCTTCTGTTAAAATAGTTTTCACAATAATTATAATTCTAGGAACCATTCAAGTACTATTATCTCTATTCGCTCAAGAATTATTATACCAAATAACCTCTATATTATTTATCACATTATCAGCATTTTTTGGTTTTAGAACTTTTGTTAATCTATCTACTTCAATCTTGTTTCGTCCAAATACTAAGGGATTTGAAACAACTCCATCAGTTTCAATAATTATACCCGCTTATAATGAGGGGAAAGTGATTGAAAAAACAATAAGATCAGTTTTGGAGCTGAGTTATAAGCAAAAAGAGATCTTTGTTGTAGATGACGGCTCAAAGGATGATACGCTAGAAGTTGCACAGATGATGGAAACTAATAATCCAATTAGCGTCATTTCAAAAAAAAAAAATAGTGGAAAGTGGAATGCCCTAAATAAAGGAATAGAATTATCTAAATCAGATATAATAATATGTATAGATGCGGACACTGTTTTAGATAAGAACGCAATACAGCCATTAGTCCGTCATTTCATCGACAGTAAAGTTGGAGCAGTAGCAGGGAATATAAAAGTTGGAAATCGACAAAAGATACTTACAAAATTACAAGCTTTAGAATATATTTCTAAGCTAAATATTCAAAGAAGAAGTGAGGCATTTTTTAGAAAGGTAACAGTAGTCCCAGGTCCTTTAGGAGCTTTTAGAAGATCTATAATTAAAGAGGTAGGATTCTATACTGGAGATACATTTGCAGAAGACGCAGACTTAACTTTAAAAATATTAAAAGCAGGATATAAAATAATATATGAACCTAACTCAATTGGATATACAGAAGCTCCAACATCTATTTTCAATTTAGCTAAACAAAGATATCGTTGGTATAGAGGATTATTACAAGTATTAATTAAACATAAAGGCATGGTTTGTAATCCAAAATATGGAATCACAGGAATATTTATCATTCCATGGGCCTCTTTGAATGGCTTAATCTTTTCTTGGGTTAACTTTTTCGCAGGTGTGTGGACTTTTATACTCATATTTAATCCATTTTCTGGATTTCTTATCTATATCCGAATTTATTTTTTCTGGTTTTTATTCTTTCTAATAATAGAAATAGCAATCAGTACGTTTGCAGTATATATCGATGTAAGGGAAAAACCAAAAATTTTGTTCTATTTAATCGTCTATAAATTATTCTACGGATACATGATGAACACAATCAGAATTTTGAGTCAATTAGAGCAATATTTAAAATATCCTATGAAATG
>Ga0180433_10010510_pt1 | contig 11129 bp, 9 predicted proteins | sample SS_ome_8_FD_132980 | JGI IMG/M metagenome (GOLD analysis project Ga0180433, IMG submission 132980) | Hypersaline lake sediment archaeal communities from the Salton Sea, California, USA - SS_1_D_1 metaG | ecosystem: Environmental > Aquatic > Non-marine Saline and Alkaline > Hypersaline > Sediment...
CCAATCCTTTTTAAAAGTTCTATATTAAAAGGCTGGTGTTGAAATGAAATCTTTTCTAACACAAGTAATGCTTTTTCAATCTCTAATGAGTTCAAATCACCCAAAAACTTCAAAGAAATATGCAGATTCTTGCTTTCCACTTGTTTCATCTTCAACCAGGCGTCCTTAAAGTTTATAATGCTCTCTTGAATGTTGGCAAGATATTGCTTGATTTCCCGATCTAAATTAATGGCAATGAATACTCTTTTTCTATAACTATTGATAATTCTATCACTCCTCTATTGTATTAATTTTATTTATTTGTACCATTAAATATCATTCAATTATATTTTTAGTTGTTTTCTGTAGTTCTCCCTTACCTGATTAAGAAAGGCAATGTATAAATCAGTCTGATAATTCCGATAGGTCCATTCTAAAGGGCAAAAGGATTTATTGGTAAATCTAAGGGTGATCTCGGCATATATTCCCTGGTTCAGGTATATTCTGGCCGGACCGTTTTTTGTACTTGCTAAAATAAATTTACTTAGTGTTAAGTAGCCAGGATCAAAATTTACTTTTCTTTTTATTTCCTTAACTGCCTTATTTTGGTTATTCTCTCTGCTAAGACCCAGCTCTAATTGATTACTATCATTTTTAATCTGACTTAACCTATGGGGCAGGATTAATTCTTGAAAGGAAACCAGCTTCTGATTAAGATGTTCTCCCATTTCTTTTTGGTAATAGTCAGTAAAATCAAATGCCTGATAGTTGCTTTCCATATCAATTTTCCCAAAATAACTAGTTAAGTAATTCTTTGCTTTTATAAACATCTCTTCCCGGGCACTAATGATACTGAATATTAATTTGACTGGTTTAGGATAGAAAATTTGTCCCATTTTCTAATCGTTCTCATTGTCGGTAGCAATTTGATAGCGTATGAGGCGATAATTATCAGAAGGCTGTGGTTCTATAATCTGTTCCTCATAAATAACACTGATATTATTAGCAGAGCTAGTTGTTAGCAAAGAAATTGTTCCTACTGATTTTATTGTAATCTCTTCAGCTGAAAGAATAAAGCTTTCAAATAGAATTTGATCATCCTGCATAATTTTGACCCAGGTCGGTTCCTGGGCAGTAATTCTAATAGGCTTATAATCAGGTAGTGGCTCTAAGAAAATATTTGAAGGCTCTTCGATCAACTCTTCATTCTGTATATTTTCTTCAGCCATTTCCACCAGTTCCTGCTCCAAAGATCTTTCCTCACCCAGAGTATTGTCGATTGTAGTTTCATCCCCTTGTAGCACAGGTATTGTAGGTTGTTGGACTCTATTCAGGAATTGATTTACAATAAAAATCACGCCTCCTATCAAAAATATAATGATGGCAATTTTAATCAAAGGAAGAAAATTAACCGTTTTTTTTTCTCTTCTGGTACGATATTTTCTTTTTTCAGGTGCCAAATATTTCCCCGGTTTTTTTCTCTTTATTACCGGTTCGGATTCAATCGATTTAGGTTTCTGCTCAGTTTGTCCCAATAACTGACTGATATACTCCTGATCTGCTTCAAGATAATTGGCATAATTTCTTAAATAACCGACAAAATATGTTTTGCCAGGAAGGACACTTTCATCACCCTCTTCGACAGCAATTAAATATTTTTTTCTAATCTTCAGAGATTGTTCGGCTTCATCCAGCGAAATGCCTAATTCTAATCTTCTATTTTTTAAGTATTCTCCAATTTCCTTCATGTTACAATAACACTCCTAATCATATAATTTCCTTTTCATAGGGAACTCCACTTGCTGCCGGAGGAACCGCTCTACCCACCGCACTCACTAGAACAAAAATTGCCAATAAGTAAGGAACCATATTGATAAATTGCACTGGAACGGCAGCGACTCCTTGTAATCTGATAGCTAGTGCTTCCCCTAGGCCAAACAAAAGTGCTGCTCCGGCGGTCCCAAAAGGAGTCCATTTTCCAAAAATCATCGCTGCTAAGGCAATAAAGCCTCTTCCTCCACTCATTTCTTTGACAAAAAAATGAGCTTGTTCCAAAGATAAAAAAGACCCGGCTAATCCGGCAAGTGCACCTGAGGTTATTACTGCTATATATCTCATGTTAACAATATTTACTCCCATAGTATCTGCAGCTTGAGGATATTCACCTACTGATCTTAATCTTAACCCGAAAGGAGTTTTATATATTATAATATGTGATAATACAAAAATGATGATTGTAAGATACACCAAAGGAGAATGGTGAGCAAATATAACAATCATATTTCTTACAAAAGTTGAGCCTTCTCCTATGTTTGGTAAAAACAATCCCCAGATCGGTAAATTAGTTTTAACCATAATTTGAGTTTCACCAAATAAAAGCCAGCTAAAGAATATAGTAATTCCACTGGCGAATAAGTTAATAGCTACACCGCTTACTATCTGGTTAGCTTTAAAGGTAACACAGGTAATAGCATGGATTAGTCCAAGAAATATTCCGACTAAAACTGCCGCTAAAACTCCAACCCAGGGATTTTGAGCAAAATTAGTTACTGCTACTGCCGCAAAAGCACCGGTTAATATCATACCCTCTAACCCGATATTAACTACCCCTGACTTTTCTGAAAATACTCCGCCTAAACCAGCTAATGCTAAAGGAGTAGCAACTCTAATAGATGAAGCTATAAACTGAGCGTTTAAAATATCACCAAGCATTATGCTATTTTCCTCCTTCGGCGAATTATTCTCTTAACTAGTTCATCACTGATTACCACAAATATTACTATCACAGCTTGTAACACCATAATAAGTTCCCGAGGAATTCTTCCTTCAGTATAAATATTAACGATAGCACCACCGTAATTTAAGATACCAAATAAAATAGCAGCCAGGACAACTCCCAGAGGGTGATTCTTGCCTAAAAGTGCCACAGCAATTCCGTTAAATCCTAAATTAGTAAATAGTTCTTGCCTCCAGCGATATTTAAAACCCATTACCTCGTTCGTTCCTACTAAACCGGCAAAGGCACCGCTTATCATCATGGCCAAAATGATGTTTCTGGACACACTTATTCCTCCATACTCTGCAGCCAGAGGACTATAGCCCACTGCTCTTATTTCATAGCCTAAATTTGTTTTCCATAATATATAATAAGCTAATATAGCTATACCTATAGCGATTAAAAAAGATACATTCACTTGATTATAAGATGGGAAGTCAATATTAAAAAATTTAAAAATATGATAAAGCCGGGGAAGCCGGGCAGCTTCAGCAATTTCACTGGTATGTGGAATCATCTGCTGAACGCCGGCAGCCTTCATGTCTTCTGTTGCCGGTGCCTTATACACCAATACCAGATAAAAGGTAAGTGATGAAGCTATCCAGTTCATCATTATGGTAATAATAACTTCGTGCACACCCATTTTAGCTTTTAATATTCCGGGAACAGCTGCCCACAAAGCTCCACCAGCAGCTGCTGCTAATACGCATAGTGGTATAAGTATCAAAGCGGGTAAATCAGTAAAGGTAAATCCAACCCAGGCAGCAAGAAAAGTTCCGATATACATCTGTCCTTCTCCACCTATGTTAAATAAACCACAGCGGAAGGCGAAAGCAACTGTCAGCCCGGTAAATATTAAGGGAGTTGCTCTGAATAATACATTACCCCAACCATCCCTGTTGCCAATGGCATTACTGAATAATGTTTTATAAACAAAAATTGGATCTTCACCAATTAATAAAATAACAACTGATCCAACCAGAAGAGCAAGTAATACCGCTATTAAAGGAGTAATTTTTTCTATAAAAATGAAATAATTATATTTTTTAATATTATTCAAATTTACCTTCCTCCATAAATTACTTTTTCTTTAATAATTTTTTATTTGCAGTAGAACCAGTCATCAATAAACCTATTTCCCTTTCATCAGTTTTATTTGGATCTAAAAAATCTACTATTTTACCTTCATAGATTACTGCAATTCGATCAGATAAAGATAAAATTTCTTCTAAATCAGCCGAGATTAATAAAATTGCTTTTCCTTTACCTCTCTCATTTAATATTTGCTGATGAACAAACTCAATAGAGCCTACATCTAACCCACGAGTGGGTTGAGCAGCAATTAAAAGCTTTGGTTCTCCATATAATTCACGGGCAACAATAACCTTCTGTTGATTGCCCCCGGATAAAGATTTTAATAAATTATCCTTTTCAGTAGGTCGTATATCAAAATCTTTTATTAAATGATTTGCATGGTTATTAATTGCAGTAAAGTTTAATTTTAACCCTCTATTAAAAGGTGCACGATAATGGCTTCCTAAGATTAAATTTTCAGCAACCGTATAATTTGAAATAATTCCGCGTTGTCTTCTGTCTTCAGGGATATGAGCAATTTTATCTTCCCTAATACTTCGGGGAGAATCATCGGTAATATCCTGGTTGTTTAAAAATATTTTCCCGCTTGATGCTTTGCGAAGGCCGGTAATCACTTCTACTAACTCAGTCTGTCCGTTCCCTTCTACACCGGCAAATCCCAATATCTCTCCTTCCTTGATTTCAAAAGAGATGTTCTTAACAGCTGGTAATCCTTTATTGTTAAGCGCTTCCAATTTCTCTATTTTTAAAGCTACTTTTCCAAGGTTGAGAGGCTTCTTTTCGACTTTAAAGATAACCTTTCTTCCTACCATCATACTGGCGATTTCCTCTTGATTGGTTTCTTTGGTATTCTTTACTCCTGCCACCTTTCCTCTTCTCATGACTGTTACCCGGTCAGAGAGGACCTTTACTTCATCTAACTTATGAGTAATAAAAATAATCGTTTTACCTTGTTTTTTTAGGGATCTTAGTATTTCGAATAGTTCCTCAACTTCCTGGGGAGTTAATACCGCAGTGGGTTCATCCAAAACCAGAATTTCTGCACCCCGAAAAAATACTTTAATAATTTCTACTCTCTGCTGAGTCCCCACAGAAATATTCTCAATTTTGGCTCTGGGATCAATTTTAAAACCCATGTTTTCAGATAATTCTTCAACTTTTTTAATTGCCTTTTCCATATCAATAAAAATATTATTTTTCCTGGGTTCCATACCCAGGATAATATTTTCCGCAACCGTTAAAGGAGGCACTAACATAAAATGCTGATGTACCATACCAATCTTTAAATTGATGGCAACATTTGGATTTGAGATATTCACTTTCTTTCCATTGAAATAAATTTGACCGGAATCTGCCTGATACAGCCCATATAAAATACTCATCAAAGTTGATTTGCCTGCTCCGTTTTCACCCACTAAAGCATGTATCTCTCCCTTATAGACGGTAAAATTCACTTTATCGTTAGCCACCACAAGGGGAAATCGTTTGGTGATATTTTTCATTTCTAAAATAACCTCAGGCAATTAAAAGATCCTCCTTCGGTAATTTACACTTCATTTTAATATATTGGAGGCATTCAAGCTAGAATGAATACCTCCAATATATATAGTATATTATAGAAATATACTATTTAGTTACTTCGGTAGGAACAACAATTTCTCCCTGTATTATTTTGGTCTTTGCTTCTGCAACCTTTTCTATCATTTCTTCCGAAACAAGATCTTTATTGTATTTATCAAGAGCGTATCCAACTCCGGAGTAAGTTGTATCTCCAATGGTAACATATCTATCCAAACCAAATACTTCCACACCTGGCTTGAAATTTCCTTCAATAACTGCTTTTATCGTTAGATATATTGAAACATCCACTTGCTTTAACATACTGGTTAAACCAAAATTTTCTCCGGTTTCCTCGATATACCCCAGATAGTTCTGATTGGAGTCAACGCCAATGACAAATCTTTTTCTTTCCTTGGCTGCTTCAAATACTCCCGCTCCGGTTAGTCCGGAAGCATGATAGATAACCCATGCTCCGTTATCATATTGCGACAAAGCCAATTCTTTCCCTTTTACCGGGTCAGCAAAAGCGATGGGAGTATCACCGGCATAAGCAGACAGGATTTTACATTCCGGGTAGACATAATGAACTCCGGCAATATAACCTGCTTCAAATCCATTAATCAGTGCTATATCCATTCCGCCTACAAATCCAACTGTATCTTTTCCATCTTCCATTGCTTTCATAGCAGCAATCATTCCCACCAGGAATGAACCCTGAGGTTCCGGAAACGTCAGAGACACTACATTAGGCTTATCGGGAATAAATCCATCAACAATGGCAAATTTAGTATCTGGGAACTCGTCAGCTACAGTATTTATGGCATCAGTAAATAAAAAACCTACCCCAATGATCAGGTCATAACCTATCATAGCCAGATTTCTAAGATTTACTTCTCTATCGGCATCTACTCCCGGTTCCAATTCGATACGCTTAAGGACAAAATCCTCAGCTGCCCAGGCCATACCGCGGGATGCTGAATCATTAAATGACTTATCTCCTTTCCCACCAATGTCAAACACCAAGCCTACTTTAAGTGATTCTTGAGCAGAAACTGTCGAGGAAAGGCATAAACCTATTATCAGAACTGAAAAAACGAATACTAACAGATTCTTTTTCATATATGAAATCTCCTTTTTTTGAAAAAATTTTTAATCTTATTTTTCCTTTGCCCATGTAAATATTTCTATTTAACAGGGTTTATACCGTTAGAAAATTGATTCGGCTATCACCTCCCTAAGAATTATTTTCTTTATTAAGTGATAGGATAGGATAATGTGTTATTAATTTTTCATTCTCTAACATAATAATACTACATCAACTATATTTTTTATACTTAAAAACAAAAAAATATTCATTATTTTTTATTAAACAATATTCATTGCCACAAGAATCCAACAAGCCAATCCAATTCATTAGATACGAATTTAATGGTTATTTTTATTTAAGTATTCATCTTTAGAAAGCAAAATCTTTCTTGGATTACGACCGTCATAAGGCCCAACCATACCTTTGTTTTCCATCAAATCAATCAGGCGGGCAGCTCTTGTATATCCGATTCTTAGTTTTCTTTGCAGAATTGAAATTGAAGCCTGGTTATTATTGATAATGGTATCAACGGCATCTTCAAATAATTCATCCTCTTCTTCCTCCTCCACTTCTTCTAATTCCCTTTCCTGATTCTTTTTATGGTTAAGAATATCTTCCTGATAATCAGGTGCAGGCCCGTTACCTTCCAAAAAAGAAACAATATCTTTAATCTCTTTTTCGGAAACAAAGGCTCCCTGGGCTCTTATTGGCTTAGAGGCATTGATTGGTGAAAACAGCATATCACCATTACCAAGCAATTTTTCAGCTCCGTTAACATCCAAAATAGTTCTTGAATCAACTTGAGTTGAAACTGCAAAGGCAATACGGGATGGGAAATTAATTTTAATAGACCCGGTAATTATATCTACAGATGGTCTTTGGGTGGCAATGATGAGATGGATTCCCGTTGCCCGGGTCATCTGCGCCAGTCTGCATAATGCTTCTTCTATCTTGACCGGAGAAGATAGCATCAGATCTGCCAGTTCATCAATAATGATAACAATATAGGGCAAATGTTCTTCATCTGTTTTAATGCTTTTAACATATTCATGGTATCCTTTTAGATTACGGACACCAACCTCGGCAAATATTTTGAATCTACTTTCCATTTCAGAAATAGCCCAGTTTAATACCTTATCAACTTTTTTGGTATTTGTAACTATGGGTATTATGAGGTGAGGTATGCCATTAAAAACGTTTAATTCAACTCTCTTTGGATCAACCATCACAAACTTGATCATCTCAGGCCCAAAACGATAGATAAGACTTAAGATAATAGAATTAAGACATACACTCTTTCCTGAACCGGTGGAACCGGCAATAAGTAAATGAGGTAAATCAACCAAATCTGCAATAATATTTTTACCACCGATATCTTTTCCAAGGGCAATCGGTAAAATAAGTGAATTATTTTGATATTCCCTTGATTCAATAATCTCCCTTAATAATACTGTATCCTTTTCTCTGTTAGGAACTTCAATACCGATTGCATTCTTTCCAGGGATGGGTGCCTCGATCCTAACAGAAGCTGAGGCAAAGGCCAGGGCTATATCATTACTGAGATTGGTGATTTTCGACACTTTTACACCTGGTGCCGGCTGAATTTCATACCTAGTGACTGTCGGTCCCTGTGTGGCTCCGATTACTTGTCCCTGAATACCAAAATTATCTAAAGTTTTTTGCAGCAGCTCAATATTGCTTTTGATTTTCTCTTGACCCCGTGCTCTATGCTCTCTTTTTACATCATTTAAGAAATGGATAGGAGGTACAATATATTTTTGATCTGTACCTTTCCCCTTTAATCCATTTTTAGATTTAGCAGTAAAATCTATCCTTCCTTGCACTACCGGTGCCGTTCTTTTTTCTTCTTTTAAAGGAGTTCTTTTCCTGAAGATGGGTTCAGGACTTCTTTTAGACTCATTTTGGTTATCGGAATAGATGGTGATTGTTTGTGTATTTTCCTTCCTTGAAATCATTTTTGGCTTTACTTTTATGGCAGATATAACCTTAGAAAATATATGGTAAATTTTGCTGAAAAGAAGACTGAAAATATAAAGAAAAGAAACATCTGTTATAAATAGTATAGCAATTAATCCAAGAGCAATAAGAAAAAGATAGGACCCGGTTAATCCGAAATAATGATAGAGATAGTTCGCCATATAATGTCCATACAGACCACCCCCTGCCCCATCCCTTGCCAGTAAAAAAGTATGTTCTATGAAGATTATTTTTAAATGAATAAATGCCAGAATGATTAACAATAAGGCAGTAATTCCGAAAATCTTGTTATAATAATTTTGGAAACGAAAGTGTAATAACAGACTGAGACCCTCTATTACCAAAAATAAAAAAATAAAATATTTTCCAAGTCCTATCAATTGATTAATATGATTAGTAATCATGGTAACGAAATTAAAGCTTTTTTCAGGAAATAATAAAGCAAATAAATAATAGGCAGCAATTACAATGAGCATGAAACCTAAAACTCTTTTTTTGATTGAATATTGTCTTTTTTCCTTTTTCACCATTTTGTTTCCAACTTCTAAATATTAAGTTACGTTAAGAAAAAGTACTAGAATTCCGATTATCCATAAATAATAACTGAATAGGCGTAATTTAAAATTGATTAGTATTTTTATAAAAAAAGTCATAGCCCAGTAACCGGATAAAAAAGCAGCTAATCCGGAAACAATCAATATGGTTTTACTGATATCAAGCTGTAACATTTCCCGAAATTTATACAAAGAAGCACCGAAAATAATGGGAACTGATAAAATAAAAGAGTATTTTGCTGCAAATTCTCGGTCTAATCTTCTACTTAGCGCCATCATGATAGTAAAACCGGATCGAGAAATACCAGGGATAATTGCCAGCGTTTGTGCAAAACCAATAAATATTGCATCAGTACTGCTTGTTTCTTGCAGTGTTTTGTAACTATGAATCAGATATTTATCTGTAAAAAAAAGGCATGAACCTGTTATGATTAGCATAATAGCAGTAACCTTTGGGCTACCGAAGAGTTGTTCGAATGTAGCATGAAAAAAATAACCAATCAAGGCACCTGGTACAGTGCTTATCAGCAGCAACCAGGCAAACCTGCATTGTAAATTTTCATGAATATGATCAATAAATTTTTTACGGCTAAAAATCTTGTTAAGGCTTTTATAAAAGGCAAAAAGTATTTCTTTAATCTCTTTTTTAAACAGATAAATAACGGCTAATGATGTGCCAAAATGAACAAATGCTTCAAAAGAAACACCCGGTATCTGTATACCTAAAAGATACTGGCTAATAACCAGATGGCCGGAGCTGCTCACCGGAAGAAATTCGGTTAAACCTTGAATTAAGCCTAAAATAACATAGTGCATTGGCTTCCTTACTTTACTATTCTCTGAAAGAATATTCCCGCATGATAGTTATGTTCTAGTGATTAGCTTTAATTCCGGTATGTCCAAAACCACCCTTGCCACGCTTGGTATTGTCCAATTCCTTTGTCTCTACCAAGATTGGCTGAAATATTTTTTGAATGACCAGTTGCGCAATGCGATCTCCCCGATTTACAAAAAATTTTTCTTTACCATGATTAATTAATATAATCTTTATCACGCCACGGTAATCTGAATCGATAGTACCCGGCGTATTAAGGACAGTAATACCATAACGATGGGCTAAACCGCTCCTCGGTCTAACCTGGGCTTCAAAGCCTAACGGTAGAGCTATTTTAATACCAGTTGAGAGTAATTTTCTCTCACCTTGACCAATTTCTACTGTACCATCTTCAGCTGACAATAAATCGATTCCTGAAGCATGCAAGCTGGCAGCTTTTGGTAAAGGTAAATCATCACAACTTTTGTCCTTTTCTATTTTTATTTCTACTTTTTCTATTTCTTTATTCATCTTCAATGCTTAAATTTATGTTATTTATATGAAGGTCTATTGCGATAACGATTGTTATTGTCTTTCTGATCCCTATTAGGTCTCGGGGTAAGTTCTTTTTTGCTTAAGTCAATTTTCCCCTGCTGATCAACACCGATAACCTTTACCTGAAATTCATCATCCATTTTAATGACATCTTCCACTTTATCTACATGGTAGTGGCTTAAATTTGAGATATGCAAAAGTCCTTCAACTCCTGGAAGTATCTCAACAAAAGCACCATATTTGGTAATTCTTTTGACTTTGCCATTATATATCTCTCCTGCTTTTACCTCTTTTACCAGACCTTCAATAAGATACTTGGCCTTGTCAATCTTTTCAATAGAATCCGCAGTAATAAATATTTCACCATTATCTTTGATGTCAATACAGGTATCGCTTTCTTCGATAATTTTCTTTATATTTCTACCACTTGGTCCGATAACACTTCCAATTTTATCCTGATTAATCTTCATTATAAACATTTTTGGAACATAATCAGACAATGCTTCTTTTGGTGTAGCAATAACTGAATTCATTTTATCAAGAATATAATTGCGTCCTTTTTTGGATTTTTCCAATATATCCCGTAATATGTCAATTGAAACACCGTCAATTTTCAAATCCATCTGAATAGCAGTAATTCCGTCAACAGTACCTGCGGCCTTAAAATCCATGTCACCGTGATGGTCTTCGATGCCCAAAATATCAGTTAAG
>Ga0180433_10010512_pt1 | contig 11127 bp, 10 predicted proteins | sample SS_ome_8_FD_132980 | JGI IMG/M metagenome (GOLD analysis project Ga0180433, IMG submission 132980) | Hypersaline lake sediment archaeal communities from the Salton Sea, California, USA - SS_1_D_1 metaG | ecosystem: Environmental > Aquatic > Non-marine Saline and Alkaline > Hypersaline >...
CGTTTTGCTGAATCATAAAAACTCGGGCTAACGCCCTCAGACAGTTTATGATTCTTAACGCTTCACTCAGCTGACCTCTCATTGCCGAAAATGCTCAATGTCGCGCGGAAAAGGCTTTCGGCTCCACCGTGATGAATGATAGTCATTTCTGGTACCCAACAACACTAGAATCAGAGAAAGGACCCAGGTACATTATGGCACATTTTCTAGTCACTGGCGGCGGCGGATTCATTGGCTCAAATCTGGTCCAAGCCCTCCTTAAAAGAGGGGACAAGACCCGTGTCCTGGACAACTTTTCCACCGGGAATCGTGAAAATCTGAACTTCCCTGACCTATCTCCCGACCTTGTAGCCAATCTGGAGGTCTTGGAGGGAGACATCGCCGAGCTTGCCACCTGCCGAAAGGCCACCGAAGGCGTGGACTATGTGTTGCATCAGGCGGCCATACCTTCGGTCCCCAGATCAGTCGCCCTTCCCATTGAGTCAAACCTAGCAAACATTGACGGCACTTTGAACCTTCTGGTAGCAGCGCGAGACGCCGGTGTCAAACGGCTGGTCTTTGCCTCGTCATCAGCCGTATATGGTAATGCGCCGGGTTTCCCAAGGGAGGAAAGCATTACGCCCGCGCCCCTGTCACCCTATGCCGTGCAAAAGATGACCGCAGAACACTATTTGCGCGTGTTCTATGAGCTCTACGGGTTTGAAACGGTGTCACTTCGCTACTTCAATGTATTTGGACCACGGCAGGACCCCAATTCAGAATATGCAGCCGTCATTCCTCGGTTTATCAAGGCCTTTATCACGGGAACCCAACCCACTGTATACGGCGACGGAGAACAATCCCGGGATTTCACTTATGTGGACAATGTGGTCTACGGAAATCTACTCGCCGTAGAGGCGCCAGAGGCCCCCGGCAAAACCATGAATCTTGCCTGCGGCGGCCAACTGACCCTGAACCAGCTCCTCGATATCCTGAGGCGCATCACCGGCTCTCATACAGAAGCCCTTTACACCGATCCTCGGCCAGGCGACGTGCGCCACTCGTGGGCGGATATCAAGCTGTCTGAGCAAGCCCTGAACTACAAGACTCAGGTGCCCCTTGAGGCAGGCCTTTCCAAGACGGTCGGATATTTCCGGTCTGTCTTTGGGCTGTGACTTATGAGAATGGGAAATACCTTTGGCTTGTCACGGGCACCTGACTTAAAACAGTGTCTCCTTGCGGGTCGTCAATCTTGAAGCAACAGGGTGCGCCCCTTCGTCGTTTCCATGGCACCGAAAAGGAATGAGCATGAAAGTATTCAAGTTCCCCTCGGCGGCGGCTCAAAAGAGGCTGGATGCCATCATCAACCGGCACCTTGCCTTCAAGGCCAAGGACCTTCAGGTTGTCAAGAAAATCCTGGCAGATGTTCGAAAGAACAAGGACAAGGCCCTGGTGGGCTACATTAACCGGTTTGATGCGCCCAAGCTCACCCAAAGGGCTTTGAAAGTCACAAAGGCTGAAATCAAGGCCGCCCGTGGTCGGGTCGATCAGGGCTTTCTCAGAAGTCTCAATAAAGCCGTTAAACAAATCCGGGCCTTTCACCAACATCAGGTGGAACAGTCCTGGATCACGGCGGACACAGAAGGCGTCATACTGGGCCAACTGGTCAAACCGGTCCGTCGCGCAGGGGTCTATGTGCCTGGAGGCAGGGGGGGAGAAACACCGCTGGTCTCCTCTGTGCTCATGGGCTGCATCCCTGCCAAGATCGCAGGAGTGGAGCAAGTTTGCATCACCACCCCGCCGACCAAGACCGGCAAAGTCAATCCCTATCTCCTGGTAGCGGCCCAGAAGGTGGGTGTTGACACCATTTTCAAGGCGGGAAGTGCCTGGGGGATCGCTGCTCTGGCTTATGGAACAGAGACGGTTCCGAAAGTGGATGTGATTGTGGGGCCAGGCAACATCTACGTCACCCTGGCCAAGAATCTCGTGGCCGGCACTGTGGGGATTGATATGATTGCAGGTCCCAGCGAAGTCCTCGTGATCGCCGATGACAAGGCCAATGCCGCCTATATAGCCGCCGACCTATTGTCTCAAGCTGAACATGACGCCCTGGCCTCAGCGATCCTCCTCACAACGTCCCAGAAGCTTGCCCATGCAGTGGTTGACGAGGTGATGAAACAACTCAGAGAGCTGCCTCGCAGGGCCCTTGCCGAGGCATCATTAAAGGCCTATGGTGCCGTGATGGTGATGTCCGATCTTGACATGGCCTTTGATCTCGCCAATCAGGTTGCCCCTGAACACCTGGAAATTCACGTCCAAGAGCCCTTCCAATACCTCGGCCGTATTGAAAATGCAGGCGCCATCTTTCTTGGGCCTCATACGCCAGAACCGGTGGGGGACTACATCGCAGGCCCTAACCATGTACTTCCCACGGCAGGAACCGCCCGGTTTGCCTCTGCCCTTTCTGTCAATCACTTCTCCAAAAAGACGAGCGTCCTCTATTACACGAAAAAGGCCCTAAGAAGAGATATGCCCGACATTGTCCGACTGGCGGAGATTGAGGGGCTCTCAGCCCATGCCAAGGCTGTCAGTGTCAGAAAGAAAAGATAGCCGGCTTTTCGCAAATCCCCATGCCGCTCTTGTCAAATCTTTGACGAGCTGGCCCGTTGTGACAAAAACGGATCTTTCTGGCGTGTCGGGACTTCTCATACGACCCAATATAACCTGAGACCTTTGCACAACCCTTTCTCGCTTTTTCGTATGATCCTTTTGACCCATCTACGGGCTTGCTGACTAAATCGCAAAAACTCGACCTAAGGGTCTCAAACAATTTGCGATTTGCCCACTGACGTGGGCCGTTCACTTCGCCCAGATGGGTGCCCCAAAAAGCTCATAATCTTTGCTCAAATGGGTTATGCAAAGCTGTCGACCTATTTCCATCATAGACTATTTTTGTATGCCAGCCCCTTGGCATGATCCCTGCTACAATGATCTAATGCATTACGCCTCGGGCGCCACATTGCTGGCACACGGGCAAGGTGGATGCGTTGGTCTGCGTAAGATTGCCGTTTTTTAAAGCCATGATGAAGCGCTTTCGTAGGAAGCAAACATGGACAAGCCGTCCGGCATAAAGCAAAGCAAGGGTTCAAAGAGGCAGCCTCTTGGCGAGCTTTTGGTTGAATATGGCTTGATCGACCAGAATCAGCTCCAAGAGGCCCTGAAAAGACAGGGTCAGCTGGGCGGACAGATAGGCTCCATCCTGATTGACATGGGTTTTGTCTCAACCGATGACCTTCTTGACTTCCTTGGCAAACAGCTCGGTGTCCCGTCAGCCAATCTCTTTAAACTGGATATCGATCAAGAGGTCCTGAAACTCCTCCCCCTGGATAAGATCAAGACGATGAAAATCCTTCCCGTGGCCACGGACGAAAACTCCCTGACCCTTGCCATGGTGAATCCCAAAGACATGATGACCGTCAGGGAGGTTGAGTTTACGCTGGGCAGAAAGGTCCAGCCGGTCGTTGTCCCTGCTTTTCAGATGAATGCAGCGACGAGGAGCTTGATGTCAGGGTCTAAAGGCGGCCTCACCGGAGACACGATTGCCAAGGAGGCGGACAAGGCAAAGACAAGAAGAGCGCCTCAATTGCTTTCATTACTGAGGTATCTAGCGAAGTCCCCTGCCGCAGATATGCTGCTCACAGCAGGGGTGTCACCTTCTATCAAGATGAGTAATCAGGTGAAACGGCTATCCATGGAGTCCCTGACACCTGCTGATTGTGAACGGTACGCCAGGGACCTGATGTCGGACAGGGACTGGGAGGTCTTTGGGCAAGATAGTGACCACGATTTTGCGGTCACTTATCCTGACATTGGCCGTTTCAGGGTAAATACTTACAGACAGAGAAATTCTGTTTCCATCGCCCTTCGGCACTTTCCAGAACGCCTCCCTTCGTTAAAGGATCTCCATCTGCCGGCGTGGATAAAAGACCTTGCCTTAAAGCCCCAAGGCCTAATCTTGGTAGCGGGTCCTGCGGGCCATGGCAAGACTATGACCCTTTCTGCGATGGTTGATATTATCAACACTCACAGAAAATGTAATATTGTAACACTGGAAGATCCCATTGAATACCTCCATAAGCACAAGAAGAGCAACATCAATCAAAGGGAGGTCCGTCGGGATACCGAATCCTTCCAAGAAGGACTCAGGCGCGTGTTCAGACAAGCGCCGGATGTGATTGTGGTTGGAGAATTGAGAGACAAGGAGAGCTTTGAAATAGCTCTACGGGCAGCAGACACCGGCCATCTGGTCCTAAGCACCGTTCATGGCAACAATTCCACCTCCATCATTGAAACGGTGATTAACATGTTCCCGCCACATCAACAGAACCTTATCCGGATGAGGATTGCCGATTGCCTGCTACTCTCCTTTACACAGAGACTGGTTCCCCTCAAGACAGGTCGGGGCAGGGTACTTGCCTATGAGAAGCTGATCAATAACTACAGGATAAAGAATCTGATCAGGGAGGAAAAAACCCATCAGATTCGATCACAGATGCAGGCCGGTTCAGAAGACTTTACCTCCATTGATGCCTCTCTCGCAGGGCTTTATCGTGAAGGATTCATCACCTTTGATGCTGGGCTGCTTTTCTCAGACAACGGACAGTTTTACCGGGAGTTGGCTGAGGCTCGGGCCGCCTAATCTGGTTGCCATCCATAAATGGCATCTTTGGGCCCGATGGGGCGTTCTCAGCGGCCTTGCCTCGGACCAAAATCTACCATTTCTGAATGAAACCTTGTAGTGCTTAACTGGGCTATCTTGGTTGGGGTGCCCCTCATTCATGGATGGGCACTAGTCAAAAATCATATCCTCTGTGATAATACTCCCATCTGGAAGGCTCACGGGACGATCCCCATGATTAGCGATCATGACCTTGCCTTTGATTTCAACGCCCCTGCCGAAAAAGACATCCCCTTGTACGTCAAGGGAAATACACTCAAGCAAAGACGGCACACCGCGAGAAAAATGCGCCTCAAGCTGATCAATTTTCTTGTAATACCGGCTGTCCAGCCGACACACCAAAGCATCTAGCCCTCTTTCTGGATTTTGAACTACGTACATGTCATCTGTCAGCACATAGCAATCGGACCAGAGGGCAAGAAGGTCCTGGCATGTCTTGACGGGAGCAAACCGGCTTCTTGGGACCCGAATCGCCGTCGCTCCTTCAAAAGTAGAGATGGCCGATCCCATGGCTGTTTCCAGTTGATAGGCCTGCGGAGAGGACGCATCTTTTGGGTCGATCGTTTTCGGGTTTCTGATCATGGGAAGGCGAAGCACATTGTCATGCACCTCAAGCAATGCTTTCAGTGCCTCCAGGTTCACCCAGATGGTGTTCGTATTGAAATACTTGTACAGGGCGATGTCTTGAAATTCGTCTAACTCTTCTTCAGGGCACTGGGCTATTTCTCTCAGCGTGAGCCCACCCTTTCTCAGGCGGGCCAAGTGTCCCCCTTTGCTGTCTGCCTCGGTTCGATCTGTGACCTCCATCATGAATGGGAAGCCGTTCTCGGCAAAAAAGCCCAAGATGGTGTCATCCATAACCGCAGCCAGGTTATCTGAGTTCGAAATAAATGCGTAAAGAATGCCTTTATCCAAGAGGTTTTCCAACATCCCCGACGTCACGAGCGCCGTGTAGATATCCCCATGCCCGGGCGGGTTCCACTCCAGGTCCGGATCCGCGGGCCACGAGGCTGGCATCAGCCCGGCTTGCAAGACTTTTGGGAACTTGTGTTGCAGGAAACTCAAAGGGATGCCTGCCACCGGAAGGTCACTGTAGGGCCTCAGGGCCTCCAGGGTATCGGCCTCGGTGTTGAAACTATTCATGAAAACAACGGGAAGCTTGACCCCATGCTTGCGTCTGTAAATGAAGGCCTGCCTGACAATAATGTCCAGGAAGCTCAGACCATCCTTGGCCTTCAGGAGCGACTTGGCCTGGGATAGACCCATGCTCGTCCCCAAGCCACCGTTTAGTTTAATGACGACCGCTTTTTTTCCGGCCGCTCGTCCTGCTTCTCTGAACCCCGTGAGTTTTTTGGCATCTGCGATCTCATCCTCGGTCACTGGCGTAATGTCTGCCTTTGAAATCAGCCCCGTCTCACCTTTGACCAACCGCTCGAAGTAATGCCTAAATGTATTGATGACCATGGGGGCGAGGCCACAGTGCGCCATCTTTTCGGCAAAAGGCTGAAAAAGCCTCTCTGTCTTGTCTTCAAGTCCCATGGGTTCGTAGGGGGGTGTCGTGTCCAACCATGACGCGCCTCATATCTTAGGGCGCCGCGCCAGGCCATGAGCCCCCTGTCATGTGACCTATGGTGGTACCTAAGATCATGTACACGAGCAGGGTCATGGCAACGGCCAAAAAGGCCCTTGAGGTCTTGATCGAAAAGGCGCTGCTCAGGCCCAGGACGATCAAATAAATGCGATAAAACTCAAGGATAACGCCGACCAAAGGGATCCAGGAAAACAAGGCGACTGCCGCCGAATAGGCGTTTGCCCTGAAGGCCATCTCATACGTCCCCGATGCCTTGAAAAGCCTGGTGATGATCAAAAAAAGAAGGCCAGCCGTGACAAAGGGCTGGACCATGCCAAAGACCAGATTCGTGGCCATAAGGCTTTGATTCTTGAGCAATAGCCCAACGATCACCGTATGAATCAGCACACAGCATGCCAAGAAAATGAAAGGGTTCCGTAAGCCCCCTTCCCTCTTCATGCCCTCAAAAAACACCTTAGGAGAAAACAAGATGGCCTTTGCCGTGCGAAAAAGACTTCGCAAGAAATCATGGGGTTCAAAATCGGTCATCGTGTTGTCAAGAGGCGTGCCCAACTATATTAATTGGAAGTCCGTAATGTAGAGGTTGTGTTTCTTCTCATAGGCAACCGTGGAAGAAGGACGCCCGCCATAGTCGTGGCCTGGCCAGATCGTGGTATCATCTGGAAGAGAAAGAATCTTTTCTCTAATAGAACGGAGCAATACCTCCAAAGAACCACCCGGAAAGTCCGTTCTGCCCACGGCACCTACAAAAAGTGTGTCTCCGGTAAAAAGGTTGTCTCCTTCGTACAGGCAGATTCCGCCAGGCGTATGGCCCGGCGTGTGAAGGACGGTGAGCGCTTCTTCGCCAAAGCCAATGGTGTCGCCGTCTTCCAAAAGGACATCTGCCGGGGGAGATGGCGCAAACCCCATCTGTCTGCCCATGGATTGTCCGTCAGGTGTATTGAAGAACCTGTCTTCCAAGGCGTGCATATATATCTTGGCCCCTGTAAGATCCTTAATCTTTGCGTTGCCGCAGGTATGATCAGGATGACCATGGGTATTGACCACCGATTCAATGGTCAGCCCCAGGCCGCCGGCCGTGTTCATGATGCGCTCTTCGTCTCCTGCCGGATCGATCAACAGGCCTTTGTGGGTCGCCTCACAGCCCAAGTTGTAGCAAAAGACCTCCATGAAGCCGACCTTGATCTGTTTGATGAGCATTTCTGGCTTTTCTCTCCATTAATTGATGCAAAGGGTTCGAGGATTCTTGGAGATGCTCCTCATGTCTATACCTCGACGGGAACGACCCATCCGAAAGGATCTTCGGCTCGGCCATACTGAATATCTGTAAGCGCCTTATAGAACTTGTGGGCCATGGGCCCAACCCCTCCATCTCCCACGGTCAACACGTCATCTCGCCAGGCAAGATGACTCACTGGGGAAATCACAGCAGCCGTGCCAGAACCAAATATCTCCTCAAGGGAGCCGTCCTTGTGGGTCGCCATGACCTCCTCTACGGTAATCGGCCGTTCCGCCACTGGAAGGTCCCAGTGCCGAGCAAGCGCAAGCACTGAATCCCGTGTGATGCCAGGCAGGATGCTTCCTCCAAGGGGCGGCGTCACCAGCTCTCCACGGATCATGAAGAAAATATTCATGGTACCCACTTCTTCAATGGACCGATGCTCAAGGGCGTCCAGCCACAGCACCTGTGTGTAGCCCGCTTTTTTGGCAACCTCGGCACCGTAAAGGCTGGCGGCGTAGTTGGCAGGGGTCTTGGCCTCGCCCAATCCGCCTCGTACGGCTCGAACATACTGGTCCGTCACCCATATTTTCACAGGGTTGAATCCCTCTGGATAATAAGCACCCACCGGGGATAGGATAATAAAAAAACGATAGGTGTGAGAAGGCCGCACGCCAAGATAAGGGTCCATGGCCACGATCGTGGGACGAACATAAAGGGAAGTCTCTGGCGCCCTTGGAACCCAATTCTGCTCAATGGCCACAAGCCTTTTTAAGGCATCCAAGGCAAAAGCCTCATCGACTTCGGGGATGCACACAAGCTGCGCGGATCGATTGAATCTGGCTATGTTCCGTTCTGGTCGAAATAGCAGGACCTTCCCGTCACTGGTTCGGTAGGCCTTGAGCCCTTCAAAAATAGCCTGACCGTAATGAAGGACCATGGTGGCTGGATCCATGATAATGGGACCATAGGGTTCTATGCGTGCGTTATGCCATCCAGACTCGGGCGTGTAATCCATGTTGAACATGTGATCCGTGAAAATCTGCCCGAACCCCAACTTTGAATCGTCTGGAAGTTTCTTCGGGTGTTTAACCCTCTCTATATTCAGATCCATCTCCCTTTGTCCTCCTCACTCCTCGTGTCGTGCCTAAGAAATAGTCTTTAGAAAGTAACGTGTCGCCATCAAGGCTTTCGGCTACATAGTGACTAGTGACACTGATTGAAGACCCTGCAGCAAGCTGCAGGGAATGGGCTCGCTTAATCGGTTCATGAGACACGACACTGGCTTTCAGTCATGGCACGTCTGTAAAGATCCACTGAAAAAAGAATCAGGCACCATGGGTTGCCCATCCCATCACTCACATCTTCCAGAGAAAGAGTCCTGTTTGCTCGTCGTATGTCCTTGCCACGGACGCGCCTAAGAGTTCCTGGATGTAAATCTCCCCTGCAAAAACCACGGTCTCTGAGAACACGTGCCCCCCGATGGTCTCACCATTGATGTCGGCAAAGACGCCATGGGCATGGACGGTGGGCTTGCCATCTTTGAAGGAGACATTGCCGGTGCAATGAACGACTTCCAGAGGCTCCCGCTTTTGCACCGTGACATACACCTGCTGCTTCTGATCGTAGGCCCCCAGGGTGGCTGATGTGACCGCCCCAATCATGGAAAACACGGCCATTACAAGAGAATGGTCCGCACAGAAATCCTCGACGGCTGCCACAAGGTCCTTGCCGTGGGGAAGCCTTCCAAGGAAGCAGCGACCTGGGTTGAACTCTGATGCTGTGATACGTTCCATATTCGCCACATCACCTGCCCAAACAGGGCCTGTCCATGAACAGCAGCCCGCAAACCTTCCGGCACTGAATACCACATCTGGCTCGTAAATCAAGCACGATGTCTCGTCACATGACAGGCCCTTTATGGCTCGCGAAGGGCTATGTCTCCAAGAGCCCGATTATGATTGACTGTACCAAGGTCGAATGTTAGAAAATCAACAATCACCATGGATGCTCTGACCTTAAAACAGCTTTTGGAATCCGTCGCTTCTGGTCGCGTGACCGTGGATGAGGCGGTGACCAGGTTAAAGCGTCTGCCCTTTGAAGACCTCACCTACGCCCGTGTGGACCACCACCGCCCCTTGAGAAAGGGCTTTCCGGAAGTCATTTTTGGACAAGGCAAGTCGCCTGAGCATATCCTGGGAATCATGAAGGCCATGGTCGAGGAGGGAGACACGGTCATGATCACCCGTCTATCTCCAGACAAGGCTGGGGTTATCACGGCCCAATATCCGGATGTCACCTATCACCGCGAGGCCCGAGTCCTGGTCCATAGATCTGGGCCAGCCAAGGGCACTGGTAAAGGACTGATCTTAGTGATTGCGGCAGGGACTTCGGATATTGGGGTGGCCGAGGAGGCGGCAGTCACAGCGACGACCATGGGCCAGCACGTAAAAACCCTTTACGATGTGGGGGTGTCCGGCATCCACCGTCTCCTGGATCATGATGAGATTTGGGACGAAGCATCGGTCTTTGTCGTCGTAGCCGGTATGGAAGGCGCCCTTCCCAGTGTTGTCGGCGGCCTGGTAGACAAACCGGTGATTGCTGTTCCCACCAGCGTGGGTTATGGGGCAAGCTTTGGTGGCGTAACGGCCCTGCTGGCCATGCTCAACAGCTGCGCCTCCAACGTGAGTGTCGTGAACATAGACAATGGGTTTGGAGCAGGCTACATTGCGGCCCTGATCAACAGTTTGGCCAATCCATCATGAGGCAAAAGCCATTAGCTTTAACCTTGGGACTCTGAGCCCTCGCCAAGAAGCCACGCCACCCCGGCTATGAGGTCATCCGCCACATGATCGGGGGTTATGCCAGCTTTCTGGCACAGACCTTCGGCTTCTCTCCCGTGTCCTGTGCGAACCAGGATGACCTTTCCACAACCTGCCCGCCGGGCGCACGCCACATCCTTTAGGCTATCCCCCACCATGCAGGTTTCAGACAGGTCCAGCTCATAGTCAACTTGTGCCTGGTAAATCAGCCCAGGTTCTGGCTTGCGGCAACTGCAGCCATCTTCAGGAACATGAGGGCAATAATAGACAGCTTCTATGTGACCGCCGTGGGAGGCCACGGCTGCTGTCATGTTCTCATGGATTTTCTGGAGTGTTTCCTTTGTGGTCATTTTTCGATTGATGACGGATTGATTTGTGATCACGACCACATGATACCCATGAAGGGCCAAGCGCTTCATGGCCTCAAGACTCCCGGGCAGAAACTCAAATTCAGACCAACGCTTGACATAATCGGATCGATTCTTATTGATGACGCCATCTCTGTCTAGAAAAATAACTTTCAAATTTTTTATCCTCTTACTAATAAATGCTTGACACCCTTTTGAATTTGTTGCACATTTACAATTGAAAGGTTCATGTCACGTGGAATTGAATCAAATGCGGCGTGAAAGGAGAGGATCTGATGGCCCTGACTAAAGACAACATCATCAACGAGGTCTACCTGAAGCTCGGCTTGAAGAAAAACCACGCCAGGGAGGTCGTCGAGCAACTCCTAGAAATCATGAAGCGTACCTTAGCCAGTGGTGAAGACCTTCTC
>Ga0180433_10010513_pt1 | contig 11127 bp, 2 predicted proteins | sample SS_ome_8_FD_132980 | JGI IMG/M metagenome (GOLD analysis project Ga0180433, IMG submission 132980) | Hypersaline lake sediment archaeal communities from the Salton Sea, California, USA - SS_1_D_1 metaG | ecosystem: Environmental > Aquatic > Non-marine Saline and Alkaline > Hypersaline > Sediment...
GGAAATATCGTATAAAGACGTATAGTTAAATCCTAGAACACGCAATTCGTAACCACCAGTACCCCCCACTCCTCCAATTGCAAGATAACCCCCCGCTTGCCCTGAGCTGGTGCCCCCTGAGTTTCGAAGGGACGAAGGGTGAGGTGCCCATGCAACTGAGTTAACCCTTGCGCCGTGATCATAATTTGCACCAGAAATTTCATCTAAATATGCACCATCAAATGTATACACACGCACTTCATACCCACCAGTTCCAGACTCACCACCAATAGCCAAATGCTCACCTGAAAGTGAAAAATCTACTGAGTTTACCGTGTCACCGTGATCTGCACGTGCACCTGAAATATTTTTAAGCACTAAGCCATCAAAACCAAAAACACGAGTATTGTAACCGTCAGTTGCAGTTTTGCTACCTGCGGCTAAAAACCTGTCGCCAGGTCGCCATGATAACGCATTAACTGTTTCACCAAGTACAACAGTTGCTGTTTCAAGTGTACTAAGAGAATTACCGTCAAAAGACAATATTCGTAATTCATCACCACCGGTTCCAGTATCGCCACCAATCGCCAAGTAATTCACATCATGTGACCAATCAACAGAGTTAATATCTGCACCATGACTGTATGTCTGTATATTTGCAGTATTTTCAGAACTAAAATCGTAGACTCTCACATCTATTCCATAAAGCTCTTCTCCTCCAACTGCTATAAAATTATCTATAGGAGACCAATCAACTGATTGAACTGATATATTAGCACAAGATGCACAAATTACACTACTTCCAAGTGACAAAATATTTGAACCATCAAACTCTAATATTTCAAGACCACCATTGGTCCCAGGTAGACCACCTATTGCAAAATACTGCCCATTAGGCGACCAGTCAATTCCAAAGATCGTACGATTTATTCCATAATCTGCATAAGAATCTTCAAGCGTCAATGTTGTTCCATCAAAACTGAAAAACCTCAACTCATAATTACCAACGGATGAAAATTTACCACCAGCAGTAAGATATTCTCCCGTTGGATTCCACGCTACCACTTCAATATCAGCTCCATGTTCAAAGCTAGCTCCAGGTAATGCAGAAAAAGATGCCCCATCAAACGAAATAACACGTATTTCTTCTTGAACTGACTGTTGTGAACCAATAGCTAAATAGGCCCCTGTTGGATACCAATCAACCGAGTTCACTGCACCCGAATGATTAAACGTATCTAATGGCGCAGAAAGAGATGAACCATCAAAACTTAATACACTCACATTACCTGATAAACTTATTGAGTAAACACCGGCAATTGCAAGATAGGCTCCTGTTGGGTCCCATTTTACTGAACGGATATCACCATCATAATCATACACATCAACAACACTCAAATATGTACCATCAAATGCAAATACTGTTACCGTATTTCCAGTAGCACCTTCCTCACCTCCAATTGCAAGATACTGACCCGATGGATGCCAATCAACTGAATCAATATCGAGATCATTACCATTATCAAATGTTGCAGTTAATATCTCTGATAACGAAGTTCCATCAAATGCAAATATTCTCACGTTAACACCATCTACGTCCTGAGATCCTCCAATAGCCAAATAATCTCTTGCTGGACTCCAAGCAACGCTATAGACGATATCTGAATGACCAAAGGAACCACTCACCTCATCGAGATCAAACAACAGATTAAATGGCTCAAATACACCACTTAATTTTATGCCATAGGCAATGGCAGCACCAGCCTGCGCATTGGTCGAATTTGCAATACTATTTAAAATTTTTGATTCTGTTTCGTCACCTTCAAATAAAAATCCAACGGGACCAAGAGATAATGTCCCGGTACCAGTTGCTACCCCTTCGGCCAAGCAACCATCATATAAATTACCCAAACCATCGATAGAGGCAAACCCAATTGCACGATTTGTTGTATCGCTATTTTCTATTTTTACTGCATCAGAATTTCGATACAAATTATACTGACAATTTTCTTGATAAAAACCAGAATAATAACAGTTGAGTGCTCGACAATTATCAAATTCCGTTTTGATAACATAACGTAAATCGTACCCAGTATTACAACATTCAACAACACAGTTTTTTACGCCACAAGATTTTATTTCTTGTGTTGATGTCCCGATAAAACTCACACCCTTGTCATACCCAAAGATCGTCATATCTTCTATCGTGACTAACTGTGCACCGGCATGAACTGCAATACCACTTGCAGCCACAAGCGCCCCTTGATCACAACTGTATGTACACCCTGCTGCACCAACCAAACTACCATTTTTGATTACTACATTGTTTATACCAGGATTAACAACAATTGCAGTACAAGTACCACAAATATCAAAACCTCGCAAATCTATTCTCACGTTATCAGCAGCAACTGTAATTGGACAATCTATTTGTTCAATTAATATGTACACACCTGGATTGGTAATTGTCTCACCTGATGTTAAAATAGTTGCCCCTGAATCTAATAGGTCAATTTTACTATCGATAGTCTCTACAAGCGATCCTACTTGATCAAGTTTACTATCAATAATATCTGTTTTACTGTCCATAGTTTCGACCAATGGACCCACCCAGTTGTCCAGTTTACTCTCAATCGATACCAACTCAATATTTACTACATCAAGTTTACTGTCAACAGTATCTATTTTCTCATCAAGTACATCTACTTTACTATTGATCGTATCGTTAGCATCTGATTCAATTTCTATTATATCTACCAGACTATCAATAGTAACCACTTTATTTTCAAGATCATCCAACTTACTATCGACGGTGTCAATTTTTTCATCAAGTACATCTAATTTACTATTGATCGGCGCCACATCAGCTTGCACCTCATCTACCTTACTTTCAATAGTATCTATTTTACCATCTATCGTTTCGACCAATGGCCCTATCCATGTATCTAATTTACTCTCAATAGAAACTAACTCAACATTCATAACATCAAGCTTACTATCTATCGTATCTGATTTTTCATCAAGTATATCTACTTTACTATTAATAGAAATATTAAACGCTGTATCAATTTTGATCTCATCTACAATACTATCGATTGTTTCCACTTGTCGTATTAGATCATCCATCTTACTATCAACCGTATCTACTTTTTCATCAAGGACATCTATTTTGCTGTCGATGGAGTCAAGATCAAGTAACAGATCACTAACATTATCGTTAATCACATCAACTTTACTATCGATAGTATCTACTTTTTCATCTAACTGATCGACAACGCTATCAACCTCCTCGATATTTTTCTCGCCATTTCTATAAATATCTACAATGGCATCCAACCGAGCATCGCAACAGACAAGACAGTTTGATTTTTCAGAACCTTCTGCCTTCATAAAAAAAGCACAGAAAAAAAGAAAACAAAAAAACATTTTGTTTTTGTACGCAACATTACTTCTACTCACTACAATCTCTCCCAATAATTCTAACCTCTAACCTCTCCTGATCCTGAGTCTGCCCGCCCTGGAGTGGTCCCCCAAAGTTTTGAGGGGTCAAATAAATCGAAGGGCGAAGGGTCGAAGGATCTTTTACTCACTCTCTTATAATTTTTCTAGGGCCTCAAGACCCCTTTTTTTTATCTTATAAAGTTTTTTAAATTTGAGCAAATTGGCTTTAAAAAGATTTTTACGCACAAGCAAAATTCTCTTATTTTATTTTAGCTTTTTCTTTTTGACTTTTTCTTTTTTAATTTTTTCTTGGGATCAAGCACCCATATTCCACCCTTTCCCCCCGTATGAACTCTTTTGATTTTATTAAACTTTTCAAGACGTTTATTTATCTCTGCAAGATTGAAATACTCTGGATCAAAATCTTCTCTAATCCATTCAATCATCACCTCATAATCAGGATGATTTTCATCTTCCAAAATTTCTAACAAATTATAATAACCCCATATACCACCACAATCTTCAGGAGGCCCGCTTCTTTTTCCAGACACACAAGAAACCTTCTTTTGCCCCACTTTTTTTGTAGCTATCGCTTTAACAGTTATCTCTACTTGCCAATCATCGCCAAAATCATAGGTATACAAAAACTTTTCGCCTACCTTCGTCATAAAGTCTGACAACTTAACCTTAGAGGCAAGATAAGATTCATCAAAAATTTCTTCCCCCAACTTAAGACCTTCTGCATCACGCTCAATTGATATATATCTTCCAATATTAAAATTATATAGATGACAATTATGCCAACCCATTGCACCTTGAATAACAAGATGCAGCTGCTCAAAAGTCATCGAATCATCAATTTCTATCTTTCTCCAAATAGGTGGTTTGCTATTTCTTAACGCAACTCGTAGTGTTAAAATATTTGGCATTTTCTTCCCTTTTTTTTATAAAAATACAAACTTTTGAACAAAGCTATACACATCAAACTTATATTAATAATTATTAGTGATTATACTTGCTATCTCATTTTAAGCAATATTGAAAGAAAATACAGCACTTACAAATTAACAAACAATATATTTTTCTAAAAAAATCTCAACTTTTATGTTAAAATTTTTTTGAGTGAAAAATATAAAAATTACATTTTAATTTTTTGAAAAATTTGGAAATATGTAAAAAATACCTTGAAGATATAATAAAACTAAACATTTCAATCGGTGGACCAAAGCCAACAAATTGCTAATAATATTCCAAAGCATTACAAAATTATAAAAAAATATGTAGAAAAACTTACACCTAAGGTGCCTTAGTCTCTTTATTGGTAAGTTATTTGTTAACTTGATCTTACAACCTTATTTTAATACCCAGTATTTGAACTACAACAAAGGCACTTTGGATTGTTCAATACATTGCTTATCCCTTTGCTAAAGTTCACACAATTTTCATAACCAAGATTTTTTATAACAAGATTGGTACCGCCACTGGCACTAATACCAACACTGTTGTATAAACTTGAAGTGTTGGCAATTCTGTTACCCTCGATAAGATTTGCTGTAGGATAATCCATAACATTAAAAAGCACAACATCGTAATCCTCGTTGCCATTTGCACCGCCAGCGATTATGTATTTACCATTTTGCGACCAATCAACTGAATGAATCGTTGCGCCATGATCATGGGAATTAACAAGGGTAAGTGTGTAACCATTGAAGCTGTATACAAGCACTTCATTTGTTGTATCGTCTGTACCGACAACAAGATATTCACTATTTGGTGACCAGGAAACAGAGTTGAACGCCACTGCACTATCAAGCACTGCAGAAGTTACTTCGATGAGCGCATCACAGGAAAATTCAAGTATGCGTAATTCGTAACCACCAGTCCCATTTTGGCCAACAATTGCCAAGTAATTAAAGTTGTGTGACCAAGTAATTGAATTAATTGTGTTGCCATGTTTGTATATTGCATTTTCCAAATTGTGGAGCGTCATTTTGGAAAATTTTAAAACCCGCACTTCATATCCATCAGTACCATCGGTACCTGCTATTGCTAAATATTGACCATCAGTCGTCCACTCAAGAGATCGTATTGAATCACTAGTCCCATGATTATATTGCGCAGTAGCTATATCTTCTAAATATTGACCATCAAATGCAAGTACCCGTACTTCATAACCACCAGTACCTTGGTCGCCACCAACAGCTAAGTAATCCATACAACAGGTGGAGAAAAAGTCGACTGCGTATACTGTTGCACCATGATCGTAACTTGCACCAGAAAGTTCCGTAAGATATGTTCCATCAAAGCATAGTACACCTACATGATTACCATTTGTACCTGTTTGACCTCCAAATGCCAAGTAGTTACCATTTGCAGTCCATGATACATCATACACAGTAGCACCATGGTCAAATGCAGTATAAGATGTACCACCCAACGCGCAACCATTAAATCGCATTACTCTTACTTGGGAATTATCCCACCCTGAATTGGTACCACCAAGTGCAACGTACTGGACATCAGAGGACCACTCGACTGCATGTACCGTACTTTCGTTATCGAAATAAACTACAAGTGGTAAACTTACACCTAATACTCGAACTTCAACTCCATCTATAGATGAATCTTCTCCACCAACTGCAAGATACTCATCATCAGGTGAAAAATTAACTGAATAAATTATATTACCCGAACCATGGTTAAATCCTGCCCCAGCATCACTCAAAGAAGAATCCCTAAAACGCAACAATCGAACCTCATAACCGGTTACACTATCCTCAGTTCCGCCGATTGCAACATAATTACCATCTGAAATCCAATCTACCGAGTAAATGGTATCATTTATGCCATGACTATACCCGGCAACCGGGGACAATGTAGAACCATCAAAACTTAATGCCCTAACTTCATACCCTGACACACTATCTTCAGTTCCACCAATTACAACATGACTGCCATCTGGTGACCATTTAACAGAATGAATAGCAGTACCAGAGTCATTACTATGACTATAATCTGTAATATGAGTTAATCCTGCTCCCTGAAAAACCCTTACCTCATAGTTGCCATATCCTTCTGCTCCACCTATTACGATATAGTCATCATCATTCCAATCAACAGAATAAACTGGATAAAGACCACTATTACTATGATTATAATAACTAAAACTGATAAGCGATGAACCATCAAAACTGACTAGTCTAATGCGATTGGCAGATGCCAAAACTAAATAACTATCAGTCGGTGACCATGAAACCGAATCACCAAAAAATATACTATTCGCAGCCTCAGATAGCGATGAACCATCAAAACTCAGCACTCTAAACGTTGGGTATCCAAGAATCACAACACCTATAATTGCTAAATAATCACCAGAATGGCTCCATCTCACTGAGTTTATATTACCTCCATGCTCAAATGATGCTACTTGCAATAAGTTCGTACCATCCCAACTAAATACCCTTACTTCCGGACCACTGCCATTATCATCACTTCCAATTGCCAAATATTGACCATCTGGCGACCAATCAGTTGTGTTAACCGTAACTCCTTGATCGTAAACTCCTGCAGTGATCTCAGATAACTCTGGACTAAGAGAACCAAAGATGGCGCTTAATTTTATACCATAGGCAAGACCAGTATCACAATCTGTTTCAGTTGAATTTGCAATAGAGTTTATTATTTTTGATTCTGTTTCGTCACCTTCAAATAAGAATCCAATTGCACCTATACCCAGAGGTCCTGTTGTTGTGGTAATACCTTCTGCAAAACAACCGTCGTACAAGTTGCCAGTGCCATGCACTGAAGCAAACCCGAGTGCACGTTGCGTTGGATCATCATTCTCTGTTCTAATTGCATCAGAATTTCTAAACGTATTGTAATCAGAATATTCCTGGTAAAAACCTGCTTTAGTAGAGTTAAGAGCTTTTGTATTGTCAATTTCACTTTTGATGAGATACTCTGATTTTACACCAATACCAGCGCATTCTATGGTCGTATTTCTTATTTCACTACTTCGTATATTATTGTCTTGGGAACCATCAAAAAATACGCCATTTTCGTAACCAAATATTTTCATATCAAAGACATCAATAAGTTGTGAACCTTCCTGTACCCAAATACCACTGGTATTTAAGATACTACCATCTGAGCAGGTATAAGAACAATCAAGTGAACCTATAAGCCCACCATTTTTAATTGTTACATTGTTTCTATTTGAAGTAATAGTGATTGCGGTACAAGTACCGCAAATATCATAGCCACTTAAATCTATGGTGACATTGTCAGCATCAACAGTAATTGGACACCATACGTTTTGCACTGCTGTGTATACACCAGGCTCAGTAATCGTCTGACTTGAAGTGAGTATGTTACATGAAAAACATGCAAGTGTATCTATTTTACTATCAATTGTTTCTATTTTATCATCTATAATAACCCAGTTGTCGTCTAATGCTTTGGCCATTCTTCTTAAAATCTGACAATCTTTTTTATACCCATAAGGGTTTATAAACGTAATAGGTAATATTTTTAATGACAATAAAAGAACGGCAATACAAGCAAAGCCGTACATCAGTTTTGTTCTCCAAGAAGCACCTTGTCTTCTCACTTCCTTTTCTCCTTTTTTCACTTCGCTACTCAACTTCTTTCAGGGTTTTTTTAAGCATATAAACATTTTCAAACAAAATCAAACTTCGCCAATAAACTTTTCTAAGAAAAAAAAGGGGGAGAAATTACAGTAAACTTTCTCCCCCGTGACAACTTTTTTCTACACAGCCACTTATGCCTTTATACTACTCTCAAACTTGCTATCTTTGATTTCTATGTTATTGCATCCAGGCAATATCTTAATCACCGGACCAGCAGTATCATAACTGAGAGTAAACCCGTTAAAATCAATAATCACATCATTAGCATCTATCACAACAAAACCATGTGTATCGGTAACAAGCCTATACAAGCCACTGGTTGTAATTACATTAGCACCAGGTTTAATAATATTCCCACTCGACAATAGAGTGCCTCTTATGTTACCCGAGACTGGACCCTCAAGTGTATTGAGCCTCTTTTCAATTGAACGAATTGCTCCACTAACATGTTTAATGCTTCTTAAGATTTCACTAATTTCAGCGCTCATTTCAGCAGTATCACGCGACTTGAATACATTATCAACATCAGATTCAGCAGCGCAGTCTAGAGAAATATTTGAAACACCAGAGCTATAGTTAACATTATTATCACTTGCAATGTTTTGTATAATGGTGTTTGTACCACTTGCACCAGAAATACCAACACCGTTGATGCATCCTATAGTGCTATTTACTTTGTTGTTATCTATCAATACCCGAGAAGGATAATCCATAACGTTAAATACTCTGACATCAGCATCATCATTTCCGTTAGCACCACCAGATACAATGTATTTTCCATTCTCTGACCAATGCACAGAATTGACGGTTGCACCATGGTCATATCCTTCAACGAGTGAAATATTCGATCCATCAAAGCTAAAGACAAGTACCTCATTTGTTCCAGAGTCGGTACCAACGGTGAGATACTCACTGTTTGGTGACCATGAAACCGATCTGAATGCTACCGAGCTATCATATACAGCACCAGAAATATCTGTTAATTCGTTGCAGCTAAATCGCAATACTCGTAACTCATAACCACCGGTACCATTTTCTCCAACGATAGCAAGGTAATTTCCGTTATGTGACCACGCAATTGATTGAACGGTAGCGCCATGATCGTAGACTGCATTGTCAAGATCATAGAGTGTTAAGTCGCTAAACTTCAGCACACGGACTTCATAACCGCCAACACCACCGGTTCCTGCAATTGCCAAGTACTGACCATTGTGTGACCATTTAACGTCTCTGACTGAAGCATTAGATCCGTGACTGTACCTTGCGGTTTCAATCTCTTCTAAGTACTGAGTATCAAATACAAATACTCGCACCTCATAATCTCCGGTTCCTTCATTACCACCAATCGCCAAGTAACTGATACAGCAATCATCTATCCAATCAACCGCATGTATTGTAGCACCATGATCATAGTTTGCACCGTCTAATGCTGACAAGGATATTCCATCAAAACTCAATACTCGCAACTCGTTACCATCTGATGGGTTTTCACCACCTACAGCCAAGAAACCACCATCTGAAGTCCATGCCACATCATTTACTGTAGCACCATGATCAAACGTTGCTTTACTCATTGCTCCCATATCACAATCATTAAATCCAAGTACCCTTACTTCATCACCATCTATACCCGAACTGGTCCCACCAACTGCCATGTAGTTAACATCGGATGTCCACTCAACCGCATTGACGGTGCTTTGGGTATCGTAACTATAGGTAAGTGTCAAGTCGTTATACACACCACTCAACTTAATACCGTATGCAATTGCAGTAGCACAATCAACTTGTGTCGAATTTGCAATAGAATTGATAATCTTGGATTCTCTTTCGTCACCTTCTAACAAGAATCCAATTGCACCGTAAGAGAGCGCACCAGTTGTCGTCTTAATACCTTCTGCCAACACACCATCATAAAGATTTCCAAAGCCACCGATAGAAGCAAAACCAATTGCTCGTTTTGTTGGGTCATCATTTTGCGTCATGATAGCATCTGAATTTCGATAAGTGTTATAGGAAGAATCTACTTGATAGAATCCAGCTTCATACGAGTTAAGTGCTTTTGCATTGTCAAACTCTGTCTTAATGGTATTTTCTGCATAGAAACCAATATTATTACACTCAACAGTAGTGTCTTTCACTTCACTGCTTCGTATCTGATTTCCTGCAGTACCGTTAAATGATACACCTCTGTTGTATCCAAAGATAGTCATGTTTTCTATATCAACCAACTGAGCACCTTCACCTACCGATATTCCAGCACCGCTAAATTGACTTCCTGCAGAACAGGTAAAGGCACAATCGGCAGCACCTACCAAACCACCATTCTTAATAACAACGTTACTCTTATTTGGATTTATTGTAATTGCGGTACATGTTCCACAAATATCAAAGCCTTTTAGATCAATTGTTACATTATCAGAATCCACTGTTATTGGACATTCTATGTCATCTACAAGAATGTATACGCCAGGCTCTGTTATTGTTTCACCAGAAGTGAGTATCTTGACACCAAAGTAGAGTGTATCTATCTTACTATCGATCACCTCTACTAGTGGCCCAATCCATTCATCAAGTTTACTTTCTATTGATGTAAGCTCTATTGTTTGCGCTTCATTTTCATCAATAAGCACATCAACTTTACTGTTAATAGTTTCGTTAAAGTCTGTGTCTATCTTGATTTCGTCAACAATACTATCGATAGTTATTACTTTATCAGTAATATTATCTAATTTACTGTCAACGGTATCTACTTTATCGTCAATAATATCTAATTTACTGTGTACTGTTTCAAAGTCGACATTCAAGTCATCTATTTTACTATCTATGGTTTCGACCAGAGGCCCAATCCATTTATCTAACTTAGATTCGATACTAATTACTTCTGGAACTACTGTTGCAACTACTATGTCAAGCTTGCTGTCAATAGTGTCTACTTTCTCGTCAATGACATCGATTTGACTCTTTACTGTCTCTTGGAAATCTGTGTCTATCTTAATTTCGTCTATCAAGCTATCAATAGTAATTACTTTGTCAGTAATATTATCTAACTTACTATCAA
>Ga0180433_10010514_pt1 | contig 11126 bp, 17 predicted proteins | sample SS_ome_8_FD_132980 | JGI IMG/M metagenome (GOLD analysis project Ga0180433, IMG submission 132980) | Hypersaline lake sediment archaeal communities from the Salton Sea, California, USA - SS_1_D_1 metaG | ecosystem: Environmental > Aquatic > Non-marine Saline and Alkaline > Hypersaline >...
ACCCACATGTAGAGGTGAGCGCTATCGTCCTTCTTCCAGTCAGGCCATACCCCGGATTGGAGTATGACCCTCAGGATGTCTTCTCTCTTTTTGATGAGAGGGTAATGCCGGTCGGCACCCCTTTTGATCTTCCCGGCCCCCTGCTCGGGCCAAGGAGGGTCCATCTGGACCGTATGTACAACGGTCATCGAAGGCCGTCTACGCACCGCATGATGAGCTCGTGAGTGTCTTCAATAGTCCCTCGGCCATTAATCACTTCCCATCGAGAGTTTGAGGGACCATTCCATTCTTCATGCCACAAGCGACGGTAGAGCTTGGACACTTTCTCCATGAAACCCTTTTGCTTCTCGTATCGGTCTCTTCGTTCTGGCCGGCGATGGACTGAGTCCTGCGGGTCAACATCAAGGAGGATGTAGAAGTCTGCCTGAGGGAGATATTCATGGATCCTCTTGAGCCATAAGCTATCTAGACCATCGGCCATTCCGTAGACCCACCCACTGGGCCAATAACGGTCCAGGACCACGTTCGATATCCGAGACGTACTCTCGATGTGGTTTGCTACTTCGTACCGGTTGACCGTCTGGATAACTTGGAACACCATGGCGTTGAGATAGTGAGCTTCATCCTCCATCTCCGGGTGATTCCGCATGCTAGGCATGACCTCTTCAATGCCCACCCCAGGAACAAAACCTGCTCTCCATTTCTCCTTGAGGTTGCTCAGCACGATCTCCCCGGTAGGGCTGTCATACTTCGGGAAGCTGAACATATGAGTCGGTCGTTGTCTGGTTTCCACCAACTTGGAAGACAGAAGCTTGGTCTGGGTGTCCTTCCCGCAAGCGTCGATACCTTCTAGACAGATGATCATTTCGGCACCTCCGCCCAGCGGTACTTCCCACCTTCTTGTTCAACCTCACCATGCTTCAACAATGTCCTCAACGCAGACATCATCTTGGAGCTCGCTTGGCTGTAATTGAACCCCATCTTCAAGCCGATTTCTGTGGGGCCGGCCCAACCTTCGTCTGGTTTTTCCTCACGCTTCTTTTTGAGGTATCGGGCGGCAAACTCACGCCTCTCGTTTGGGTTCCTCTTCTCTTTCTTCGTGGCCATTGGTCTCGTCCTTTTTAATTGGTTCTCTTGTGAGGATGGTTCCGTTCAATGGTTCCCTGACGTATCTCAACTCTTGGTTGTAGATCATATCCACCGCGCTTCTGCAGTCAGAGCAAAGCTGAGCGTTGACCATCCGACCAGCAAAATGGTCTAGCCTACGTTTCTTCCTATCTTCCCTGTCACCGTAGTTGATCTCTAACCTGAACTGTTCCTTTTCGTGTCGAAGATGTCGGATAGTGAACTCTTGTTCTTCTACCGTCTTCTCCAACTCTTCCAACTTGTGCTGCAGGTCTTTGGCAAGACTTTCCCAATCAGTCTTCCCATTCTGTTTCTTCTTCTTCCTGCGCTTGCGTTTCTTTTGGGGAAGGATTTTGTCCTCCCCGTTTCCAGAATGGTGGAAGGTTCCAAGGGTCTGGTTTGTTGAGGTCACTCTTTTCATCTCCGGTGATGAGGTTTTTCTTGCGAACGGGAACGCGGTTCCCAGACTCCATAGCGGAGAGCAAAGCTCGTCCTGCCCATTCAGACATTTTGAGATCACGCTGCTGACAATAGTCTTTCACTTTGGCGTGGATATCGGGGTCCAGGTGAATCACTTTTTCCATAACCTTTCCGTTAGAGAAGCCCTCGTCCCAAAGCAAGAGACGAGGGCTTCAAACCTGATCGAACCGGAGAAGTTCTCAGGCAGCTTCTTGTGCCTCAGCAGATTCACGAAGAATTTTCAGGTCCTTTTTTGAAAGTGTCCCTCTTTCCTCGAACTTCTGACGAAGCCTCTGGATAGTCCGGCAGCCTGGTTGGCGGGGGTGGTAAAGCCACTTCAAGACTTGTTTCCTCACCTTTGCTTTCAACCGCCACCTCCCTGTTTCGATCTATAAATGCGCGAGCTGCGCGCAGTATCTTATGGTCCTCCTCAGACCAAGATTCCTTGGGAATTTGACTCAGACCGACTGCATTCTTGAGGTGCTGAAAACACTCGGCAAACAAGTCAGCCATTGATGGCGCCCTCCAAGAAAAACTTCACGTCTGCAAGGTCTCCGGTACTGGACCTGAAATGACCACGAGGAAAAGCCCTCACAAACCGCTTTCCGTAACCGGTGGTCTCTATCCTGTTATCACACAGGACTATCGCACCGAAGTCAGTTTCTCTCCGAATCAACCTGCCGACCCCTTGCTTCAAGGTAATGATAGCTTTCGGGATGCTGTAATCCATGAATGAGGACCCGCCTTCCATCTCCAATTTTTCTTCCATGTACTGGACCACAGGGTCGCTGGGCGGGGCAAACGGGAATTTGTCGATAATCACGCAGCTGAGGTTTTGACCCGGAATGTCAACCCCTTGCCAGAATGATGCCGTTGCTAATATGAGGGACTCCGGGTCCCTCTTCATCTCGCTGATGATCTTGGACTTTGGAAGCTCCCCCTGTACCAATATGCGCACGCCGCCCAAGCGCCCATGGAGATACCTGCTGACTGAGTTCAATGCTCGGTAGCTTGTGAACAAAGCCATGGTTCGGCCGCCAAGGTCTTTGACCACCTGCTCCACTACTCTCCCAACCTCTTCCGTGTGTTCCTTCTGCTTTTTAGGCTGGGGGACACTGTTTGGAACAACCAGGAGAACGTGTTCCGGGTTGAAGGGGCTATCCACTGCTTTCTCTATGAACTCCCCTCGTACCAATCCAAGCTGTTTGGAGATGAACTTGAAGTCCCCGCTACCATCAGGCTTCGGGGTCCCAGCTGTCATAGTGGCTGAAACACATATGGTGGTTGCCTTGGAAAAGACATTGGACCTGAAGAACCCCTGCACCTCAACTACCTTGCAGCAGAGTCTCCTCTCACCTTTGTGGGTCTTCTCCACGTAGTACACCTTTCCTGTCGGAAGGCGCACTTTACCCTCGTCATCTTCCCTGCCAAAGCAAACTTCCTTCAGCTCCCGGTGCCTCTTCCCAAGAGTCATCAACATCAACTCGAGGCGGGCGATAATGCGCTTGCCATTCTCGGTCGAGACGGCACCTTTGTTGTCAGCGATGTAACCGCCCAGAGTGCTGGCGGCGTCATCGAGCGCCGCCAAGATGCCCTCGTCGAACCCCAAAGGCTCCCTTAGAATGCTGTCCGGGTTCACCTTCTTCAGCGCTTTGAAGAACCTCTCCGCTGCAGCATTGATCATCCGAGCGACCCTCTTGGTCTGAGGGTGATCTGCCTTTGCTATGAACCTAGACATCCATCGGAACTTGCCCTCTCCCAACTCGAACCCGCTGAACGACATTGCTATGTCTGCTGCCTCGTGGGCCTCATCCATGACGATGGCCTTGTACGGAGGGAGGATCCTCGACTTCCCCTTAGAGGCGGCGCGTACCACAATATCCGTGAAAAGCATGTGGTAATTTGTGATGACGATCCCGGGGCCAGTGCTGCGACGTGCGGCAAAGGCATAGCATTTCTTGAAGAAGCCGCATTTTCCTTTTGTGCACTCATCAGAGTTAGAAGAAACTGCGCCCCACACGTCATGCGGATACTCTTTGTCTAACTCGCTCTTGTCCCCGGACTCAGTCTCCGCCGCCCAATCTGAGATCTCATGGAGCCACAACGGAGGGTTGGCAGAAGCTTCGAGCTCGGCGAGCTTGTCGAGGCAAAGGTAATTGGCCATGCCCTTGGCCAGGCTGTAGTTGAGCCGCGGGCAAGGTTCTCCATCTTCCTTGAACAGATTCCCCTCCAACAGGTCGGCTATGAGCGGGAAATCCTTTTGGTACAACTGCTCCTGCAGTGTGATGTTGGCAGTGACCACAACCACCGTGCACTCTTTGTCGAGGGCATAGATGGCGGCTGGAATGCCGTAGGCCATTGATTTGCCAGTGCCAGTAGGCCATTCACCTAAAAGATGTTTTTTCTCGTAGAGGGCCTTGTCGATCAAGGTTGCGAGTTCGACCTGGATCGGTCGAGTCTTGAAGTTGGGTAGATGTTCCGAAAGCCACCCTCCTTCCCCAAGGATGGTCTCCATCATTTCCGTCATTTCCACACCCGAGCGTCCTCGGAGGGAACTGAGTTCCCACCGAGGAGCCTTTCCGTTTGATGATACTGCTAGATGTCTTCTGGCCGAATCGTCTTGCGGTTGTTAGCCAAAGCGCGGCTTCGAGCCCGCTCCACTACTTCGACCATGTGAGCGTTCAGTGCAGGAAAAAGGTCACCGCTGACACGGATGCCGTCGTTCCCCTCCCGGACGATCTCTTTGATCTTGCTTTGCAGCACAAGGGCGGGCACCGCCTTCTTGGTGTTTTTCTTGGTCTTCTTTTTACTGTTCTTCTTCACCATGTTGGTCTCCTTGAAAGTCAAAGAATGTGCTCTACTACAGGCTCTATATTGCTGCCATCATGAAACCATGCGCGGCAGCATGGCGGTCGATGATTCTAGCAGGGGTGCCTTTCTTCAAGCCCTCAGTCGTAGCGTTGTAGAGGCTGTACATATTGCGCTCCTGGAAACGCTCGTGCGACGGTTCCCTCCACTCACGGAAAGCGACCGACGATTGGTGAGCGGTCAAGATTCCCTCACCCAGCATGACACCTAGCATCTCGAACCCATGCCGCGTAGGGCAGCTCTTGCCCTTGAGCTTCTCGATGTCCTTCTCCATATCCGAGTAGTGATCGAGGGCCTTGGAGATCTGAGTCCTCACCAAGTTGCAGAAGTCCTTCCACACGTTCTTCGTGTTCTTCCTCAAGACGGTGAACGCCTCGCCGCTGAAACAGAGGTTGTCGCAAACCAACACTCGCGCACCGCCGGCGGTAGCAAGCTTGAGGCTCTTGTCGTAGCTTTGGCGCATACCGATGCTGAGATCGGTTTCTTCGTTCTTGGTCTTCAACGTGATGACGCCAAACATTTGTTTGCCACTATTGTTCAGGCCGTAGGCTTCTCCGGAAACAGGCAAGTTGAGCTGCTCCTTGATCGCTTCGTGAACGAAGTCGATTGCCTGGCCATAAGGTACCGGGCGCCATGTATTAGTAGGCGGCGGCACGGGTACTGCATCGACATCCTGTCGAGTCGCGGAGATACCTCCACAATGCAAAAGCAGTCCTTCCATTTTGGTCTCCCAGATTGTGAGTTAGGTAGGATGTACTTACCCTGCTTATACCGAAGAATTCCTTCGTCTTGTTTGCTCACTCCTAACTGGGAAGCGGCCTGCCTGCACATCCTTCACTAGGAGAATTAGGTCACGAGCAAGAAGCAGACCCGGAGTGGGTTGCCCTTGAATTGCTTTTCCTATCCAGGGGTACTGAGCTCCCAACTGAGTAGATATCTTTCGGGCCTCTCTCAATTCTATTCCGCGACTCTTGCACCAACTCTCCAGGTTCAACTCGCTCATAGGGGCCCCTCCAGAAACCTCACCGTTAATACGCTTTGGCTTCTTGTAGCAATCTGGCCTTTTGGCCGACGTAAGCGTTGAGCTTCCTAATAAACTCCCATGCATCTTTTCGAGTATTGAAGTAGGCGTAGAAGCAGCCTACTTCGGGGTCCAGCTGATCGTCTGGCCCAAAAGCTCCAAGCTCTTGAAGCTTCCTCGCTAGCTCTACGTTGTTATAGTCCCCAAGAACGTCGGGGTTGTCTCCAGGCAAGTCACGGACGAACGAGAAACGGAATGCCTCTCCACTCTCTGATTGCTGCTCTGGTTTCTCTTGTATGTCTGTCTCGTCGTACAACTTGAGGTTCATTTTGCGGTCTCCCATGCTTCTCTTTCACAACTTCCTTTGGAGCAGGACCTCGTCCAGTCCTCCCCATGTTCAACGCCAAACGCTGTGCATCGTGATTAGTGCGTTGAAGATGTAATGCAGGACCAGCGCTTGCGACTCCAATTTGGATGACGGCGTTTTTCTTCGGCACGTAGTTCATTCGACAGCGGCCAGCCTCGTAGTTGGTCCTATCGTAGACTGCAGAGTAAACTGCCGCCCTTTTTAGATTGATGCGAGAAAGGTAGGTCTTCAGCTCAGCACCCTCTTGGTAAGCTAACTTGAAGCTGGAATCAGGTACTCCAGTTACGCCAGAGACTGAGATCGTAATGTGATCTTCAGCTCCGGCGTCATCTCGTACCGCTTCATTCTGAACACCAATGAAGTTAGGAACCTCTCGCTTAGCTTCCTTCTTCTTGGTAGTCCATTTAGGGATGAGGAGTGGGTTCACAGAAGTTCCTGAATAGAGTCCCAGTTCATCCTGGTAGCCCCGTGGTAATCACGGTTCCAAGGAGCGTCGAAGATGATAGCCAACTTCTCGGGGTGAGCCTTCTTCCACTTCTCCACATTGTCAGGCTTGTCATCGACAAAGACGTCACCAGGAATATGGTACTTGTCACTAGTGATGATGACTGAGTCATCACCGAAATGCTCTTCTATCCAAGCTCTCCGAGCATTGGCCCAACCGAAGCAAGATCTCCAAGGAGATGTCACCCATACGACCTCATGCCCAAGGTCCTTGATGAGGTTGATTACCTTCTTGGCCCCTTCCTTAACTGGGAGCTCTCTCCAGAAATTGGGATCTTCGAAAAGCTCGTAGGCTTTAGCCTTTTCCCTTTCATCAAGGAACTTCTCGAATCCCCATTCCACGATGTCACTCTCTGTGGCCTTAGCTCCTATCTTTTCGAGCATAGATGCCATGCAGTCAGCGGAAACGCCATCCACATCGAACAACCACTTTAGTGCAGCCATCAAGGTACCCCCGGCTCTCCATAAGTGCTGATGTAGTTCATATGCTCTATGTGCCTAAGCTTGAGCTCCTCCCTCAACTCTCTCATCAGCTCTTCACTGTGCTCAGTGATTACGCCACCAAGAGCCGCAATCAAGATTTCCGTTGTTTCAATGTTCATGCTGATCGTCACACGACCAACATCTTCGCCGTAACGGGTCTTGAAGTCGGGCCAATTGGAAGACTCAGGGGGCTTCTTAGGAAGGTCGTTGAAACATGCGTGGCGAAGGGCTCTCAAGCTTGAGACGGAGATAGGGACATCAGCCTTTTCACCCCACCGCTCGAGCTGGACTGAGTTCTCAATAATTGAAGAGAACCCCATGAGCTTAGTGTTACCGGCCATCGTCTTGCTCCGCCTCTTCCGCTACGTAGTAGTTGTTCTCCCCCTCTGGGCACTCCTCACGAAGCATGACCAAACACCGACGAACACTCGCTGCCTTGGTACCGAAGCTCTCAGTGGAGTGCCCACACTCTGGGCAGGTGACTTTAACGCCTGGAACAGGGCGCCCATGTTTTCCAATGAGATCGACGTAGTCGACCTCACAATCAATTGTCTGCCGTGCCATCAAACGTTCTCCCATCCAAATAAGTCCGCAGGGCTCATGTCCCCTTTAATGCATTGCAATACCATCAACTGGCCGTTGAGTACCTTGTGCGTAGGAGAAAACTTGAGCTTCTTGCGGATGGCTTTCTCCATAGACTGGACGCGCTCCACAGCATCGCTCGGAAGGGTAAACGGTTTGCGGCTTGCCAAACCATTCTTCTTTGGGGTCGGCGCCGAGCGTGGACTGAGTCCAAGGTTCTGCTTGATCTCCTTGACCACTTCCAATCCAGCAGCCTGGGACTTGCCAGCGATCTTGTCCGCAATCTTGTTCTGCTCCTTCTTAGGGAGAGAAGCAGCTTGCGCGGCTACGCGAGTATTGATCTTGGACTTGCCCTTCTTCTTGACGCCTTCCTTGATCTTCTTCGTTGCCTTCTTGTCGATCGTGAGGGCTTCTTGGACAGTTTTCTTGTGAACCGACAAGATGCGAGAAATATCCTCGACATCCCTTCCCATCTTGTTGAGATGGCGAACAACTTGAATCAGCTCTTTCGGAGTGAAAGTCTTCTGATTGCGGTTTGCTTGGACGCTGATGATAAAGGCTTCTTCATCAGAAATATGACCGAAGTTGATGACAGGGACTGAGCCCAATCCAGCCTGCACCGCACCGTCTAGCCGCCGGCGACCATCTACTACCATGAGGCTGTTCTCATAGTTGTCCGACCAGCGGACAAAGATGGGGTGGAGTATCCCCTCGTCTTGTATTGTGGATACAAGATCGGGGTCAGCTATAGACTTGTTTCTCGGGTTCTTGCCCTTGGTGTCGTCAATCTCGATATCATCAAGGGATGCGTAACAAACCCCGCGGCTGTCTGGTTTCAAGAGTATTCTCTTTTTTCTCCTTACTGCTGTTGCTGTCGCCATGATGGTCTCCCGGGATTAAGATGTCAGGACCTTCCCCTTCATCTGTTACGACGTGGAACACTTCATTCGGATCCCGCTCGTTCGGGGTCCGCCATTCCACGCCAGGTGTTTCATCGCATCTGTAGACTGCTTCTATTCCAGGAGACTGAGGCATCTCCCCTGCGAGCAATCTATAGATCTCGACCATGCGCCACCCGGCCTCCCTCGCAGAGACCGGTGCATCATACCTATTCTGAAGAACACGGAAGTGCTCCTCAATTATCCTGCTAGCTGTCTGCTTTTTGTGGCTCTTCATTGATGAACTCGATCTCCCAAAGTTGCCCATCTCGCATAGCCACGTGCTGAGGCTTTCCGCTCCCTATAATCGGTCGTACCCAGCGGTATGGAGGGACCTCAGAGACCTCTTCTCCATTCACTATAGCGTCTGCACCCAAGTAGACGTGGACTGGGTTCGCCATTGCCACGTGGTTGGTGTCGCTGATGAGAAAAGTCACCTGCCCGAAAGATGTGAGCTGCTTCGCCGCGAGCCCGCCCAAGAACGTCCAGATGTTGGGGTTGGTCAATTCGTGGAGGCCCACCTCTGAAAGCTGCTCCTGAGGTGGTGGTTTACCAGCCATGAAAATGCTCCTGTCTGCGCGTTGCTTATTTGCGATATACGCGCATTTCGAGTAGAAGGCTACCCTAGAAATGTGAGACGCTAAATAGGCGTCCGCCCTCCTTATCCCACGCGCGGAGGCGTTTTTTCATGGAAGGGAAATACAGAACATTCGTGCAGCTCGATCCCTACGAGAGGTGGATCTTACGACTGGTACAAAAGGGGCTGACCAAGCCTGGGAAGCGACCACCCCCTATGGCAAAAGTGATTGCCGGCATCATCCGGGAATACTGGGACGATTTCGAACTCCACGCAGACCCCAAAATGATGGCACAGTTGAAGAAGGAGGTCCCTCCCCCTAGAGGGTTCCCACGATTATTAGACAGCTAGGACTGAGTCAATGACAGAACTGGATGCGTATTCCCAATATATTGAGAACAGGGAAACAAGCCCCATAGATCGAGCAAAGCTCTTGCAAGTTGTACAACAACACTCGCACGGTCAGGGATAGAAATGCTCAGGGCACTCATGAGAGATACTGACCAGGCAGAAATTCTGCTGGAGGAACTCAGTTCCTGCGCGAGCGGACCCCCAGCCGGAGGACGAGGTCCGACTGGGGGCGGGTGAGGGCCCAGTCTGGGAGACCAAGTCCGGCTGAACCCTCGAGTCAAACGCCAGGAGGAGAAAGACGCGGAGCGTGTTGTCTGGGCCCTTGAACCTGCTTGAGCTTGTTCCTTGGTGCTTGGAGTTGAAGCAAACGCCCCTCAGTCCCGTGTGGCTTGGGACCGAGGAGAGTCGCTCCATTCTCGCCCGCTAGGTTAGGAAGCCCAGGAACGCTGGCAGCAATCTTGGAAAGCCTTGCTGCCAATCTGGAGTTCCGCAGCAGCATTGTTCTTACGCTGCAATCCCAAGAGTTCCCATGCCCCTGGCTTGAGGGATGGCACCACCGCGCAAGGCCGCCGTAGGCCTCACAACTCCTTTGGTCGCCTGCCCAGCGGCTCCTATTCCTTTGGACCAGCCACTCGCAGGTCGTAGACCAGGAGCATTGGCAATTTGCTTCAGCTTGGCTGCTTGTCGAGCCCCTGGTGAAACCGCCTTGAGAAGAGTGGCTCCAAGACCTGAGCTCTTCTCGCTCTCAGCAATCTTGGTGAGCTCATCGATGAAAGCTGCTTCTTTGATGAGTTCGTACCGATCTAGGCCAATGATGCTTGCCGTCTTCTCTCTGTACCCGTCCAATACGGACCGCATGTTACACCCCAAGGATCTCTTGGTCGGCCGCGTCGAGGCCAACCAAGGCTAGAGCGCTCACCGCCACCGGCAGCGCACGCTCGAATTGGACAGCAGCATTCTCCTGGATCACGGTGCCCTGGGCATCCGTCGCCAAGGTGTGATTCGGGAGGTAGCAAGCTTCAAGGTAGATGGACCCCACCGTGTCCTCGTTGCTGTCCCTGAAGTAAGCCATGAGGCCCACCGGCTGGTTGAACAGGTCCGAGGCCAGGTTGAGGTACATGTTCTCGTACCCCGGCGGGATCTTGACGTTGTGGGCATTGGCCACCGTGAGCGCACCGATGTTGTTGGCGCCGATGACCGAAGGTACCAGGGTCGGTGGGAAGAGATCCTGGTAGTAGGCGTACAGGACCCGCAGCAGCGAGGGTCCATGGTACATGATGCGACTGAGTCCCAACTGACCGACGGTGCGCCCGCTGATGAAGAACGAGCGCTCCGAACCGATCTCCCACACCCGGTTGAATTGCCGGTTGTGACTCAGGTTGAAGTTCTGGACGATGCCCAGGGGAAAGACGATGTCGTCCCCTGCAGTCCCCACGTCACCAGCAAAGGTGAGGGAGCCGATGTTCGCCAACCTCGGCGGCCCTGCTGCGAGCAAGGTGAACGAGGCGTTGAGAAACTGACCGTCAACGAGTCCGCTCTGGACGTAGCGGTCATAGGGTTGCCATTGACTGAGCCTGGCCATGAGCCGTCTCCTTTAGTGTTCCCGAGTTAACCCGCTGCCGATCAGATGACGAGCGTGAGGCGGATGTAGTTGCAGGGGAACGGAACGTCCAGAGTAACGTCGATGAGGACAGTGTCCGGGTTATCAGCGTCCTGGAGGATGTTGTTGATGTCCGCCCCGATAAGGACTCCACCGGACGCCAAGAAGTTGAGTTGACCTGAGACCACCGTGGAGAGGTTGTCCAGGAACGGCTGCGTGATGTTCGACCGACCGATGAAGTTCCGCAGGCC
>Ga0180433_10010515_pt1 | contig 11126 bp, 13 predicted proteins | sample SS_ome_8_FD_132980 | JGI IMG/M metagenome (GOLD analysis project Ga0180433, IMG submission 132980) | Hypersaline lake sediment archaeal communities from the Salton Sea, California, USA - SS_1_D_1 metaG | ecosystem: Environmental > Aquatic > Non-marine Saline and Alkaline > Hypersaline >...
AAATTGAAACAAAAAAAGCGACCATTGCCGCGGCCAAAACCAAAAAACCGATTTATCTACGTTTTGCACGCAATGCCACGCCGGTCATCACCACGAAACGAACGCCCTTTAAAATCGGCCGGGCCGAAATATTGGTTTTGGGAAAAGATGTTACCCTCTGCGCTTCGGGTCCGCTTTTATACGAAGCGCTTCTTGTCGCCAAAAAAATGAAAAAAGAAGGGATTTCCGTTGAAGTGATCAACAATCACACCATCAAGCCGATCGACAAAAAGACCATTGTCGCCTCGGCCAAAAAAACGAATGCCGTTGTTACGATTGAAGAACACCAGATTACCGCCGGCGCCGGCAGCGCCGTAATGGAATGCCTTGCGGAAAACTATCCGGTACCAATTGAACGCGTCGGCATGCCTGACACCTTTGGAGAATCCGGCGAACCGGAAGAACTTCTGAAAAAATACGGCCTTTGCTGCGCAAATATTGAAGATGCCGTAAAAAAATTAATCAAAAGAAAAAAATCACTAAAAGCTAAAAGCAATAAGCTATAAGCTCGTTTATGCTGGATATAATTTCAATCGGCGACTGCACCCTTGATGTTTTTTTAGATATTGACGAGGCAACGGTTTCGTGCGAAATCAAACGCGAACAATGCCTTATTTGCTTTGATTACGCCGATAAAATCCCGGTAAAGCGGCTGACAAAAATTCCCTCGGCCGGAAACGCCGGAAATAACGCTGTCGGTTCGGCGCGACTCGGCATGAACGCCGGCATTTATACAGTCATCGGCAACGACCGCGTCGGCCAGGAGATAAAAGAAACATTTCGCCAAGAAGGAGTAACAACCCATTATATCCGCACCGACTCAAAACATGAAACAAATTATTCAACGGTGCTGAATTACAACGGTGAAAGAACGATTCTTGTCTATCATTACGAGAGAAACTATTCCCTTCCGAAAATTCCAAAAACTAAATGGCTTTATTACACCTCGCTCGGCCAAGGGCACGGCCACCTTAATAACCAAATCGTAAAATATCTGAAAAAAAATCCCGGAACGCATTTAGGCTACAATCCCGGCACGCACCAGTTGCGCGAAGGGTTAAAAAACCTGAAACCGGTTCTCAAAAAAACAGAAGTTCTCTTTGTTAATAAAAAAGAAGCGGAAACAATCATCGGCAAGCAGAATCAAACCATCAAAAGTCTCGAGCTCGCCCTGCATGAACTCGGCGTCAACAACGTTATCATCACTAACGGCCCGGACGGGGCCTATGCCTACAACGGCATCAACCATTATCATCTCCCGATTTTTGAAAAATATAAGGCGATTGAGCGCACCGGCGCCGGTGACGCTTTCTCCACCGGCGTTATCGCCGGGCTTTTCTGGGGCAAGCCGATCGACGAAGCCCTGCGCTGGGGCAGCGCCAACTCAAGCTCGGTTATTCAATACATCGGTCCGCAAAAAGGCCTGCTCACAAAAACGAAGATGAAAAAATTTTTAAAAGAAAATCCCAAGCCAAAAACACAAATGCTCTAACTATGCTCGTTACCACAAAAAACATTCTCAAAAAAGCGCAAAAGGGCCGATACGCAGTCGGTGCTTTTAATATTAATAACATGGAAATCCTTCAGGGGATTATTGCCGCCGGAATAAAAATGAAATCGCCGCTTATCATTCAGACATCGGAAGGCGCAATCGCTTACGCCGGCATGGAATATCTTGTTTCAATGGTAAGAATTGCCGCCAAAGCGCCGATACCGATCGCCCTTCATCTCGACCACGGCAAAAACATGAAAATAATCAAACAAGCGATTAATTCGGGATACACCTCGGTTATGTTCGACGGCTCGGCCTATCCCTACGCTAAAAACGTCCGCCTCACGAAAGAAGTGGTCCGGCTCGCCCGCCGCAAAAAAATATCAGTCGAAGCCGAACTCGGCGCCATCGCCGGGATTGAAGACTTTGTTAATGTTTCTGACCGCGACGCCCACCTCACCGATCCCGACAAAGCCCGTCGTTTTGTTCGCGAAACCGGCTGCGATCTTTTGGCAATCGCCATTGGCACTTCTCACGGCGCCTACAAATATAAGAACGCCTGCCGGCTCGATTACGAACGGCTCGCCGAAATAAGAAAAAGGGTCAGCGCTCCGCTCGTTCTTCACGGCGCGAGCGGCGTGCCGCAAACGCTTGTCCGCCAGGCGGAAAAATACGGCACCAAACTAAAAAATCCGCGCGGCGTTTCCGATGCCGCGATTAAGAAGGCAATCAAAGGGGGAATCACCAAAATCAATACCGATACCGACCTCCGGCTCGCCTTCACGGCCGCGGTCCGAAAAACGCTAAAACAGTCACCGGCTGAATTTGACCCGCGAAAAATCATCGGCCCGGCGCGCGACCTTATCCAAAAAACCGTCGAGCACCGCATCGCGGTATTCGGCTCAAAAAACAAAGTCTAGCCGCTATCGGCCGCCTATCACTCCCTAAAAGCTAACCGCCCTGCCCGCCGGCAGGCAGATGAAAGCAAAAAGCTAATATATGTACGACATAATCACAATCGGATCCGCCACCCGCGACGTTTTTCTTGAAAGCGAAAAAATCAAAGTAAAAAAATCAACGACTTCGCCGACCGGGTTTGATGAGTGCGTGCCGATGGGCGCAAAAATCGAGCTTAAAGAAATTACTTTTGACACCGGCGGCGGAGCGACCAACGCTGCCGTAACTTTTGCCAATCAAAAATTTAAAACGGCCAGCGTTTGCCGAATCGCTGATGATACCGCCGGCCTGGAAATATTAAATTCCTTAAAATCACGCGGTGTCAGCACGAGATTTTTACAATACGATAAAAAATACGGCTCCGCCTATTCCCTCATCCTACTAACAAGCGGCGGCGAACGCAGTATTCTTGTTTATCGCGGAGCCAGCCAAAAAATTTCTTCGGCGGAAATACCCTGGAAAAATATCAAGACTGAATGGTTATACATAAGTTCGCTTGCCGGAGACTTGAAACTAATTAAATCTATCTGGAAATTTGCCGAAAAAAACCAGATAAAAATTGGCTGGAATCCGGGAAGCCGCGAGCTTGACTGGGGCCTCACCCGGTTGACACCGTTTATCCGGCAAACTGAATTTTTTACCGTGAACACCGAGGAGGCGGCAAGGCTGACCAAAGAAAAAACCGGCAATATCCGCGGACAAGCGAAAAAACTGAAAAAAATTTGCCAGTACCTTTCGCTGACCGACGGACCAAAAGGCGCCTACGCCTGGCGTGGCGAAGAAGCGATTTTCGCCCTTCCCCTCAAGATAAAAAGGATAAATGCGACCGGCGCCGGCGACGCGTTCGGTTCCGGTTTTGTTGCCGGCCTCATTGCAAAAAACCGTCTTGAATACGCCGCCAAGCTCGCGACCCTTAATTCCAATATGGTTATTACCCGGATGGGGGCGAAAAACGGACTCCTGAAAAATCGCCCCACCAAAAAAGAATTGAAACGGGTCAAATTAAAAAAAATTAATTTTTAGTATGGCTAAAAAGAAAATATACATTACCCGCGAGGTTCCGGAAATCGCCCTGAAAATGCTTAAAAAATACAAAGATTTTGATGTTCGGATGTATCGTGGCGACAAAAAAATTCCGCGCCGAATTTTGTTAAATAATGTAAAAGGCTGTCACGGAATACTATCGATCTTAACGGAAAAAATCGACGCCCAAGTCATGGATGCCGCCGGCCCCAATCTCAAAGTTATTTCAAATTTCGCCGTCGGCTTTGATAATGTTGATCTTAAGGCGGCAAAAGAACGGGGCATCCGGGTCGGCAACACGCCGGCGCCCGAAGTGTCTCAATCGGTCGCCGAATTCACCTTTGCGCTTCTTATGGCCCGCACGCGGCGCATTGTTGAATCTGACCGTTTTACCCGGCTCGGTAAATACGAGGAATGGGATCCGCTTCTCATGCTTGGCCGCGATGTTTACAATAAAACAATCGGCATTGTCGGGCTTGGACGAATCGGCCAAGAAGTCGCCAAACGGGCCGGCAAAGGATTCAATATGAAAATTCTATACACCGATATTGCGCGCAACCCGAAATTTGAAAAAGAATATAAAGCAAAAAAAACAACCCTGCCCTTGCTCTTAAAAAATGCCGATTACGTCACGCTTCACGTCCCGCTTCTTCCCGCTACGCGCCACCTCATCTCAACAAAAGAACTCAAACGAATGAAAAAAACCGCTTACCTTATTAATACCGCCCGCGGACCGGTCGTTGACGAAAAAGCGCTTTTAAAAGCGCTTTACAAAAACGAAATTGCCGGCGCGGCCCTTGATGTTTACGAATGCGAACCGGCGATTGATTGCGACCCGCACGACCGCTATGAACTGCGCAAATTATCCAACGTAATCATTACGCCGCATATCGCCTCGGCGACAATTGAAGCGCGGGACGCAATGGCGCGCCTCGCCGCCCAAAATATTATCGGCGTTTTAAAAAATAAAAAAGCTCCGGCGCTAATTAAGATAAAGTAGAAAAAATTTAAAATTAAAAATACCGGATATCAAGCCGGTATTTTTTTAATTATTTAAGCCGTGAGACTCATCCCGTCATATCCCAAATAGACCTTCCCGCCGCTCTCTCGTTTAATGCGCCGCGAAGCTTGGCCGTATGGCGGATAACCGTGCCCGATCTGGGTAAGAACCGTTTTCTTCGCCCCAAGCTCCCGGGCAAGCGCAATCGCCTCGCCGGCTGATAAATGGCCCTTCATCTTCCGGCCAAACCAAAGTGCGCCATCAAGGAATAAAAGATCGATATTTTGAAAATATTTTTTATTATTCTTTGGTATCTCGCCGACATCTGAAATATACCCGAAATTCTTATCAATCGCATAACCGACCGTCGGAAATCCGGCGGTCAGCCCGTGCTTAACCCTAAAGGCAGAAACACGAGAAGGCCCGATTGGCTTAACTCGCCCTAAAATTATCTCTTTAAAATGTAAATTCTTCAAATGCTTGAATCTTTTAATATTCGTCCGTTCCGTATATATGGAGATTGGTTTCTTCGACCAGCGACTTAATCTTTTTAAACCACCGGCCGCGTCGGCATGGGCATGCGTTAATATCACCGCGTCAACTGTTTTAATTTTTTCACGCGCCGCTTGCTCCAAGAAATCAGGCGAACAATCAATTAAAAGATTAAAGCCCTTTTTTGAAACAAGAACCGAACTCCGAGTTCTTTTTGTCTTGCTACCCGGCTTACGCGCATCGCGGCAAGCCGCGCATCGGCAGCCCTTTCTCGGTATGGCGAGGCAGGGACCGGAGCCAAGAATGGTTATTTTCATATCAATAGTATACAACAAAAAATTCCAAACAGTAATCGATGGAAAAAAAATTCGCCGTGTCGAATGACCCGGCGAACTAAAAATAAAAAGACCTCGGGTGACGAGATCTCCTCATTGGTGGACCCGACCGGATTCGAACCGGTGACCTCCGCATTGCAAATGCGGCGTTCTAGCCAACTGAACTACGGGCCCAAAATTTGATGCCATCATACATCAAAATAGACAAAAAGTCAATCCTTGACTTGATTCCCAAACCGTATTAAACTCGCATCAGCACATTTCAAGGGAGGAGTTGGATGTCAAAGTTAATCATCGACCGAGAAAAGATAAAAAACATGTTTTTTGAAGCAATGCTCGCCGGCTATGCCCAGCCTGCTTCCAAAAAGAAAAAAGTGCCCGATTACCCGAGATCCCGGGCGACGCGTTACAAGTCCTCGCACTGGCTTGTCGTCGATACCTGGACAACGAACTCGGATTCGGGCGCGAGCTTTGGCTCAATCTGCGTCTACCGCAAAAAGCGGCCGGTCTGGTTTATGCAATATGCGGGCGCATATCCAAAGACCGTCATCTGGTTTTTGAAGGATGCCCTGCGCGACAACTACGAAAAGCGGGTATTTACCGGCGGCCGCGGATATTTCGAGTACGCGGTTGCTGACTCGCCGCTCGAGTATCGAAACATCGTGAACGCCTCGGGCTTTGACAAATTTAACGGCCGTGAGGAAATCAGGCGGCAAGGCGTTACGCTCGGCTACCATTTCTATATTGGCGGACTGATGATCAATACTTGATCCCGGATTCGGGATCTTTTTTTATTTTTATAAAAAATATATAATGTAAATATAATTACTAACCAACATAGTATGGCCTGCAAAAAGAAACCCGCCAAAAAAACTTGCAAACCAAAAAAGAAAAACTGTAAAAGTAAAAAATAAAACTCATTTCAAGGGCTCTGCCCCTTTCGCACGCGAACGAAAGGGTTGACAAAAAGTATTGCGCATATTTAAAAATACTTTTATAATACAAGTTGATATTAAATAAATTTTACTTCTATCATTAGGAGGAAAAAATTATCCAAAAAAAGAAAGGGGGTGACAATTATGGCAAAGCGCAAGAAAGCGGCAAAAAAGAAAGCTGCTCCGAAGAAAAAAAGGAAAGTAGCAAAAAAGAAAGCTGCTCCGAAGAAAAAGAAAGCTGCTCCGAAGAAAAAAAGGAAAGTAGCAAAAAAGAAAGCTGCTCCGAAGAAAAAGAAAGCTGCTCCGAAGAAAAAGAAAGCGGCAAAAAAAAGGAAGAAATAATTTCCTTTCACCAAACAACCAAAAAGACTCCCAAATCTGTTTGCCACTTGCGTGGCAAATGGACGAAAGGGAGCCTTTTTGGTTTATTTTTTTGCTAAAATAAGGCTTTTTGCTTTGGACGACCGGCTTCTTTTTCTTCTCGGGAAAATATCTTCACCACCCCGTATTCGCCGTCATAGCCCGGCTCAACAAGCATCTCGCCCTCGCGCACCCGCCGAATCGCCTCACCTGCCATTTCGCCAAATGATTTCCTGATAACTTCCGCCGGAATATCCAGTAAAATTTCAAACTCGGTGCCGAGCTTCGCGAGCAGTTCCTCATACATCGACTGCACGGTCTTTGTTTTGACGCCCTTGCCGCAAACCTCGGCCAAAATCTCGTCAAGCGGCACAAGGTTACGGTACGGAATAAAATTTTCCGGCTCCCGTCCCACCGGCTCATCCGCCAACTTATCCACACGGTGCATTACGCCCAGCGTTAATTTTTTTCCACAGTTTGGGCAGATGCCCTTGTGCCGGGCGGTTTCCTCCGGGGAAAGGCACACGCCGCAATCACGATGCCCGTCATAATGATACTTTCCTTCCTCCGGATAAAATTCAATCGTAAACAAAAATTTTTTCGGATCATGGCTATGGATTGTTGAAAAAATATTTTTATAGCTGACCTCGTCCATGTCAAAAACATTTGCTTCCCGCCCGAGATTGGGCAACGAATGGGCGTCGGAATTTGAAACAAGCGCGATCTTATCAAGCGCCGTCAGGCGCCAGTTCATCGGCGGATCGGATGAAAGGCCGGTTTCAATCGCGCCGACATGCGGGGATAAATCCTCAAAACACTCTTCAATTGAATCGTAGCCGCTCTTGGAACCGAAAATCGCGAACCACGGCGTCCAGGCATGCGCCGGAATAAGGATTGCTTCTTCGTTCACATCAAGAGCAACCTGCAATAAATCCTTTGACGAAAGCCCGATAATCGGCCGCCCGTCCGATTTTAAATTGCATCCCCGGCCCTCAAGCCGATCGTTAAATTTTTGCACGTCGCTGATTTTTGGAAAAAATAAATTATGGTGAAGGCGCCGCACCTGGTCATTCTTTTTATAAATACAAGAAATCTCCGTACCCAATACAAACTTGGTCGGAGATTTTTTTGATTTCAGTTCAAAAATACCCGGGCCGGTTTCTTCAAGCTCCTCACGGATTGAAGCAAACCAGGCCGGATGCGTAAAATCGCCGGTCGCGCAGACATTAATTCCTTTTTTCGCGCACCACCCGGCGATATTCGGCAACTCAAGTTCTTTGGAGCAAGCCCGGGAATATTTTGAATGAATGTGGAGGTCGGCAATAACGCGCATATTTAAAATTTCTTAACCATCCGGATCATATATGGCTTAAAACCCCATTTTTTATAAACTTCAATCGCGTGTTTATTATTAACCGTAACATACAGTTGTAAAAAATCCACTCTGCGCGATTTAAACCATTTTAAAACATCCTGCCACAAAAGATCGGAAACCCCTTTGCCGCGGTATCGTGGAATAACAAAAATCTGGGTTAATTTTCCGAAAGATATTTTCGGATTAGCCGGATCCTTGTCAACGCGAGCTAAAAGATAGCCAATCGGCTTTTTGCTGGACTCGGCCAAAATAAAATAGGAATTCCTCTGCCTTGTCCATTTGATAAATTTTTTCTTTGGCGTTGACCTTGCGAACGCCTCAAATGACGAATCAATTTTCCTAAACAACGGCCGATGATATTTCCAAATATCCTCCATCGTCTTCTTCATCACCGGCCAATCGCCGGCTTTTACTTTTCTTATTTTCACCTCCATATTAAAATTCACGATATTTCAAATCCTCCTCAGTCACATCCTCCCAAAAAACATAAAACAAAATAAACAGCGCCGCCAGAATAAAAGCCGCCCAAAGCTTATCAGTATAAAAGAACAGAACAATTGCCGCGAATCCGGCCAGTATCTTGCCGATTGACAGAACAAAATCGCGGAAAGCCACGTAATATAATATGTTTTCCTTTCTCATCCGCGAATAAAACAAAGACTGTAAAACCGTGCCCAGCGACTGGGCCGAAACTTTAAAAAAAGAATCAGTAAAAAATACGTAAAAACCGTTAAAGCTGAAAATCCTTGAAAGCCAGGCGATAAAAAGCAGCAAAGAATTTATGCGAAGCATTTTTTTTCGCTTGGCGGCATTGGCCTTTTTGCCAATCCACAAAAGAACAAAAAAGGTGATCAAGATTGAAGCCGTCGTTAAAAGACCCATGGTAACATAGCTCGTTACAACCGTCGCTAAAAATATCGGCCAAACGCACTCGGCAATCAGTCCGTCGCCATAGCCCAAAAGCGCAATAAAATCTTTACGAGATTTTTTGGAAAAAGTCTTTTTGAAGAATTTCTTGATTGAAAAATTTGCTTTTACCACCTCTTCCTTTGTCGTATAAAGCGGAATCAGGCTCCCTAAAAAAACCGCCGAGACAATAATAAATAATACGGTAAAATTGCTGTAAGCAAGCAAGATGCCGCCGGCTGTCGGCGCGATGATGCCAACCATGCTGACTACGATCCGGAACCAACCAATCTCCTCGCCGACCCGCTTAGTGTTGCCGAAGCGAATAAAATCACTGTGGAATGCCATCCAGTAAAAACTGCGGTAAAACCCGACGGCCAAAGGCGCCAGCCAAAAAATCCAGGGAAGCGTCGGAATCAAATAAAGGCCCAGATAAAAGAGCGGCAAAAAGAAGATGCCAATCCCCATTGAAGCCTCGTAGCCAATCCGCGCGACAATCTTAGAAGCAAACGGTATTAAAACCAAATAATAGGCCTGCATTAAAATATAAAATAAAATCACCCATTGAATAGAGTAGCCGAGCTTGTATAGATAAACCGGCGCAAAAAGCGCGATCATGCCCATGCCAAAAACCCGAATTGCCGTTGATATGTAAAGTTCCTTAACTTCGCGAGTTAAAAAATGATCAAAATAATGATGGATTTTGTCGTGAATATACATATTATGTTTATAATTTTACCTCAAAATCCCAAAAAAATCCAGAAATAAAAATCGACGCGCAAACAACAGAGTCGTTTGCGCGTCAGGGATCCAAGGACCTTTTGCCAAGGGCTAAGGAACCGAGCGACCAGGCACCTTACTTGCGGACAACGAGAAAGCGGTCGTGCGGAACGAAGCCGTGCTCGAGCCAGCACAGGTGCAAGTCGCGCTCGCGCGCATCCTCGCAGAGGTAGGGCACGTGGAGGTAGCCGCCCGGACTACGCCAGGAAGAACCGAGAGCGACGATCGGAAACTTCCTCTGCTCTTCCGGGTGGGCGGCGCCAAAGGCAAGGAGCTCGGGAAGCGTGGCCGGTCGAAAACCAGCCTCGTCCATGAGCTTGAGCGCCTCTTCTCCGGTGACCGTAGCGTCGAACCGGTAGTACTCGAGCTTGACCTCATGCTCGCCCTTGTCCTCCATGGGGAAGTTGTCAGCCGTGATGTTCTCGTTCACCCGGTTGTAATTACCGGCTTCGATCATGTCGGAGAGCGACTTGGTGTAGTCCACGGTGACTGGGAAAACTTTTGGACCGCCCACTTGGAACATGCACTGCTCCCGCTCCTCCTGGGAAAGATGATTGAACCACTCCAGCTGCTCTATGGTCATCTGACCGTTACGGAGCTTTTGGAGCATGTCGATTTGCAGACCAGCCAGTTTGGCCGCGTCCACGCCGATGTGACATCTCTTGCCCATCGTTTGCCTCCTTTGCGCGCGCCCGGACCATCCGAACGCATCAGTGCAATTTAAGCACAAAAAATCATTATGTCAATAGAAAAAACCGCCCTTTCGGACGGTTTTTTCATAATCCTGGCAATGGCCTACTTTCCCGAGGTCAAGAACCCAAGTATCATCGGCGCTGGAGGGCTTAACTTCTGTGTTCGAGATGGGAACAGGTGTGGCCCCTCCGCTAGAATCACCAAGGCAATTCAGTGAAATTATTTTCACAAAACTACTCTGCCGATCTAGCCTAATTCACTAACGATATTATTTATCTAAATATTCAATATGAAATTGATTTCGAGATGCCTGTCCGCCGAAGCGAAGCGTAGGCGGAGGAACAGGTGTGACCCCTCCGCTAGAATCACCAAGGTAATTCAGTGAAAATAACTTTCACGAAATAACTCTGATGACCCGATAAAATAACTTCTGCTTTTGTAAAACGTTACCAAATTTTCAATTCACAATTTACAATTTTCAAATATTGAAAATTAGTTATTGAAAATTGTTTGGAAATTGCTAATTGAAAATTGATAATTTTTTTCAAGTAATATTCCAATAACTAAACAAAATCCAATCACCAACTGAATAGACAACGAGCAAACGCTTAAAGAACTTAAATGGTTGTAGAAATCGACCGATTAGTACTCCTCGGCTCAACCCATTGCTGGGCTTACACCTAGAGCCTATCAACCTTCTCGTCTCGAAGGTGTCTCAAATGAAATCTAATCTTAGGGA
>Ga0180433_10010516_pt1 | contig 11126 bp, 18 predicted proteins | sample SS_ome_8_FD_132980 | JGI IMG/M metagenome (GOLD analysis project Ga0180433, IMG submission 132980) | Hypersaline lake sediment archaeal communities from the Salton Sea, California, USA - SS_1_D_1 metaG | ecosystem: Environmental > Aquatic > Non-marine Saline and Alkaline > Hypersaline >...
CCTGGTCATAAGATAGAGTCCAGAAGGGAAGTTCCTCTTCGGGTATATCTTCTGCTGTTTCATATTGATTACCCCTCGAACAAAGACAGCACATATTCGTGCATCTTTTGTTTCGCTGCTGACTCTGCTGCTGACCATGCTGCTGACATTGCTGACATTGCTGACATTGCTGACATTGCTGCTGACCTTGCTGCTGACCTTGCTGACATTGCTGCTGACCTTGCTGCTTGCAAATTCCCTTCTGTTGGATTTTCAACACATATCTCCGCAGCTTCAATCGCCTTTCTCGGCCTAACATCATCTGGATAAACCTCTTCAAATGCAGAAAGGCACAATCTCGCAGAGAATATCGCCAGCTTGATTGAGTGTTCTTTCTTCCATTTATAACGTTTGATAACCCTCATCTCTGACCAGCACTCTTTATTGTCAGTGATAATACTTTCACCTCTGACCTCAACAAATGCCAAAGTATCTCCTTGAACATAGCACAAAGCGTCAGGTATGTACTTGGAACAGTGAAAGCCGTTCACGCAAATCTCTAAATCCCCATCAATTTTGTACCACTTGTTCAATCGCCATTTGTGTTCGCCATGTTTCGACTCATTTCCGTTAAGGAATTTATATCTGATTTCTGTTTTCATATTTATCACCAAATAAAAATGGAGTGCAACTTTTGGCAAATTGCCTAGGTTGGAGAGAGAATGCTGCACTCCGATTGGGGAAGAAAATTAGTCTAAATGTACCTCCTTGTGATGTTGAGCACAAAGCCAACGAACATCAAGTGGTTTGTCATAATCGTCATGGTGGGCATGTGAGTCTTCATTACCACATTCTTCGCATGGTTGTCGTTTTAGAGTTCCAAACTTGATTGCATTTTCTACTTTTTTATGGGCCTTCTTTCTACTTTTTGTCTTTTCCCTGTGCCTCTTATTGTACAATCGCCTATTCTCTCTATATTCTGGAGTGTTCCTACGTTCCATTATGGCTTCTTTATTCTTCTGATAATAGTCTTTGTGATATTCTCTATTATACATGTTCACCCTCCATGAGTTCATTGGCTTTCTGAATCATGTCAGACATGAGTTCCTTGACCTTTTCTGGATTGTCATGGTACACTTTGGCCTTGAATGCCCACTCGCCCTTTGCGTTCTTGGACATCTCCAGACTGTTCTGCTGTTCTGTTGATACTTCATGGAGTAGTTGACCATCCTTGTAAGTGTATGTCTTTTCCATGTTCAAGCCTCCGCAAAGCACTTTCTGCAGAGATTTCCCTGCTCTTCTTTCTCTGGTGCAGTTATCTTGTTGTCACAACCATCTGCCTTGCATGTACTCAGTCTCTCAGTGTACTTCAGCTTGACACCAGTAAGCTTCTCAATTATCTCTGACAGTTCCTTTGGTGGAATGTGGTATGGGAACATCTCTGCTGGTTCATACTCCGGCCAGACTTCCATGACTACTTCCTTGACTTCTGGCAACATCTGCTTGTCAAAAGCTTTGCTGGTAATCAATTCGTATGCGTCTCGGATGTCCATGTCATCGTCAACTAGGTCTGGGAATAAGAATTCAGGCCCATCAAGAGGGTCATGTTCTGAGGGCAAGTCTTCTTCAAGTTCCTCTTCAATCTCTTGAATTGCCTCAGTCTCTTCGTCAACGTCAGCATACTCTGCTTCCTGGATTTCGTCTTCTGGTGGGTCATAAGCATGGTCTGTTCCAACATTATCATAAGAACCTTTTGCTGGCTTTGAAGGAGTTGCATTGATTGCCTCCCCATCTTCATTGACATCCAGGCCCATCTCTTCTGGAACATAGACTGGTGCATGACCAAAAGCGTCTGGACAGTACCAACGAACACCATTGCTCAGTGCTCTGGCAAACAGCATGTTCTTGGGCCACTTCTGCCAGCTAGGATTGTTGATCAAACCAGCCTGCCTTGCCTCTTCCATTGTGAAAGTAGATATCCCTATCTTCTCCTTTCCCTCATAGAAGACTATCGTGCATTCTTTAGCGTCATGCTTTGTGACACGATAATTGTATTTAGGGTGGTTCTTCACTGCTGCTGCCATAATGTTTGCACCAAGAGTGACCTTTCCCTTGACAATGTGAATTCCAGTCATGGCAGTTATCGGTTGGATGCCAACTTCAATGCCAGCCATTATCTTTACAATGGCCTGTGCTTCATCCTTTGAGTCCTGGAAGAAGCCGGACTTCACAAACACCTGGCCCAGTTCCTTAACGTCTGAGACCTTTACAAGTGCAGTTCCCTCAGTCATTACTGTCCCTCCTGGCCCAAGTCAATGTACAGAGTGTTGCCTGAGATAAACAGGTCAACTTCCCTTCCTTTCTCAACACCAGCCAGTCCCTGTGGTAGTGAGACGACTAGTGAGTTCCCTTGCGTGTGTATTTTCCGTGTGGCAATCTTTGCTGCCTTCTTTGGTATTCCTGACATATTTACACCATACTTACATACCTTACCGCATATAAATACCTTGCGGTAATTATGAACCATAACCTTTCTTGACAAAAGTGAGATTGCCAGACTTCATAATCTTGTTATAATGTGTGACATTGTTGTTCCTGTCCCTGCAGCATACTAGCACAAATTGACCATCATCTTTCACATCAATCATAAACGGTGCTCCCCAGTCCCAAAGTGACCAATAGGCAACAAAAGTATCATGGAGTGTGCTAATCAACTTGTTTGTTATTCCATGTTTTGTCTCACTATTTAATTTGAAGTCAAATGTATATCCATGATCATACTTGACTTCAATCCACGTTCCTGCAAGTTCTGGGACTTTGATGTTGTCTCCCCATGTAATCCTGTCTTCGTATTCTCTTGACATTCAATCACACCCAAACTGAAATATCGTCTTAGTGTCAGCTCTAATTCTATCCCTAATTCTGTCTTCTAATCCTGGTTCAATCTCAAACCCGATTCCGTTCCGGCCAGTTTTACGACAGGCCCATAGAGTAGTGCCACCTCCAAGAAAAGGGTCTAAAATAATCTCGCCTGGTTCTGTGAGTTGTTCAATAACCTTTATCGCAAATTCGGGACTCTGACCCCATGAGTGGTACTCTTTAGATTGGTTCTCATAATCAATTAGATTGTCCATCCATTCAATTCTTTTTGGCTTGCCATTTGTATATACCAATATTGGCTTCATACCAACCATAAGCTTCTTGGCCCAGAATCTAGGATGTCCTCCATTATGCTTCAACCCAAATAGCCAAAAGTAATCTAGATGTTCACTTAACATTGCCATTAGTTTGTCCAGTTCGTTTCCCCCACAATATACGAATACATAACCACCATCTTTCACAATCCGTTTTGCTTCACGAGCTAGTTCACCATAAAGGTGATGAAACTCCTTTGGATATGGTGGGTCAGTCACTATCATATCTATTGACTTGTCTGGTATATCCTTCATCAGTTCAACAGCGTCTCCAATGATATATTCCAGTGTGCAGTTATCATATTCAAGTTTAACCATTTAATCACACCCACACAAACTTCTTGCCTCTTTGTTCAACGTAACCCATCATGCACTGCTGCTTCAGGATAGACTTCAGAGACTTCTCTTCAATCCTGCCAAGAACCTCTGCATGTATCTCATCAAACGTGAGACCTTCTGAGTGCGTTAATAGGGTCTCCCTGACCAAATCAATTCTCTCTGCCTGAGATAGTTCCCTGTCGTCATGTTCCTTACCAAGACCCATACCAATGTATCTTTCGCATCTGTCTGCAAGTTCCTTGACCTTGATAACTCTGACAATACCATCCCTTGTTCTCTTCTTGCCAGAAGTGAAACCTAGTTCCTGCAATAGATATCCAACCTTTACACCTGGCCTCTTGCCAAGAACATCCAAATCAGTCTGTTGCTCAATCTTGGATACAATTGCTTTCACTGGCACAGTCATAATATGGCCTTGAATCGGATCGTCTTCAATTGACACCGAACCATTTTCGTCTTCGTATGAATGATATGACGAGGTTGTAACGTCAGTGAATATGTCTCTGAGTGCATGGAGTACATTGTTTATTGGCCCTAGATACTCATTCTTGCTTTCGTTCTCAATAAACTTATGGATGTACCTACCTATCTCGTCTTTCCATTCTGGTTTGTACATGAGGCATAGCATCACAAGTGGTCTGAATATCTGCAGGTCTCTGTTCTTGACACCCTTCAGGACTCCTGTCATGTCCAACTCTTCTCTCCAGTGCTGATTTCTGGACATTTCATAGATATCCATCCCATACTTCAATCTGAATAGTAGGCCCATCTCTCTTATCCTCTTCAGGTGCTTTATCCTGTCTGGGTTATACCAGCGTTCACCATAGTCTGCTGAGGCTGGTGGAGCTTTCTGCATAATTATCTTAATGCAACGTGAAGCTGTGTCGTCTGGAAGAGTCCCAGAAGTAGTAATCATTATCTTAGGTGAGAATGAATCATAGAGTACAGTTCTCTCACCTTTCTTGCCAGCGTCTTGAAGTCTTGGTACTTTTGAACCTCCCTTCTGGAAGCCAACATTGACCAGAGAGAGAGTGTCTTTCGTATCGTCACTGGATTTGTAACCTGCCTCAGACCACTTCTTGATTTCGTCAAAGGCAATAACCTTCTTCGTTGTATGGACTGCCCTGAAGACATGGTGAGCTTTCATGTTTGCCATCAACTCACCATTTGCCATCTGAGAAATAGACATGCCTAGGTTTGTCTTAGCACAACCTTTCACCGGACTTCTGATAAACAGATATGGTGTTGATTCATGTGCGTCAAATACCCACTGGTTAATGGCAAACAGTGAGACAATCTTGTAGAGATATGGTCTCTCCATGTGGAAGTAATACTCAAAATAATTCAGGACTTCATCAAATAACTTCTTGGCTTCAAACGTTAGCATGAGGTTCTTGAATGTCTTGGAGTCCAGCAGTTGATTGACAAAAGCTTCATCTGGAAGTGTCGGACTGTCGTCAATGTCTCTGTCAATAAGATAGTGCTTACCATTAATCTCAATGTCCTGTTTCCTCTCACAGACTGTGTATTTCAAATCCTTTCCGTTATAGATAAGCATTAATGGATACCTGTCCATGACTTTCTCAGAGACTTCTTTCTTACCTTTCTTCACAATCTTCTCAACACGGACATGCTTGAACGCAACATAGGAAACAAAATCTTTCTCAATCGTGACTGGCTGGACAAAGTTCTTAATCATAGTCACTGGTTCTATACCAACTATGACTTCATTATCACTTCGTGCCATTACTTACTCCCTCCTGGCAGAAACTTTGATTTTGATATATATTCATCTAGAAGATGTGGGTCTTCCTTTATAGCAGAAGTGAAATTATCTAGCTTCATAATTATATCCTCTATTGCAGTTATTGCATTGTTGAAGAAATCAAATCTCTCTGGAGTGAAGTCCATTATAATCCAGTCTGTCTCTTTATGGGTCAACTCCATCTGGTGTTTCATCATAAGGTCAAATATTCTTACACCTACCTTGTAACCAACATAGAATTGTAATTCAAGTGCTGGCTTTCCAGCAAAAGATATCTCGTCAAGTCCAAGAATGCACTTCCCTTTTTCCTGTTCAAGATGTGTTTTACTTCTATCATTACCGTTCTCAAATATTCCAACATTAGCTTTGAATTTCACACAGATAACTTTCGTTCTTGTCTTCTTCAGTTCCTCTTTGTAATCATAGAATAATCTATCAACCAGATCCTCCAGGCCCTTTAGTGTTCCATGAGATAGTTTGTAAGGATTTTTGTGATGGTCAACAGCTTTCCTATTTACTATTGAGTGTCCAGTCCCTCCACCAGACAAATTATCAAAACCACTCATCGTGTCACCGATATGCTCAGGTATTGGCATACTGAATATCCCAGACTTAGTGTCAAGAGAAATCTGTATCTTCTCATGCTTATGTGTCAAGTCTGGTTGAGGCACAGGATATTCCTTGCATGAAATCCTGACCATTACTTCACCTCCAATTTTGTTATTGCTCTAAAATATTTATCGCTAAATAATTTAGGCAATTCTATTCTCGGCCACATATCATGGAATATCATGTAATCTTCTGGACACACAACATTAATCTTGTAACCATACAACATCTCAAGTCCATGTATGATTGATATCCCTCTTGGTGTTTCGGTTAAAAACTTCTTCTCTTCTTTTGAAACCCAGAAGTCCCTCTCCCAAGTTTCTTCCTCTGCCAACCTGTCAAGATATTTCTTGGCTTCAATCAAATCTTGCATTGGGTCTCCAGTTGGTTCTTCTGTCCACTTACTTGAAGCGGTTTGAACCATCAGGCATCACCCTTGAATTTATATCCTTTTATCTGGGCCTCGTTCCATCTGGATAGATTACCCCATTTATCAACAATCTCAAAGATAAACTCGCTATGAATTGCGGTTATCTTGCCCTTAGCAGTCTCTGTTTCAGAGACAATAATGACAACTTCCTTGCCTATGTCTTCTATCTTCATATCAATCACTTTGCGGTTCGGTTCTTGCCTCAAAAAAAGAGGCAGTTGTTAGTGTGCTTCCCACAACTAACAGGAAGACCATGTATGAAACATGGAATATTTAAATGTTATCTCGGTAAAGTTTTGTACTTTTTTCTATCCTTCTCTTGTTCTTGCTTCTCTTAACCAGCATATCTTCAAATGTCATTTTTTTGAATATGTTTACCTGATTGCACCATGAAGTAATGTCTGTGTAGAAGTTAGCATTTTTATCAAAGTAACATGCTTCATCCCTCATCACATAAGGCAATAATTTCCTGTCCCTCAACCAATGTATTCTGTACAATGGATCTGATAATGGCATACTTGGATGCACATAGACATAGAACTTCAGTTTCCAATCACCAGTGATATACCTCTGGACAATCTCAACCTTTTCTTCTATTATCCGTTCATAATTTATATTATCAAATGCAAAAATATATTCACTTGCTGCCCAATTCAATTTAGATATCGCTTCAGCATTCTCTTCAGTGATTAACTGTATGTCCATCCCTTGGTCAAAATACACTGGTCTATTACTTTCAATTAGTTCCTGCAATATTCTCATGTGTTCTGGGTGTGCCAGAATATTATTGTCCATAAGCCTGATTGTTTTATGTGGTGCTTCAAGGACTTCTTCAACTGTCCTATATTGATAGATATATCCCTCTTTTTGTCTGACAAAACAAAAATAACAATCCTTTACACAGCCTCTAGTTATGAATTCACAACTATCTTCAACATCCTGATATGCAGAGTAATCCTGTTCGCAGTCATCAATCTCCTGTGGTAACTTGATTGTCTTATCATATCCTGTTCCACCAAAAAATACCTTATCGCAGTTAATGACCTTAACCATATCCTTGTTGATTGTGAATATAATAGATACCCATACTTCATTATAATCCCTTGCATCAATTGTTATCGGTTCATGTTTTTTACTTGGGTATCCTGAGTAGAATAATCTCAATACTTCTACATCATAACCAAATTTTTCAAAGTGAGTCTGGAGCTTCCGGATTGCAATGTTGCCTATCTTTTCTTTGGAGTCAACATCCACTAATAAAATAGATTTCATGTTATCTCCTTCGTAAAACGCAGAGCATTGAACCCATAGGATTGCTGCTCTGCGTTTGTCCTTCCAATGGATAGAACTTCAATCTACCTTCAATCAATCTGATCTCCGCATAAGGATATATATATTTGTGAAAATATTTAGTTGAAGTCTTTGCGACTGGCAATAGCATAACTATAAGATATGCCCGATCCTTCTCTTCAAATGCTTTCTTGCACCATGATTCAACATTCTTTTGACTGTATGGTGGATTGACAAAAACCCTCTCACCAATCCAGTCATGTTTTAGTCCATCTTCACCTTTTCTTATATCAAGCGTTAACAGCCCTTCTTTTAGTCTCCTGTCATGTCTCCCACATGGATCAAGTGTGAATTTAAACTCTTTATCTAATTCATCAAAGAAATCTTGCGGTGTTCCCCATTCGTCTGTTTTTGATGTGAATATCCCTTGACTCATGCTTTCACCTTTATAAATATTGGTCTTTCAATCTCTGAAGATACCAGTAAAGCTTCACCAATCCTAAGCTTCTGGACTTCATCAAACATCTGCTTTGTTGAGAATTCAGTAGAGTTTCGCATTTGTTTAATGTCATTCTCATTGGTCAATTTCAGGCACAGTTTTGTATTGCACTGAGACAGTGCATCCTTGTCAATCTTGGCTGGTCTCTGACTGATTAAGACTACTCCGCAGCCAAACTTCCGGCCCTCAAGAATCAAATCTATTATCGGAGGCTTTGATGTACATGCTGTGGTCTGTGGTACATATCTGTGTGCCTCATCAATGAATAGGTCTGTTCCAGTCCCTGCCTTTCCTAGTGTAAGTATCTCTTCTGCAATGACTTTGACAATGTTCTGGGACAACTCTTTATTTATCCCATTGAGATTTATAATTAAGTGATTATCAAAAGGTATGTCCAGCCTGCAAGTTATGTATTGAATTGCATTCTCAATAAGGATTGCCTCTTTGATTTCGTCAATGTACTCAGTGGAACGATATACCCAACTCTCATCACACTTGTTAAGTATGTTAGTTTTGTTAAGTTTCTCACCTTTCCTCATTAATAAGTTGGATATCTGGTTCAATATGTCTCTGCATTCCCTATCTTTCACATGAGATATCAACTTCCAGAAGTCCAGTGTCAATTCCTTATCAATCTCTGACACATTGATTACGTCTCCCCCATACTCACCATGTGGATCAATGACAATAGTCCTTTCTCTTGCTTGCTTGAGCACAGTCTTCGCAGCAACTGTCTTTCCTCTGCCTATCATACCAATGATTGCTACATGCTGGTTAACAAAGTCTGAGTCCAGAGTTATTTGAACGTCTTCTCTTCTAAGAAGCCTTCCTAGATTGACTGGTTCATTTATCTTCTTGTCCCTCATTATGAAGTCGTTAATGTCTTTGCTTGTGGCATTGTCAACCTTGCTTCCTGGCATGATTGGTTGATTTATTCTGTCCAGTGGATAGAGTTTTGCAATTATGTCATTGGGTCTCTTGTTCTCCAGGCCCATTGCTATTCTTCTAGCATCTTCCAGTGTGATATCACTGTCTGCTTTCAACTCATTTACCTGGCAAAGTATTCCCTCAGTCTTAACAAAATCAAAGAGTCCAATTGAATTATCCAGTATGACTGCCGTTGCTTCGTTGGTTGTCGCATTGCCAAATGTAGCTCCAACTGGTCTATGTGTTGGTTGTTCCTGGTATGCTGTCTCTTCCTCCCAGTCGTCATGTTCATCTATAACTGTTCTATCAAACTCTTCGTCAATGAAGTCGTCAAACATATCTATTCCTCCACGTTCAAGTCTATGCTATCGCATTTAGGGCAATGACCAAATGTGCCATCAAATCTGACTTCTGCGGCATTCCCTGTCCATTTACACCTGTAGCAGTGGGCCTTCATTATCTATCACCATTATATTTGCAGTCTTTCAACAGTTGACCACATTCATTGCATTTTACCTGGCCCTCATATTCTTCTTTTGATATGATTCCCATGTGGTACAAAGTCCTGAGCTCGTCTTCAGTCGGAGGTAAGTTATCTGCAAGTTCTTCATACTGTTTCCTTGCCTTCTCTTCTGCTTCTGCATTTTTATCATTCTCCAGCCTGACTTTATCTGCACATTCTTTTGAACAGCAATATATTGGTTCACCAGAGAAATACTCGCATACTATGTGTTCCTTCGGCATATATTTCATCAGAACCTTCAAAGACTTTCCGCAACGATCACACTTGTCAATGAAGTTAACTACTGGACACATGTCCCAGTCCGGTTTCTCACTATCTCCTGCAGGACAATTCCCATTATCATCTATGTTCCTGCAATCTTCACATGGTATGTATTCTTCACCTGGCAACGTTGAGACTCCTGGTGGGAGACTCCATCCAAATATTCTATCTGACATATTTTATTCCTCCATTGTAGAAGATGTGTTGGAGGGTTTGGTGATTAAATGATACTTGTCTGGCAAGAACGTCTGTAAGTAACTTCCCTCCAACTTTTCATCCTCATGTTTCAATCTGAATTTCATTACTCTGTCTGAGATTTGTTTTCCTTTCATGTCAACCTCAGTTAACTTGACTAGTATCCTAGTGTCTCTGCAGCCTGGTCTTATCTTATCTAGCTCATGGTCTAGACTCACACCAACTGATTTTATCCATGTCTTGTTCTTTGGTATCCACATGAAGCCATTTTTCTTCAGTGTTTGCTTCATAAGATACGTTTGACCAGACAGTTCAATCTGTATCACGGTATCCCTCCATTGTAAACTCTGCACTCATATTTGTGAGGTTTCCAAGATTCTCCAAACATCCAGTCTCCGCATAGATAGCACTTTATAGGTATATTATCCGGTGTCTTCGGGTCAATGAAGTCTGACAACATTAAGTCGTCAAGAACACTTATCCCTGCCTGAGAATAGTTAAATCCTGGCCTCTGCTCAAATTGCTCATGCAATACTTTACCAAAAAGTGCATGTTCCATTATTACACATGTCTCTCTCCAGCAAGTCTTCAATGTCTTCTTCTTGACAACTATCTCATTGAATACCCATGCTCTTATTGCTATCTTCATTGTTGCTTTCTCACGGATTACGATTAATTTTCTTCTCATTGCTTTGTTCATTTATTCACCTCTTACATATTGGGCAGTTTACTGACATCCCCTGGTCATCGTTCACTTTGATAGACCATATCACATGACATTTTATGCACAAATGGTCATCCAGCACTTCCTGATTTATCCGCTTGACATTGTACCTCATGGTATGAAGTGTTATTGTCCCGAACCTTGCGTTAATCACTCCGTAAAGATTTGACGCTGTTGATTCCTGGCACAATTCAGTGCTTGGGTATGGGCAGTTATTTGTGTTCTTTACAACTGCACACTTGATCCGGATATCCCTCTTGCATTTACTGAATTCTATTGGCATTAAATCAGCTCCAGCATAGGCCCATGAATTCTGCAGTCTTCCACTGGTTCATCCAGACAATACGTTGCATGTTCCTCTTTAATCTGTAATTCATTAAATCTCTTGGCA
>Ga0180433_10010518_pt1 | contig 11124 bp, 10 predicted proteins | sample SS_ome_8_FD_132980 | JGI IMG/M metagenome (GOLD analysis project Ga0180433, IMG submission 132980) | Hypersaline lake sediment archaeal communities from the Salton Sea, California, USA - SS_1_D_1 metaG | ecosystem: Environmental > Aquatic > Non-marine Saline and Alkaline > Hypersaline >...
ACGTAGTCGCCCGCGAACCCCCAGTCGCGCTCGGCGTCGAGATTTCCCAGACTCAACGTCTCGGCTTTCCCAACCTTGATCCTCGCGACGCCGTCCGAGATCTTGCGCGTCACGAATTCCTTGCCTCTCCGTGGCGACTCGTGGTTGAACAGTATCCCGCTGCAACCGAATATGCCATAGCTCTCACGGTAATTCACGGTGATCCCGTGACCGTAGACTTTTGCCACACCATACGGGCTTCGCGGGTAGAACGGAGTGTTCTCGTTCTGTGGCGATTCTTTGACTTTGCCGAACATCTCGCTGCTCGACGCCTGGTAGAACTTTGTGTCTTCGTTCACCAACCGTACCGCCTCAAGCATCCTGGTCACCCCCAGCGCCGTAAATTCCGCAGTCAACACCGGCTGGCTCCATGACGTCGGCACAAACGACATTGCCGCAAGATTGTACACCTCATCAGGTTCGACTTCGCGCAGAACCGTGATCAGCGACAGCTGGTCCAGAAGGTCCGCCTGAACCAGCTCAATGTTGTCTCGGATGTGGGCGATACGCTCGAAGTTCTCGGTACTCGACCGGCGCACCATGCCGAAGACGCGGTACCCTTTCTCTAACAAGAACTCCGCCAGGTAGCTGCCGTCCTGACCCGTGACGCCGGTGATCAGCGCTCTCTTCATAGCGATTTCCTCACTCCGCTCTTGTCTCTCGTTTCGAACTGATATCTTCCGCTATACTGACCGCAACGCCTGATCCAGATCGGCGACAATATCCCCCTCGTCTTCGATACCGGCCGCATACCGCACGAGATTATCGAGGATTCCTAATCTCTTCCGCTCGGCTTTGGACATGTCGTTGAACGTGAGCGTAGCGGGGTGATAGACCAGACTTTCAACACCGCCAAGGCTCGGGCCGAGGTAGGGCAGCTTAAGGGTATCTACGAAGCGCAGTGTGCCATCAAGATCTCCTTTTACCAGAAAACTGACCACACCGCCGTACCCCTTCATCTGGCGTTGTGCAACGTCGTGATCGGGATGCGTTGCAAGGCCCGGGTAGAATACGCGCTCGACCTTCGGACAACCGTCCAGAAATCGCGCGATCGCCATGCCATTCCTGTTCTGCTTCTCCACTCTCAGTGCCAGCGTCTTTAGTCCTCTCAAGAGAAGATACGCACAATGCGGGTCTATCGTCCCACCAAGCTGCGCCTGGAGATCCCGGACGGCACCGACAACAGACGCTGCGCCCGACACCACCCCGGCAAGGAGATCGTTGTGACCGCCGAGATACTTTGTGCCGCTGTGGATAACCAGGTCCGCACCCAACGTGAGCGGCTGCTGGTTGTAAGGGGTGGCAAACGTGCTGTCCACGAAGAGCTTGGCGCCGGTTTCAGCAGCGATCTCCGCTACGCGCGGCAAGTCGATCACATGAAGATGAGGATTCGTCGGCGATTCTGTAAGAACCACCTTGGTGTTTGCACCAACGGCAGCAACAAGCCCGTCGTAATCTCCCGGTCGAACGAAGGTAGCTTCCACTCCGAACCGCACGAGGCTGGTCTCACAGAACACCCGCGTTCTCCTGTAACAATCGTCCGTGACGACCAGATGGTCGCCTCTCGACAGAAACGCCAGCAGCGTCGTGGTCACCGCCGCCATCCCGCTGGCAAAAAGCAGCGCGTCTTCCGCCTCCTCCAATGCCGCGAGCTTCTGCTCGGTAACTCGCTGCGTTGGGTTGCCGTATCGGCCATACTCGAGCCGTTCCTTCCTGCCCGCAACATACTCGATCATCTCTGCGCTATCGTCGAAAACGTATACCGACGACTGCACGATCGGCGTCGTGATCGCGTTCGCATACTTGTCCCTCGTTTCGCCCGCATGAACCGATCGGGTCGAAAAACCTCTCGTATCCGCGTTACCCTTTTGAGTCATGAAGCTATCCCTTCATATCGCCTTTGCTGGTACCTCATCGAGCGCCCGATACACGGCGTCCCGTACCCTCTCATACTTTGCCGGAACCTCTATCGGGACGTTTGCCCGGCGCGACTCGATGTCTTTCAGCCTGCTTTGGTGATACTTCAGCTTAAAATCCACAAACTTCAGTCCGTGTGCCGTCGATATGACGACCACCCTATCCGTAGGCCTTACATCCCCGCGATCAACCAGCTTAAACAGGACCGCCAGCGCCACACCGGTGTGAGGGCAGGTGAAGAGACCGGTCGCATCAGCACGTGCGGCCGCGTCGGCGAGTTCCTCCTCGGTCGCCTGCTCAACGATACCATCGAACAGCTTCATCGTGCTGATAGCCTTCTGTATGCTGACCGGGTCGCCTATCTGTATTGCGCTGGCAAGCGTCTTTTTCGCCCGGACGGCCTTGTATTCTTTGAACCCCGTCAGATAACTGAGATACAACGGGTTGGCATTCGCTGACTGGGCGCACACGATCCGCGGGAGCTTATCGATCATACCGACGGACTTCATCAGCAAGAATCCCTTCCCCAACGCACTCACGTTCCCGAGGTTTCCGCCCGGAATAACGATGACATCGGGAATCTCCCACTCGAACTGTTGCGCCAGCTCGATACTCACGACCTTCTGCCCCTCGATTCGCAGCGAGTTCATGGAGTTCGCAAGGTAGATGTTTTCCCGCGAACATATCTCACGCACGAGCTTCATACACCCGTCGAAATCCGTGTCGATCGAGAGCGTTACGGCAGCGTTCGCCAGCGGCTGGATAAGCTGCGGTACCGAGACCTTGTTCTTGGGCAGGAACACTATCGCACGAATACCCGCTGCCGCGCAGTATGCCGCGAGCGCTGCGGAGGTGTCGCCGGTAGACGCACACGCTACCGCCGGGATGGTTCCTCCGTCGCTTATAATCTGTTTCACCATCGACACCAGCACCGTCATACCCAGATCTTTGAAAGATCCTGTATGGCTGTTTCCACACTGTTTGACCCAAAGGTCCTCAACGCCTATCTGCTTGCCGAGCCGTTCAGCCCAGAACAGATTGCTGCCGCCCTCATACATAGAGACCACGTTGTCATTATCCACGACGGGACACACCATCTCTTTTTTGCCCCATATGGAGCTCCCGTACGGCCAGATGTTCGTCATGTATCGGGCATCGAAAAGGTTTTTCCAGTACGAAGCCGATTTCGTCTTCAGCCGGTCCAGATCATGGCGTACCTCGAGCAATCCTCCGCACTTCTGGCACTCGTACACCATCTCTTTCAGAGAGTATTTCTCACCGCACCCGGCGATACACTCAAACCATGCCGTATACTCGACCGTGTCGTTCCGCGCCAATATGTCCACGCTCGGAAACTTCGGCGAAAAACCGTACCCCTCAGGCGTCCCGTCACTCATAGCTTTTCACCTCTCCTACGCATCTGACTTCGGCAGAGCCATTGCACAAGATTCACAGCCCGGACTCATTCTAGCCGAAAGTTTAATGTTTGTCACTTGACTTGCCGCTCACGGACACGATCGCAGGCACCTCTCGATCGGCTAGGTCCGCTCCGGACCTCTACCCCTCACCAAAACGCGACCGCCACTCCCGCACGATCTCGAACGTGCTGGACGTGCCGATTCGGTCTGCGCCGGACTCGCGAAAACCGAAGAAATCATCCAGCGTCCGTATGCCGCCGGCCGCCTTGATCTTCACGGCGGACGGCAACAACCGGCGCATAAGCTTGACGTCCTCACGTGTCGCTCCGGCTGTGCCGAATCCCGTCGACGTCTTGGCGAAATCGACGCCCAAATCGGCGCATATCCTGCACAATTGCTCTTTGGATTGCTCATTAAGATAGCAGTTCTCAAAGATTACCTTGAGGGTCATGTCTCGACTGTGCACACTCTCCAGAACGGCGGCTATGTCCTCAGTTACATCGTTCCACTGTCTGCCGAGGGCTTTGCCGATATTGCAGACCATATCGAGTTCGACTGCACCGCTATCCATCGCACGCTCTGCCTCACGTACCTTCGTCGGTATGGCGCTGCCGCCGTGTGGGAACCCGACTGTTGTCCCTACAGCTACGGTCGATCCTTCGAGCAACCCTGCTGCCAGCGGTACACAACAAGGTTTTACAAGAACCGCTGCAATACCAAGGTCGCGCGCGGCAAGACATCCTCTCTCGACATCCTCATCCGTCGCAGTGGGGTGCAATATCGCGTGGTCAATCGCAGCAGTTACGTGTTGAAGACTGTGCGTGTCCATCGAGCCGTCCCTTTCCCGGCACCACCCTCTATCGTCGAACCGCCGCAGGCTCACGGTTGTAGTGGAAAGAGAAGCTGCTGAATCTCCGGGTCGTTGAAGTTGTCCATCGTGACGACGCTGACCCCCGTGTCGATCCTCTTCTCGACAGGTTCGCCACGCATAGCCTTCATGGCGGTCTTAACGCCGAGGTAGCCCATCTTGAACGGGTTCTGGACGATGAGCGCCTGAATGGTACCGCGTTTCAGTGCATCTATCTCGGCGTCCGCCGCGTCGAACGCCACGAGCTTTACCTTACCGGCGACGCCTCTCGACTCCAAAGCCCGCACGCATCCCATCGCTCCCGGCTCGTTTGCCGCGAAAATCCCGGCAAGGTCAGGGTTCGACGTCAGCATGTCCTCAGTGACCGCCATGCCACGGGCAGCGTCGCTCTGCGAATACAGCGTCTGCACGAGCTCGATCTCTGGGGACTTCGCAATCTGTTCTTTGAACCCACGCTCACGCATATCCGAAGTCGCAGCTCCCGGTATGAACGGTATGAGCCCAACTTTCCCCTTCTCTCCTATGAGCTCCGCAAGCGCATCCGCCGCCGCTGCCGCGCCCGCGATGTTGTCCGTAGCAATGAACGATACCGGAAGCTCGGAGTCCACCCCGCTGTCTATCGTGACCACCGGTATTCCTTTTTCCATAGCTTTGGCGACAGTCGGCACCAGCGCCCGCGAATCACACGCCGCCATAACGATCGCGTCCACCCGGCGGCTGATCATATCTTCCAGTATCGCGACCTGCCCTGCAACATCAGTCTCTTTCGCCGGCCCTTTCCAGACAATCCGGGCCCCCTCTTCCTCGGCAGCCGCATCGGCTCCCGCCTTGACCGTCAGCCAGAACTGGTGCACGAGCCCTTTCGGCGCGACTATAATAACCGGCTCAGCCTTCTCCTCACCGGGTGCAGGCTCACGCGAGCATCCCAACACCGCTGCGGCCAGGCAGATCGACACTACCGCTATAACCCGAACGTGTCTCATTACAATTCCTCCGAACCCGATGTCGCCTATCTTCGCCTCAGATGATCGTAGTACACAGCAAGCACCACGATGGTACCTATAGCAATACGTTGCCAGAATTCGGAAATGTCCAGAAGATTACAGCCGTTTCTCAACACGGCCATGATGAACGCGCCGATAAGCGTTCCCGGAATCGTCCCGACACCTCCCATCAGACTCGCGCCGCCGATGACCGCCGCAGCGATCGTGTCGAGTTCATAACCTTGACCTGCTGTCGGCTGCGCAATACCCAATCGCGACGCCAGGAGCACTCCGCCGAGTCCCGCCATCAGTCCCCCGATAAGGAACGTGAGCCCCTGGTAAAACCGCACGGGAACGCCGGACAGTCGCGCGCTTTCGGCACTTCCGCCGATGGCGTAGAAATATCTTCCGGCGCGCGTCCTGCTCAGCAGCACATGTGTCGCAAAGGCGACGACCACCATGATAATCAACGGTATCGGTACCCGGAAAACGCGGCCAAGCCCGATCGCGTCGAAACCGGCTCTTTGAATAAATATGTTCGTACCGCCGGTCATGACGAGTGCGACACCGCTCGCGACGCCCATCATGCCGAGCGTAACGACAAAGGGCGGGATCCTTCCGCGCGTCACGAGGAACCCGTTAATCCCGCCGCAGAGCGATCCGGCGAGCAGTCCTGCGCAGACCGCGAGCGGAATACTCCCGCCGGCGTTCAACACCAGGCCCGTTGACACACCTGAAAACGCCATCACCGACCCGACCGAGAGGTCTATTCCGCCCGCGATAATCACCAGCGTCTGTCCGACAGCCATGATCGCTATCTCGGCGATCTGCCTGCCGACGTTCATGAGATTCTCTATCGTCAAGAACGCGTCCGTACGCCACGCCAGCACTCCGCACATCACGAGCAGCGACAGGAGCGAAGCAAACCGACGAAATATTGCTCGTAGTACCTGCATCACTCAGACGCCTGCGTAACTCTACCTTTCCTCTCCACCCGACACGAGCCGAACTCCGGCCTGCATTCTACCCATAGGCGGGCGCCGTTGTCAAAACAGGCGGACGATGACTAGGGATTTCTTCCACAGCACTCGTGCAGTAGCGGATGGAGCCGACCCGTGCGATCATAACACGGGACAAACAACCCGAATCTCCCTGGTCAAGCCGAAAGCAATTGAACGCTCATTGCCCTAACGAGCCAGCGATGCCCCATGTGCAGTTAGAGCTACGCGGGTTACCGGCACCCTCAGCGGTCGAGCGGCGTTCAACTCCGGAGCACTGGCTCGCCAAGTACGGGATACACAGCCGCAAGTGGTCTTGGTACGCGGGGAGCACACCATCGAAACTCTATATCTTGCGTTTGGCCGCGTTCCATGGTACGATAGATTCCACTTATTGGAGCTTTGGACGTCAGAGTCGTGTAACATGTGCCGCTTGAGCGGCAGAGCGTATGAGGTAAACTGTAACCATGAATTCCAATTGTATGAACCGAAGAAGTTTTCTAAGACTGAGTTCCGTTGCCGCAGCGGCTGCCACGATCGGCAGGGCTACACGCGCACCAAGAGCTGAAACGGAAACCGAGGTGGAGGCGGCGCCCGATGTCGCCCACCGGACTCTCGGCTGCACCGGGATGAAGGTTTCGGTGATAGGGTACGGCGCGATGCGGACAAGTGAGGCGGCCGTGATCCGAGCGGCGTTCGACAAGGGCGTGAACTGGCTCGACACAGCCCGAGGGTACATGGGCGGGAGGAACGAGGGCATCTGTGCTGAAGCGCTCAAAGGCTACCGCGACAAAGTCTTCGTTACCACCAAGACACACGCGCATTCGAAAAGCGAGATATTCCTCGAGGCGGAAGAGTCCTTGCGCAGCCTCCAAACTGATCATGTCGATCTCTATCTGCTCCATTCCGTGGATGGGGCGGAAGAACTGACGAACGAAGAAGTAAGGGAAGCACTGGCGCAACTTCGAAAAGATGGTAAGGTGCGGTTTCTGGGCGTCTCGACCCACAAACCGGTCGAGATTCTCGACGCGGTGGCACAGGACAAGGATAAGTTCTTCGACGTCGTGCTGGTGCCTTACAACTTCAAAAGCCCCAAGGCCCTCAAAGAAGCCATCGCACGGGCCGCTGCCGCCGGGATCGGTATCGTCGCCATGAAAACCCAGGCGGGCGGTTACAAGACCGAAGAACTGGGCGACATCAGCCCGCACCAGGCAGCGCTCAAATGGGTGCTTCAAGACACCAACGTGAGCACCGCGATCCCCGCCATGGTTGACCTACAGCAGGTCGAGGAGGACACGGCAGTCATGGCGATGATGGACCTCACGAAAGTAGACCGGCAGATTCTCAGCCGGTATGGTGCCGCTATCGCACCGTTCTACTGTATCGGCTGTAAGGAATGCAGGCCGACGTGTCCTCGCGGCGTCGACATCCCCACAATCAACCGCTGCCTGATGTACGCAGAGGGTTACGGCGACATCGAGCTGGCCCGCGCAACCTATGCATCGGTGCCTGACGAGTCGAGCGCTGCAACCTGTGCCGACTGCCTGGAGTGCGTGGCCGATTGTCCCAACGGGCTTCGTATTGCGCACAAGATGCGCCAGGCGATGGCAACGCTTGCGTGATGTCCCGTTCCTGTAAGGACGGCGTCGGCATGCGGCCGGGCCGACGAAGGTTGGCAGCAATAACAGGACCAGAAATGATGCGTCTGTTCTGCACAATACTTCTTGCTTCCGTGCTCTGCTCGGCGCTTGGCAGTACCGGTTGCGCCGGGCCGAGCAAGCACGCTGCCGTCAAAGCAATGCTGCCCATGCCGGGTTTTGCAGAAGGATGGCGGAGCGACAGCGGTGTCCGCATCTACACGAAAGACACGCTGTTCGAGCACATCAACGGGGAGGCGGAACTGTACTTTCCTTACGGGTTCGTCGTCGCCGCCACAGCCCGGTACGAGCGCACCCGCGATGGTGACGACTCGGTCACGGCGGACGTGTACGAAATGGGCTCGCTGCTTGATGCCTTCGGTGTATATTCCAATTACCGAGCTCCCGACAAAGCCGTCCCCCCGTTCGGGAGCGAGGGTTTCTACGACGACCACCAACTGATGTTCTACCAGGACAAGTACTTCGTGCGCCTCACCGCTCGCGGCAGCTGGGAACAAAGCGCAGAGGCACTGCTCGCATGCGGCAGCGCAATCGCACACAGGCTGCCGCAACCTGCGGTCCAGCCTCCTGAACTTACCATGCTCAAGATCGACGGGGTGGACCCGCGTACAATAGTCTACCTCGGCGAAAGCGTCCTGGGGTATGCGTTCTTTGAGAAAGGCTTCGTGGCAGACGCCGTGCTCGACGACCACCGCGTCCGAGTTTTCGTCATCGTCGCGAGCGACGACGCCGACGCAGTCACGCAGGAGTATATCGACTACCTCGAAGAGAATGACGCGACCCCTCGCTGGATACAGACCTCTTCAGGTGATTGCATGCTCGTCCGGGACCCCCTGCACAGAGGCACCGTTGTCAACAAGCTTGACACCTTCATAGTCGGTGTGACCGGTCTGGATGATCCGACACATGGCCTTCCGCTGGTTGAACGAATGATCCCACGAATCCGCAGGAGCACGTCACCGTAACCTTTTGAGGCGAAACGGGTGGTTCGCACTGCGGAACAACCTCGATGCACGAAGCTTCGCGCCGCGCCCAATCGCTTGACAAGCCTATGGCTTTGTGCTAGAATCCTGCCAGCATGTGGCAAGCAGCCACTGTGACGATGACGGCGGGGTATAATCACGGGAGGTGAGAACGTGAGATTGTGCAGCGTGAGTGTACATGCCAAACAGCTCGTTGGGCTTCTCATGGCGATTCTTGTGCTGAGCAGTGCTCTCCCTGTGTACGCACAGTACGAGGTCGAAAGAACCGATTTTCCGGGAAAACGGCCGCTGACGAAGCTCGGCAGAGGTTTGGCAAACATATTCGGCGGATGGGCGGAAATACCGAAAGAGTTCTATGCGCGCAGTAAGGACTCCGAGACACTCGGCGCTATAATTTTCACGGCGCCGGTGGTGGGAATCGCCAAAGCGGCCGGGCGCACGACCGTCGGTTTTTTCGAGACCCTAACGTTTTTCCTCCCTATTCCCAAAGATTACGGACCTATCATCGAGCCGGAGTACGTGTTCTGAGACGTAGCTTTTGGGAGGATCGATCCGCTCCGGTGTAACGGTGAAGCTCCGCTCTGTACCGTGGGGGCATGTAAGGAGCGGGGCGATTTAGAAGCAGCGGCAGGTGGTGCGATATCCGGGAGGGCACGATTGCCGACCGGAAGTGCGCTTGACTATTACGATTCCTGCAGAGGGGGCAACGGAAAAGAGGCCGAGGTGCGTCAACAACTCGACCTTTTCGCGTGGATAGAACAGTGAGTACGTGGAAAAAGAGCGGCGACGGGTGGGAGAAAACTTTCACGACCGAGAAGGGGTGGCAGCTCACGGTAATCGTCGGGCCGGGAGAGGGGGCAATTGAGGGGCTCGCCTTTAGAGAAGGAGCCGCCGCAGAAAGCCCGGATAAACCACGCCCCGGTACAAAACTTGAAGATTGGATGGACCTACTTTCACCGCAAGCTCTCATAGAGATAATCGCAAAGCGAGACAAGTACGCGCCGGGCGATTCTGAGACAGCATCATGAGGTCGACGCTCCTCAGGTTGGACCCCTGACAGCGGGTGCCGTAACGGCCCGGCCGCACCGAACGAGAGGGTTCGGGTCTGTGAATACAGGGCGCAGATGTGTGTCTGCCGGTATGGCGAGCGATGAGAAAGACGCACACTCATGAGTGACGAAGACCTGAGCGGATTGCTCGACGACATAGTCACCTTACCTTCCGCTCCCACCGTACTGCTCAGGATAACGAAGATAATCGATGATCCTTCGGCGGCATTCGACGATATTGCGCAAGCGATATCCGCGGACCCGTCGATATCGATGAAGGTGCTGCGGCTGGCGAACTCCGCCTACTACGGCGTTCGCCAACGCGTCGGGTCGCTCTCCCATGCAATCTCGCTCCTCGGATTGAAAGTCATTAAGAACCTCGTGCTCACGGCAACGGTGTTCCGCGCACTGTCATCAAGCGCCCCTGAGAAACGACCGCTGTTCAACCGCGAGCAGTTCTGGTTACACTGTCTCGGCACCGGGCTCATAGCGCGGGTGCTCGCCCGGTCAGGGACGAAAGAGGCCGGTATTGATCCCGAAGAGGCGTTTGCGGCCGGATTGCTCCACGACGTGGGCAAAATTATTCTCGAACAGCACGTGCACAAGAAGTTCGAGGAGGCGCTCGAGAAAAGCGCCGCGTCCGGCACGCCGCTCCATGCATGCGAACGGGAAATCATCGGGATAGACCATGCGGTGATCGGCGGCAAGCTCGCAGAAAAATGGAACCTCCCACAAGAGCTCGTCCGCGCCATTTCCCACCACCATTCCGCAGCGGGTGAGGATCCAGTGCCGTACGGTGCGGCTATCGTCAATCTCGCAGACTTTATCTGTTACGCCAAAGAGATCGGGAGAGGAGGTCCCTCGGATTCCGTCACCTTCGAGCCAGAAGCGTGGGAGTCCAGCGGGTTCAAGAAAGAGGATATCATCACGTTTATGCGCAAGCTCGAGGACGGCGAGAAAGAGGCGGCCGAATTGCTCAATCTCGCGCGCTGAGACACTTTTTCAAAGAAGCTGCAACCCGACGGTGGCGATCCCTTGCTTGACTATCCCCAGACGTTTCGCCGCGCCGTAGGACAGGTCGATGATTCGGCCCTTTTTGAACGGTCCCCTGTCGTTTATCGTAACGACCACCGACCGCCCGGTCTCCAGGTTGGTGACCCGGACGCGTGTGCCGAAGGGCAGCGTCGGATGCGCGGCGGACACACGTCTCA
>Ga0180433_10010520_pt1 | contig 11123 bp, 8 predicted proteins | sample SS_ome_8_FD_132980 | JGI IMG/M metagenome (GOLD analysis project Ga0180433, IMG submission 132980) | Hypersaline lake sediment archaeal communities from the Salton Sea, California, USA - SS_1_D_1 metaG | ecosystem: Environmental > Aquatic > Non-marine Saline and Alkaline > Hypersaline > Sediment...
CGACACGGCAAGCTTTAAAAATTGGCTCGCTGAAAATACACTCACGCTCACGAGCATTCTCGCTGACACCTTCGGGGACAGGAAGTTCAAACTGGGCTCCATCACCAATACGAATTCCCGTCTCAGAAGCGAGGCGATCGATCTCGGGAAAAGAACGGTGGATTTCGCCGTTGAGATGGGGTGCCCCGCGGTATGTCTCTGGCTCGGGAGCGACGGGTTCGACTACTCATTTCAGTGCAACTACGTGGATCTATGGAAGAGGTTGAAGGAAAGCATCGTGGAGATCGCCCGGCACAACAGGGACATGAAAATCTGCCTGGAGTACAAGCTGAAGGAGCCGCGTAAGTACATGACGATCGGCGCGGTGGGAAAGGCGCTCTATCTCGCGCGTGAGTGCGGAGACAACGTGGGTGTGGTCATCGACTTCGGGCATTCTCTCATGTCGAAGGAGAAACCAGCGGAGTCGGCTGCGCTGCTGGGCATGCACGGCAAAATGTTCAACGTGCACATGAACGACGCGTACGGCGACTGGGACGACGACATGATCGCGGTGAGCGTTCACCTGCAGGAGTCACTGGAGTTTCTGTACTACCTCGATGAAATGCGCTACGACGGATGGATCGGGCTCGACATATTCCCCTTCAGGATGGACGGGAGGACCGCAACGGAACTCTGTGTGAAGAACCTGAGAAGCCTCGAGCGGATACTCGACAGGCTGGACAGAAAAGCGCTGAAAGAGGCGATGGAAAGCCTCGATGCGGGGAATTCCCAGCGCATTATTCGCGACGCACTTTTCAGCGACTAGCAGTTCACCGCAGGTGTTGAAATATATTTGCAAAACAGGGAATTACGACACGTGGTGTTCGGGTTCCCTGTTTTTTATCGGGCGCCCCGGAGGACGTATCCATAACGGAGTAGGATTTGAATGAAGGAAACAATCGGAGTGGGTGGCCTGGGAATCATGGGACTGGGAATTGTGAAAAATCTCCTGAAGGCCGGTTATCCGGTTTCTGTGTGCAACAGAACGAAAGAAAAAACGCCTCCGCGATCGTCAAGGTCATAGAGGACATTGCGGGAGCAAAGGTGCAGTGATCACTCGAATCACGCCGCACGACATCTCCCGAAGCGACCGTCGCGCTGCAATTTCTTGCAATAACAGGTAAAAGAGTGTATAAAGAGTACAGCATGCCTTGAAAAGATTCAGTTTCCCTGTCGAAATCTGCGGCAGAGTTTTTTGAAATCACGAAGAAGGAGACATGTTTCATGGCTGAAAAGATCGACGGAAAGGACGTGATAAGAAGCGTAATATCAGCGGTTGAAGAACACAAGGGCTGGCTCAGCGAGATAGACGGTGCTATCGGTGACGGCGATCACGGGATCAACATGTCGAAGGGCTGCGGTATGGCGCTGAAGTCGCTCGATGATCAGGAAGACAGCTTTTCCGGACTCCTCCGGTATCTCGGCATGACGCTCGTGTCGAATATCGGCGGTGCAATGGGCCCGATATACGGAACGTTTTTCATGCGCATGGGAAAGGCGATTGAGGGGAAAGAAACCATGGGAAAAGAGGATCTGGCGGAAATGCTGAAAAGTGCGCTCGAAGGCGTGAAAAAGCGGGGCGGGGCTGAAGTCGGAGACAAAACGCTCGTGGACACACTCGAGCCTGCACTGAACGGGTACAGGTCCGCCCTCGAATCAGGAAAGGCTATACACGAGTCAATCGACGCAATGATACAGAGCGCTCACGAAGGGATGAAGAGCACCGAGTCGCTCGTCGCAAAAAAAGGCAGGTCGAGCAGGCTCGGCGAGCGGTCGAAGGGAACGATCGATGCGGGCGCTGCTTCATGCTACGTCATACTCAGAGCTCTGGGTGAGTCGCTCAAGAAATACCTTTGAAAAGAGAGGAGGGGCTCCATAATGAAGAAGTTCGTAAATGATCCCACCGTTGTCGTAGAGGAGATGGTGGAAGGGTATGCTGCGGCGCACAAAAACAAGGTAAGGTTACTTGCGGAAGCGCGGGTAATGGCCCGGAAGGACGCGCCGGTGAAAGGGAAAGTCGGGGTGGTGACAGGCGGCGGCTCAGGGCACAAGCCTGCGTTTATCGGGTATATCGGAAAGGGAATGGTCGATGCGGTGGCAGCGGGTGAAATATTTACTTCCCCGCCAGCGCTCGCCTTTTTTCACGCGTTCAAGGCGGCAAACGGCGGAAAAGGTGTTGCATGCCTGTACGGGAATTATGCAGGCGACGTGATGAATGTGGACATGGCAGTGGAGATGGCCGAAGACGAGGGGATCGAGGTCAAGCAGGTGATTGCAAACGACGACGTACCCTCCGCTCCCAAAGGAAAGGAAAGTGACAGGAGGGGAGTTGCAGGAGAGATCCTCATGTGGAAAATCGGAGGAGCGATGGCCCAGAAGGGAGGAAGTCTCGACGAAGTGATCGGCGCTGCGCAGAAGGCGATCGACAACACGCGAAGCGTGGGCGTCGGCCTCTCCCCCTGTGTGATACCTGCGGTAGGGAAGCCCAACTTCACTCTCGGTGAAAACGAAATGGAAGTGGGAATCGGCCACCACGGGGAGCCGGGAATAAAAAAGATGGAGATCAAGAGCGCGGATGAGGTTGCGGAAATGATGATGGACATCGTGGTACCAGACCTTCCCTTTGCGGGCGGCGACGAGGTATGCGTGCTCATGTCGGGCCTCGGGTCCACTCCGCTTCTCGAGTTGTACATCATGTACAGAAGGGTGGAAAAAATCCTCTCGCAGAAATCCATCCAGCCTCACAGGGTGTACATCGGAAATTTTTTCACTTCTTTGGAGATGGCGGGGGTCACGCTCACGATGATGAAGCTCGACGCACAGCTGAAGGAGCTTCTGGACGCGCCTGCGGATGCGGTGCACTTCACACAGGTGTAAATTTCAACATAACTTCATGGTATGTAAAAAAATTCTTATTATTGATATTATTATTATAGTTTAATTTTAATGGATTTAAGTGTTGACTCTAGTATGGCTTCACAATAGATTGGTATAAAAATCTCAGTTGAAGGAGGCTGAAATGAGAAAAGTACTTCTCGTCTTTTTGGCCCTGATCATCGGCCTGAGTATCTTCATAATGGCCATGGGCGATAAAACGGAAGAAGGCGAAGACGTGTTCGAAATCGTCATGGTCGTGAAACTGGAAGGTGTCGCATGGTTCGACAACATGCGTCTCGGTATCGAGGAGTTCAACAACACGTTCGAGGACGTGAACGCCTATCAGATCGGCGCAGACACCGCGGACCCTGCAGCGCAGGTCGCGCTTGTTGAGGACCTCATCGCAAAGGGCGTGGATGCGATCCTCGTCGTACCGAACGACCCGGAGTCTCTGGTTCCCGCGTTCAAGAAGGCAAACGATGCGGGCATTCTCACCTTTACTCATGAAGCGTCCAACCAGCGCCAGGTGAGCTACGACATCGAAGCATTCGACAACATCGCATATGGTCGCCACATGATGGACGTCATGGCTGACTGGATGGGCGGAAGCGGTGAGTGGGCGGCGTTTGTGGGTCACCTCACCTCCACCACGCACAATGAGTGGGTCGATGGTGAAGAAATGCAGGCAAAGGAAAAATATCCGGGTCTCAAGATGGTGACCTCCAGGATAGAGGAGCAGGAAAACCAGCAGATCGCCTATGAGAAGTCTCTCGAGCTTCTCAAGACATATCCTGAACTCGACGGCATAATGGGAAGTGCGATGAGCACGATGCCCGGTGCTGCCAAAGCGATCGAGGACAAGGGCATGATCGGCAAGGTCGCTGCTTTCGGCACATGCCTGCCTTCTGTTGCAGGCGATTACATCGAGAGCGGGGCGGCGATATCGATGCACTTCTGGGTCCCTGCGGATGCAGGGTATGTCACCGCTCTGGTTGCCCGCAAGTCTCTTCTCGGAGAAGAGATCACGGACGGCACCAACCTCGAAAGGCCGGGATACGAGAGCATCACCATTCAGAACAACGACGCCGGTGTTCCGATCATCTACGGTCAGGCGTGGGTTGACGTGAACAAGGACAACCTGGACGACTGGAAAAACGCCGACGGAAGCTACAAGCTGTAATTCACATGAATGAAAATCGTACCGATGGGGGAACCGAGGTTCCCCCATCGATCTGTAATTCCGATCTCTGATGGAGTATGGGGAGTATGGAGCAGCCATTTCTCGAAGTGAAACACGTGAACAAATCCTACGCAGGTGTGAGGGCCCTCGACGATGTGGAAATCGCGATCAGGCAAGGAGAAATCCACTGCCTCGTCGGTGAGAACGGGTCGGGAAAATCTACGCTCATAAAGATCATCGCCGGTGTCGTCAAGGCGGATTCCGGAGAGATCACCATAAACGAAAAGCCCTACACCCACCTCCATGCAATCGACGCAATCCGCGAGGGAATTCAGATCATCTATCAGGACCTCTCGCTTTTTCCAAACCTCACGGTGGCGGAGAACATATCCCTCAATCAGGAGATCGAGAGGAACAGCAAGCTGATCAACCTGAGAGAGATGCGAGAGATTGCAAAGAATGCCCTTGCCGGGATCGGAGAGGCGCTCGACCTCGACGAAAGGGTCGAAAATATCTCTGTTGCGAAAAAACAGCTCATCGCGATCTCACGCGCGCTCACACAGGACGCGAAGCTCATCATCATGGACGAGCCCACCTCCTCGCTCACCAAGGACGAAATCGACCGGCTCTTTTCCGTGATCACGGGTCTGAAAAAACGGGGGATCTCCACGCTGTTCGTGAGCCACAAGCTCAGCGAGGTGTTCGAGATTTCCGAATGCGTGACCATACTCAGAGACGGAAAATTGGTGGGCTGCTACGAAACCGGAGAACTCGACAACGACAGGCTCGTGTTTCTGATGACCGGGAAGAAGATCGAAACCGTTCCCTTTGCATACGATTCCGGCAAAAAAAAGGAACGACCTCTACTCGAAGTGAAAAATCTCCACAAAAAGGGACAGTTCAGGGATATCAGCTTCGAGCTCCGAAGGGGCGAGATCCTGGGGATTACCGGGCTTTTAGGCTCGGGCAGAACAGAGCTTGCGCTCTCGCTGTTTGGATTGAACAGAGCTGATGAAGGGGAGATACGAATACACGGAAAAGAAGTGAGGATCAACTCCACGGAGGATGCGATAAATGCCGGAATAAGCTACCTGCCCGAGGACAGGCTGAACCAGGGGCTCTTCATCAATCAGCCGATCAGCAATAATATCATCATCACCATTATCAAAAAAATCCTCAACCGTCTTCGGCTCATCAGCAAGGAGCAGAAAGAAAAATCCGTGAAAAAGCTCGTGGATGATCTTTCGATAAAGACTCCCACGATCGAGGCGCCGGCACAGAGCCTTTCAGGTGGCAACCAGCAGCGTGTCGTGCTCGCAAAGTGGCTTGCCACGAACCCGCAGATCTTCATACTCGACGGTCCCACCATCGGTGTGGATATCGCGTCCAAGAGCACGATTCATGGGATCATTAGGGATTTTGCAGGGCAGGGCATGGGAATCATCCTCATCTCGGATGAGATCCCCGAGGTCCTGCAGAACTGCAACAGAATACTCGTGATGAGCAGAGGAAAGATCATCGAGGAAATCAAGGACACCACGAGCATAAGCGAGGAAGACCTGTTCAATATCGTAAGCGGAAAGGCTCTCAATGAAGCGGTTTAATTACAGAAAGCTCCTCAGGCAAAACGAAACCTACCTGTTTTTTGTGCTGGTTGCGTTTTCCATGGTCATCACAGCCATAAATCCGCAGTTTCTCACACTGGAGAACATCTTCGATCTCCTGAAGAGCAGCGCAGGAATGGGAATACTCGCAATCGGAGTGTTCATCGTTCTGCTCTCGGGTGGAATCGATGTTTCATTTACCGCAATCGCGATCGCCGGACAGTACATATCGGCAAACGTGCTGATTGCCACGGGGATCGACAGCCTCGCTCTTGCGTTTCTCGTGTCATGTGCGCTCGGCATAGCGCTGGGCTCCATAAACGCGCTGTTCATCTCTATCTTCAAGCTTCCGACCCTCATCACCACTCTCGGCACGCTCAGCGCGTTTCACGGCGCGCTTCTCGCGTTCGTGGACACAAAGGCGATCAACACCGGCCAGCTTCCCGAGTGCTTCAAGGTGTTCGGCGGAAAAGACATCTTTACCCTCATGCGCCCCGACGGGACGAGTTACGGGCTGTCCGTGTTTGCGCTGTTCCTCCTCGGAGTGATTGTCTTGAGCTGGCTTATTCTCCGGTTCACCATGCTCGGGAGGGGCATCTACGCGATCGGAGGAAACCAGGAGGCTGCCAAACGCGCGGGATTCAACATCATACGAACCCAGTTCTTCATCTACTGTTATGTGGGTTTTCTCGCCGGAATAATGGGAGTGATGCACATATCCCTGCTCAGGTACAGCAATCCGATGTACATCGTGGGAGACGAGCTCAATGTCATCGCTGCTGTGGTTCTGGGAGGCGCGCGGATCACCGGAGGTACGGGCTCGATCATCGGTACGCTTCTCGGGGTGGCGATGATCACCATCCTCGAGAAAAACCTCGTGCTCATCGGCCTTTCCTCCTACTGGCACAAATTCTTCATCGGGCTCATCATCATCGTGGGTGTGAGCATCACCTACTATCAGAACAAACGGAGGAGCACTCAGCGCCTCGTATTCATGAGAGAATAATCACACTGTGGAGTGAGCTTTGTTAGGGAGACATTCGAAACTCGTCATTCTCTTCATCATAATGGTATTCGTCATTGCGATCATTTCTGTCTTTCTTCCCAACAAATTTCTGACGCTCATCAACTTTCAGTCCATTGCAAGCCAGATTCCCGAGTTCGGACTTCTGGCAATCGCAATGATGATTGCGATGATCACCGGGGGCATCGACCTTTCGGTCGTGTCCATCACGAATCTCACCGGCGTGATCGCCGCGCTCGTGCTTACGAACTTCATCACCCCTGAGACCGCAGGCCACCAGGCGTTTTTCATCATGGCGCTTGCAGTCGTCGCGGCAATCGCGCTCTCGGTGGTGTGCGGATTGATGAACGGGCTCCTCGTCTCACATGTCGGAGTGCCTCCCATTCTTGCGACCCTCGGTACACAGGGGCTTTTCCTCGGACTGGCGATTGTGATCACACAGGGATACGGAATCACCGGTTTCCCCGAAAAGTTTCTCTTCATCGGAAGCGGAAAGCTCGGCGTGATTCCCATGCCCTTCATTATATTCATTGCCGTTGCCCTGATTATCGCGCTGGTCCTGAATAAAACGTCGCTCGGGCTCAGCATGTACATGGTGGGGGCAAATCCAGTGGTTGCCCGGTTCTCCGGAATAAACAACAACCGGATCCTGATCATGACCTACATGCTCTCGGGACTCCTTGCAGGAGTTTCCTCGGTCATCATGATTTCACGGGTCAACTCGATGAGGCCCGGATACGGGTACGCCTATCTCCTGCAGGCGATCCTCGTCGTGGTTCTGGGCGGAGTGGATCCGAGCGGAGGGTTCGGAACGGTGCTCGGCGTGGTAATGGGAATCGTGATCCTTCAGGTGCTTCAGAGCGGGTTCAACATTCTCACGTTCAGCCCCTTCTTCAAGAAGTTCATATGGGGAATGATGCTTCTTCTGGTAATGGTGATAAATTACGCGGTTTCGGAGTTCCAGCAGAGGGCGCGAAAGGAAAAAAAGACTCGCCGGGACAGGGTGGACGAGTCAGGCGCCTGAAAAAGGAGTGCGGTCGCACTACCTGGATACAAAAGACGAATCATCAACCTGGGAGCCCGTGGCGATTCTGGCGTCTGCGTATATCAAACGAATACATTTCATGAACACGGCAGGCGATTCCGGCGTCTTGCCACAGGAATCGGACTCCGATTCTTGATGCGAGAGACAGGTCCCACTTCTTTTCGCAGGAACACTGTCTTTCCTTGCAATAGCGTTCCATGCAATTGAGTGCCCTCAACCGGAAAACGGAAAGTTTGCACAGCGACGGATTACACCGGGCCCGGTTTCCCAATACCGATAAATTGTAATACCGGAGATGAACGATGAGCTCAAAAGGCGCGTGTTTTCTCACGCTCGACTTCGGGACCGAGTCGGTCCGAGGGGCGCTTTTCGACGAAGCGGGAAAGATGGTCTACACCGCGGCAAAGGAGTATCACACCTACTTTCCCCATCCCGGATGGGCGGAGCAAAAGCCCGAGGAGTGGTGGGAGTCGTTTCTGTGGGTTGTGAGAAAAATCAGCAGAGATTCAGGGGTTTCGCCCGAGAGGATCGTGTCCATGGCGGTGGACACGACCTCGTGCACGGTTCTGGCGTGTGACGGGGAGCTCAGGCCTCTCAGGAACGCGCTCATATGGATGGATGTTCGGTCCTTCCGCCAGGCTGAAAGGATCGCCGAATCCGGCATGGATTCGCTGAAATACAACGGGTTCGGAAGCGTGTCCGCGGAGTGGATGCCCTGCAAGGCGCTCTGGATAAAGGAAAATGAGCCTGGCGTCTATGAAAAGGCGCACCACATCTGTGAGTTTCAGGATTGGGTCAATTACCAGCTCACAGGAGAATACGTGGGAAGCATAAACAACACGACCGTGCGCTGGTACTACGACAGCAGGAGCGGGGGGTGGCCGCAGGGCTTCTATCAGAAGATCGGTCTCGGCGACATCATCGAAAAGTTCCCCAATGAGATTGTTGAGCTCGGGAAACCGATCGCACGTCTGAAGCCCGAGCTTGCTGCAGCCACGGGTCTCTCCGGGAGCACGCTCGTGGTGCAGGGCGGTGCTGATGCATACATCGGGATCATCGGGCTCGGCGCGGTGAAGCCGGGAAGGCTTGCCTTCATCACCGGGTCTTCCCATCTCATGCTCGGCCACACGGAAAAGGGCTTTCACAAGAAGGGAATATTCGGCGCGTTCCCCGACTGTGTGATACCGGGGCTCTATGTGGTGGAGGGCGCACAGATATCCACGGGCTCGGTGCTCAAGTGGTTCAAAGACCAGTTCGTCAGCTCGAGCCACGAGGAGGATGCCCGCAAAAAGGGCGTGTCGATTTACGATTATTTCAACAGCCTCGCGGAAGAGATAAAACCCGGCTCAGAGGGGCTCATACTTCTGAACTACTGGCAGGGGAACAGAAATCCCCTCGTTGATTCTCAGGCACGCGGGGTGATATGGGGACTTTCGCTGAAGCACACGCCCGCGCACGTGTACAGGGCTATTCTCGAAGGCGTGTCCTACGGCTCCGAGCACATAATGCGGTACTTCAAGGAGGCGGGATTCGTGCCGAACGAAATATACGCATGCGGCGGTGCCACACAGTCGCGTCTCTGGATGCAGATTCAGAGCGACGTGCTCGGGGTTCCGATCTATCTCACAGAGGAGCCCAACGCCCCGCTTCTCGGAGATGCCATACTCGCCTCGAGCGGTGCGGGAGTATATTCGAGCATAGAGGAGGCAGCCACCCGGATGGTGAAGATACGCGAAACCGTTGAACCCGATCTCGAGAAAACCAAGGTGTACCAGTACTACGTGGACAGGTACATCGAAACCTATCCCCAGCTGAAGGATCTCATGCACGACATGCTGCAACACGAGACGGAAGCATCGGAGCGAAATACCGGGAAATGACGAATATCAGCGCGATCATCTGGGATTTCGACGGGGTGCTCATCGATTCCGAGCCCTATCATATCGAAGCGGAGTTTGAAACAACGAAGAGGTTCGGAGTGCCGCTGACCATGACGGTCGCAAAACAGTACTTCGGTCTCAAGCTCGAGGACTACTTTCGAGATCTCGCACGGCGATACGGAAAAAACGTCGCTGTGGAGGACATGATACGCGCGCACTATGAAACGCTCAGGAAATACTATCGGGAAATATTCCCTCTCGTGCCTCACGTGATCGAGGTCCTCGGCAGGCTGAAGGGGCGGTTTCTCATGGCTGTGGGGACGAGCAGGGAAAAAGAGCTCGCCATGCTCGCACTCGAACGGTTTTCTCTCGTGCGCTTTTTCGATGCGATCGTGTTCGGTGACGAAGCGAAGAAGGGAAAACCCGATCCCGAGATATTTCTTCGTGCCGCCTCCCGTCTTGGCTGTGCCCCGGAGGAAACCGTGGTGGTGGAAGACGCGGAAAGCGGCTTCAGGGCTGCACGTGCCGCGGGGATGAAGCTCATCGCGCGCAGGGGAGCGCACAATGCGGACTATGATTTTTCGACAGCGGATTTTGTGGTGGAAGACCTTCGGGAAATTCCCCCGCTTCTCATGAAAAACGGTGGAGAGCGGGTTGTTTGAATAACTGCATGAGGAGAAAAAAATGGACGAGAAGCTCATACATGATATCGGTTCGTACATCGACGAAAAAAAGGAGGATCTCCTCGAAACGCTCGGGCGCTACATTCAGTTTCGCTCCATCAATGTGGAAATGCTCCAGGAAGGGGAGACGTCAGAAATAGTTGCGTGTCAGAAGTGGGTGGCAGATCGGCTGAAGAGTATGGGCGGCTTTCAGAAGGTCGATTACTACGAGCTTGAAGAGGGACGGCCGAATGTCATCGGGTTGATGAAAGGGTCCGGAGGCGGCAGATCGCTTCTGTTCAACTGTCACTCTGATGTGGTGACGGTGAGCGAGGAGCAGGACCGCGCGTGGACGGGGCTTAAGCCCTTTGACGGGGGCGTGAAAGACGGGAAAGTGTGGGGCCGCGGTGCTTCGGACATGAAGAGCGGGGGTACCGCGATGCTGTACGCGGCTCAGGCGATAAAGGATCTCGGAATCCGGCTGAAAGGGGACCTGCTCCTCACCTATGTGGACGGCGAGGAGTCGGGGCGCGCGGAGATCGGGATATGGTCACTCATCGACAGGGGATACACCGCGGGTTTCGGCATCATGTGCGAGCCCACGAGCATGCGCATATTCAACAAGTCGAAGGGAGAGATATATTTCGACATTAAAATCACAGGCCAGTCGACGCACATCTGCAACAGGTACAAAACGATATGGCCGCAGAAGAAAAAGGAGGACCGGCTCGGCGTGAATGCAATCGACAAGATGGTGCGTCTCATCAATGCGTTCGGGGAGCTGGAGCGATCATGGGGGCTCGATTACTACG
>Ga0180433_10010521_pt1 | contig 11123 bp, 8 predicted proteins | sample SS_ome_8_FD_132980 | JGI IMG/M metagenome (GOLD analysis project Ga0180433, IMG submission 132980) | Hypersaline lake sediment archaeal communities from the Salton Sea, California, USA - SS_1_D_1 metaG | ecosystem: Environmental > Aquatic > Non-marine Saline and Alkaline > Hypersaline > Sediment...
GGCCGCCCTCGATCTCAAGAACGGGCGCCTCGAAGTCGTCGTCATGGACTTCTACGCAGCCAAGAGCTTCGTCGAGCAGGGAGGCGTCAGCCTGGCCCTGGAAGAGAACCTGATGGGCGAAAGTCAGGCCATCGCCATCCCCGAGGGCGCCGCTGGAACGAAGTGGAACCTGGACCAGGTGATCCAGGAGCTCATGGACGAAGGGTTCGTCGACGAGCTGGTTCAACAGTACTTGGTCGAGGAGTAGTAAGCAACCCCGATCGCAGGGGTGGGTGGCTCCGTAGCCATCCACCCCTGTATCTAACCTTGCACCGACACGTTATATCAATCTCGGAGGAAACACGTTGACTGTACCGGAGATCCTTTTTCTTTCTCAAGAAGACGTCATCGCCGCCGGTGGGCTCGATATGGCCAAAGCGCTGGAGGATATGGAACTGGCACTGCGCCTGCACGGGGAGGGGGAGATCAACATGCCACCCAAGATCTTCCTCCCCTTTACCGAGGCGGATGGCGAGAGTTTCCGTGCTGCCGCGATCACCATGCCCGTCTACGTAGGAGGCCCGGTACAGCGGGCTGGGGTCAAGTGGGCTGCGGAATCGATGGAGAACGTCCGCCGCGGTGACCTTCCCTATGGCATCGATATCGTCGTGCTCCACGATGTGGATCGAGCACACCCGGTCGCCATCATGGATGGGACGCTGATCACAGCGATGCGCACCAGCGCCATCACCGGGGTGGCGACCCGCTACCTGGCTCCGCCTGAAAGTCGCGTCGTCGGCCTGGTGGGTGCCGGCGTCATCGGGCGGACCACGCTGGAGGCACTGTGTCACGTTCTGCCCGACGTAGAGGAAGTGCGCCTGTGCGATCTCGACCGTCCCCGGGCACAGACATTGGCGGCGGAGTTCGCAGGTCGGCTTCCCATCCGCATCGTCGATGACGCCGGGACCTCGCTGCGCGGGGCTGACGTGTGCATCACAATGACCACCTCCCGAACCCCGTATGTGCAGGCTGAATGGGTCGCGCCGGGGAGCCTGTTTGCCCAGGTGGCGGCCAACGAGGTGGAGGGCGAGGTGATCCTGCAGGCTGACCGGTTGGTGGTCGATGAGTGGGAGCAGATCAGCCATTACTCCGGCTCCGCATTCCGGCCTCTGCTGGAGAAGGGGCAGGTCCACGACGAGGAAATCACCAATCTGGGGAAGATCGTCGCCGGAGAGGCACCGGGTCGCCGCACACCGGAGGAGCGCATCTTCTTCGATTCCTTCGGCATGGCGTGCGAGGACATCGTCGTCGCCGAACGGATCTACCAGGAGGCACGGCGGCACGGGCTGGGCCATCCCTTGCGTCTCTGGGAGTTGGCTTGGGCGATGTGAGAACCTGCTACCTATTTGCGGGAGGGAGGAGTTATGGGCACGCTACAGGATGTCATTCGTAGCATACCGTATCTGCTAGAAGGGGCCGTGCTGACCGTCGCTATCACCATTATTGCGCTGAGCGCGGGTTTCGTCGCGGGGCTGGTTTTGGCCCTGTTGCGGGTCTACGGTGGAAAAATCATATCGAAATTCGCATCCGCCTATAGCACGGTGATGCGCGGCCTGCCCTCCCTGGTTGTCCTGTTCATCCTGTTCTACGCCTTGTCCTCGGTAATCAACCTGCCCGCCTTCCTCGCCGGATGCGTTTCTCTGGGTGTCTGCAGCAGCGCGTACCAGATGGAGCTTCTGCGCGGAGCGATCCAGTCGGTGGGGGCAGGACAGATGATGGCCGCCCGGGCACTGGGGATGCCCAAGTTTCGCGCGATTGTCTACATCGTGCTTCCGCAGGCCCTGCGCCTGGCGATCCCCGCGTGGTCGAACGAAGCGGCAATCTTGCTGAAGGACTCTTCGTTGGTGTACGCCGTGGGGCTGGCCGAACTGCTCCGTCGGTCCCAACAGGTGGCCGCTCGCACTCGCCAGTTCTTCGTGGTATACATCCTATGTGGGGCGATCTACTTTGTCCTGACTTTCGCGACCAACCGGGGCCTGGATACGGTGGAGCGGGCGGTACGTCTGCCGACTCCCCTCGAAGAGGTCTACTGACCCCGACCGTCTGCGGTCGGCACCGTCTGCGGTCGGCACCGTCTGCGGTCGGCACCGTCCGCGGTCGGCACCGTCCGCGGTCGGCACCGTCTGCCTCCGACCGTCCGCGGTCGGCGTCGGCATCGGCATCGGGGTCGAGCTTCCCTTATATCGGAAGGAGTGCGCTGTGAGCCAAGCCATTGTCAGAGTTGAAGACCTGCACAAGACCTACGGGGAGACCGACGTGCTGAAAGGGGTCTCCCTGGAGGTCGACGAGGGAGAGGTGCTGGTGATCATCGGCCCCAGCGGCACCGGCAAGAGCACCCTCCTGCGCTGCATCAACCTGCTGGCCTACCCCGATCGAGGTCACGTCTGGGTGGACGGAGAGGAGATCACCGCTCCACACGCTGACGTCAACCACATCCGTGAGCGGCTGGGAATGGTGTTCCAGGATTTCAACCTGTTCAACCACCTGACCGCAATGGGCAACGTGATGGTCGGACTGACGCAGGTGAAGCGGATGCCCAGGCAGGAAGCCCGTGAGCTGGCGCTGTTCGAGCTGGAACGGGTCGGGTTGCAGGATAAGGCGGATCTCTACCCGGCGCAGCTCTCAGGGGGACAGAAGCAGCGGGTGGCCATCGCCCGGGCACTGGGCATGGATCCACGAGTGATGTTGTTCGACGAGCCAACCTCGGCCCTGGATCCAGAGCTCATCGGCGAAGTGTTGGAGGTGATGAAGAAGCTGGCCCGCGAGGGGATGACCATGGTTGTGGTCACCCACGAGATGGGCTTTGCCCGCGAGGTCTCCAACCGCATGATATTTATGGAACACGGCGTGATCGTCGAGGAGGGTCCGCCGGATCAACTTTTCTACCACCCACAGCATCCCCGGACCGGCGAATTCTTGGGAAAGATCACAGAACTGTACGGCCATCGCAAGCGCGAGGAGGAGTAGACCCGTGGACGGATTGCTGGCATTCTGGAACATGATCTGGCCCGGTCTGGGAAAGGGGATACTGGTCACGCTGCGGGTCAGTGCCGTAGCGTTGGCATTGGGCGTTGCAACCGGGCTGCCGGCGGCCGTGATGCGCGTCTACGCCCCCCGCTGGCTGCGCCGGCTTTCCATTGCCTACATCGAAGCATTCCGAGGCACACCGCTCCTGGTGCAGCTCTTCGTCATTTACTATGGCCTCCCCGACGTCGGATTCTTGCTTGAGAGATGGGGCCTGCCCGGTCAGTGGCTGGTTCTGGACAATATTGTCGCTGCGTACCTGGCGCTGGGTCTGAACAGCGGGGCCTACCAGGCCGAGTATTTCCGGGGCGCGATCCAGGCCATCGGCGCCGGGCAGATGATGGCCGCCCGGGCCATCGGAATGACTCGGCTGCAGGCGATCGTCCACATCGTGCTCCCTCAGGCACTGCGCCTGGCGCTTCCAGCCTGGACGAACGAGGTTGCCTACATGGTCAAGTACAGCTCGGTGGTGTTCATTATCGCCGTGCCCGATCTCCTGGCCCGCGGCCAATTCATCATCAGCAAATACTACAATCCGATGGAGATTCTCCTCACCGTGGGGGCCGTCTATCTGGCGATGGTGCTGGTGATCGCGACGTTGATGGGGCGGCTGGAGCGACGCCTGCGCATTCCCGGGATGGAATTGGAAGTCGAACGAACCTAGTCTCCCTCGAGCCACCTCATCGTCAGCGCCTCCAACGTCCCATCGGCCTCCATCCCTGCCAGCGCGTCGGTGATCGCCCGCAGCATATAACGGCTATCCCGATGCACGGCCACGGCGTACGGCTCCTCAACCACTGGCCTGCCAACGACGACCAGATCCACACCATATAAAGGGAAGCGGGTCTGAGACTGCTCCTGAGGGCTTCTCCGAGCCATCGCTACCAGCGCCGAGACGTGGTCGACCAAAGCAGCGTCTGCCTCTCCCTCTGCAACCGCCTCCAGCGCCTCAGACGCGGTCTGGTAGGGCACGATGGTCAGGCCGGACAGTCTCCGCGCCCGCTTCCGCGCCTCCAGATCCCCTTGCGTGCCGAATTCCACTGCCAACGTACGCTGGCTGAGGTCCGCCATCCCCTTGATCTCGGATTCGTCCCCCCGTACCACAAGCACCTGCCCGGCGTCGAAGTAAGAGGTCGAGTAGGCTACGTCGGCCATGCGTGCAGGGTTGACGACGAGGGCGGAGATCACAACGTCCACGCGGCCCACTGCCAGCGCATCGTAGAGACCGTCGTATGGGAGGTTGGCGACAAACTGAACCTCCACGCCCATACGTCGTCCCAACTCCCGCGCCAGGTCCACGTCGAACCCGACCAACGCCCCATCGGCGGCGATCGTCTCAAAGGGCGGAAAACTGGCGTCCATCCCCACGCGCAGAATGCCGGTCTCGCGCACACGATCCCAGGTGTCGTCGGGGCGGGCACAGGCAGCAAGAAGAATGAAGAATGAACAATGAACAATGAACAATGACAAACGTCGAATGACGAATGACGGATGACGGATGACGACCAAAAGACGCCCGGGCAGGGCTCTGAAGTTCGAATCTAGCGAAGTAGCCATCGGCAGATGCTTCCTGTATGAGTCTCGGATATTGCGCGCGTGATGTGTTCTTCTCAGATTGTATATGCTTCCCACAGGAATGGCAACCCAAGGGTAGCGCCAGTCGGTGCACGCTCCCGTCAGGCCATAAATCTGCTCGGAGCGAGGATCGCTTGACAATCTGCATCACTGCTGCGATACTTGAGCCTGCACTCACAGTATAGAGGAGCTGCTGCCGACGCCGACGCCGACTGCAGACAGTCGGGGCCAGTCGGGCAGACAGCCAAGGATGGCAGCGGTCAGTACATTGATACGCCTGATTTACGAAAAGGAGCACACCAGCGATGGAACAGTTATTCACTCAACTCTTCGGCGACAATCTCATTCTGATGGGTATTTTCGGCACCGTCATCACGGGGTTTGCCACCGGCCTAGGCGCGCTGCCGGTGCTTTTCACCACCAACGTGTCCGATCGCCTGCTGGATGCGTTGCTGGGCTTTGCCGCTGGCGTGATGCTGGCAGCCACGGCCTTCAGCTTGATCATCCCGGCTATCGAGCTGGGCGGCATCTGGCCAGCCGTGTTCGGCACCTTCTTGGGGGCGCTGTTTCTGGCGGCGCTGGACCACTGGCTGCCGCACGCGCACCTCATCAAGGGGGTCGAAGGTCCTTCCTCGAACCTGCGGCGGGTGTGGCTGCTCATCATCGCCATCACGCTGCACAACTTCCCCGAGGGCCTGGCGGTGGGCGTCGGCTTCGGCTCCGGCCACTTGGGGGAGGCCATCGCGCTGATGATCGCCATCGGCCTGCAGAACATGCCCGAGGGGCTGGCGGTGGCGCTGCCCTTGGTGCGCGAGAAGTGGCCACGGGGGAAGGCGCTGCTCTACGCGCTGGGGTCTGGGTTGGCCGAGCCCATCGCCGGTGTGTTCGGCGTCGTGGCCGTCACGCTGATGCGACCGCTCCTGCCGTGGGGATTGGCCTTCGCCGCCGGCGCCATGCTCTACGTCGTCTCCGACGAGATCATCCCCGAGACCCACCGGCGGGGCTTTGAGTTCGAGGGCACCTGGGGCGTCGTCATCGGCTTCCTGGTGATGATGTTCCTGGACAACGTATTTGGATAAATCGAGAGAGAGGGGCGCCATCGGAATGGGCGCCATCGGAATGGGCGCCATCGGAATGGGCGCCATCGGAATGGGCGCCATCGGAATGGCGATATCCAAAGAGGAATAGTACCCATCAAGCCACATGCATCCTCCACCCGGCCGATTGTCGAGCGCACACGCTGTACCTATGACGCCCAAGCTACGAATCCATCTTCTGGGTCCGCCCAAGGTGGAGTGGGCCGGCCGCGCTCTTGATATTCCCCGCCGCCAGGTCCGCGCGCTGCTGTACCGCCTGGCCGCCCGGCTGCAACCCATCCCCCGCGAGCATCTGTGCTTCCTCTTCTGGCCTGACACCCCGGATTCGACCAGCCGCCGCAACCTCAGCCATCTGCTGACTCACCTCCGACGCGCCCTGCCCTCACCCGAGGTGTTGCTGACACCCGATGATCGCGTCAACCTGGATCCCCAGCAGGTCTGGTCGGACGTGGTGACCTTCGACCGATTGTGCGCCACCCTTTCATATGAAGGGAAGCGAAGCGCCACCCTTTCATATGAAGGGAAGCGAAGCGCCACCCTTCAATATGAAGGGAAGCGAAGCGACTCCTTCCAATATGAACGGAAGCCCGACCATCCGCGGTCGGCAGCGACCCCCCTGGAGCTCCGACCATCCGATAGATCGCGTCATGGGTCCTCCGAACGGCCAAGTCGAACCACCCGGATACCGGACCGAGTTGATGCCCTCCAACAGGCTGTGGATCTCTATCGCGGGCCATTCCTGGATGGCTTCTCTCTGCCCACCAACCCTGAGTTCGAGACCTGGATCACACAGGAGCGAAGTGCCTGGGAACACCTCTACCTGCAGGCACTGGGAGACCTGATTGAGGAATATGTAGCCCGGGATGAGCGCGACGCCGCCATCGCCTGCGCTCAGCGCTACCTGGCGACCGACGACCTGGCCGAGGATGTACACCGCCGGCTCATCAGCCTCTACGCCGAGATCGGGGATCGCAACGCGGCCCTGCGGCAGTTCGAACGCTGTGCGGCGGCTTTGGAGCGCGAACTCGGCGTTAGCCCACTGCCGGCGACTCGGGCTGCCTATCAGGCCGTCCTCGAAGACCGGCGACCACCGCCGAAGCGTCCCACACCCTGGCTCACCTGGACAACCCTGCCCAGCCTGGACGTGCCGTTGGTCGGGCGCGACGAAGCGTGGCACCGGTTGGAGCAAGCCTACGCCCACGCCCGCGCAGGCCATGGGCGGGTGATTCTGATCTCGGGAGAACCGGGCATCGGCAAGTCGCGCCTGGTGCAGGACTTCGCCACGCACCTGCAGGATCAGGCGCTGGTCCTGGCGGGCGCAGGCGAGCCCGGCGAGCACACCCTCCCCTACCATCCCATAGCCCAGGCGCTGCGTTCTGCAGCAAACGTGGAACGTTTAACCTGCCAGGTTCAATCCATCTGGCTGGCGGAGGTCTCACGGCTGCTCCCCGAGTTGCGCACTGTGTGGCCGGATTTGCCGCCCCTTCAGGCATCGACCCTGGCGGAGCCGGACGAAGCGCGCACTCGCTTGTTCGAGGCACTCTATCAGACCATCTTGGAGCTGGCAGGGGGACCGCAGCCCGTGATCCTCTGTCTGGACGATCTCCACTGGGCCGACGGTGCTACCCTGGATTGGCTGGCCTATCTGGGTTGCCGCCTCCGCGACAGCCGGTCACTGATCCTGGGCACATATCGCAGCGAAGAGGCCGGTGCCCTAGATGGGCTTCGCCACACCCTCGCCCGGCTGGGCGCCCTCTCCGAGCTGGAGCTGACGGGGCTGAACACAGCATCCGTCCTGCAACTGCTGCGCCACCTGGCCGGCCCCCATCAATATAGAGGGAAGCGAAGCGACCCCCATCAATATAGAGGAAAGCGAAGCGGCCTCCGACCCGGTGACGAAGCATTGGCCGATCGACTCCAGCGGGCCACGGGCGGCAATCCCTTCTTTCTTCTGGAGATGTTGCGAGCCCTGATCGAAACCGGACAACTGGATGAAGATCTGACCAGCCTGGAAAAGCTTCCTCTGCCCAACACCGTTCGGCAGGCAGTCGAGGCGCGTCTGGAGCGTCTCAGCCCGACGGCCCGGCAGGTTTTGGAGGCCAGCGCAATCTTAGGTGCGACCTTCAGCTTCGATCTGGTGCGTCTGACGGCCGGGCGCCGGGAACTGGAAGCGATGGATGCCCTGGACGAATTGGTGGGCCGACATCTGCTGGTGGAGCGCCAGACCGGCTACCGGTTCCGGCATAACCTGATCCGACATGTCACACAGGCTGGGCTGGGACCAGTGCGGCGCCAGTTACTGCACCGGCGCGCCGGCCGGGCGCTGGAACAACTCGATCCAGACGCAGTCCTGGCTCTGGCACGCCACTTCGATGCCGGGGGCGACGCGGAGAAAGCACTGCAGTACTACGCCGAAGCGGCCCACCGGGCAGAGGCGCTGTTTGCCTGGCGTGAGGCCGAGGCATACCAGAGTCAGATGCTCCAACTGTTGGATCGACTTGACCCTAGCCGCACGCAACCGGACTGCCTGGCTCAGCGTGGGCAGATATTGGCCGGCCGCGCCCACCTGCGCTTCCTCCAGGGGAGACTGAAAGAGCGGGATGCCGACCTGGCGGCGCTGGCCGCCCTGGCCGAGGCCAGCGGCGACAAGCGCTTGCGCCTGCAGGCGCTAGTTCACCGGGTTCGCTACTTGAACCTGGGTGGACAGTATACAGAGGCCATCGCCACCGCCAGGGAGGGCCTGCGCCTGGCCGACCACGTGGACGATACATCGGCGCGCTACCGCCTGCTGGCCTACGTGGGCTTCGCTCACTATTTCCTCGGCCAGCCACGGCCCGCGCTGGCGGCCTTGGAGTCCGCCCTGGACGACGCCGGTGAAGAAGCCGATCCCGAGACGCGGGGACGCATCATCCACATGTTGGGCTACGTGCACCTCCACCTGGGGAACTATGCCCGCGCTATGGCACATAATCAGGATGCTCTTGTCTGCAACCAGCAAGCGGGCGACCACAACCGCATCGCGTGGAACCTCCTGGACATCGGCTTCCTGCACCTGAAGCTGGGGGATTTCGCCGAAGCTGAGGCCCATCTAAACGAGAGCCTGGCCTTGGCACAGCAGATCGGTGCTCGTCCGGCCGAGGCATACGCCTTGACTTACCTGGGCTACTGGGATCTGTACCGGGGGGACTACGCCGCCGCTGCCAACCATCTGCAGAATGCGTTACTGATACAGCGGGAGGTGCATAGCGAGCATGGCTGTATCGCAGCCAAAATCGGTATGGGCTTGGCCTTCTGTCGCCTGGGCCAGCTTGCCCAGGCCCGGCGTCAGTTGCAGCGCGCCGTCGAACGCGCGCGCTCGATTGCTCACCGTCGGCGCCTGGCTGAGGCGCTCGTCGGACGCGGGCTGGTGGAGGTTGAGGCCGGTCAACCGGCGGCCGCCCTCCGCTGCCTGATCGAAGCGGTGGCGGTAGCCCGGGAGAGCGAGTGCCAGGAGAGCGTGGCGGCCGGGCTGGCCGCTCTGGCCCATGCTGAACGGCAGGTCGTGGTGAACGTTGTCTCGCTTCCTGACAAACCGCGAGGCGATCTCGCCAGCGCTCTTGAACATGCCCGCAACGCGGTGCAGGTCGCACAGGAGAGTGCACTGCCGATGTGCGAGACGTGGGGCGAGATGGAGCTTGGCCTGACCTTGCTGGCCCAGGGAGAACCTGAAGCGGCCCTGGAACACACGGAGCGCGCCGTCGCTATGGCGTCCCAGATCCACGAAGGCTGGATCGGCACCGAGCAGATCCACCGCGCCCACGCCCAAGTCCTGCAAGCCCTGGACCATACCGAAGTCGCCGACGAGCAGATCCGCCTGGCCGATGCGATCGTAGAGGACAAGGCAGCCCGCATCCCCGATGCTGAGCGGCGCCAGCGATACCTCCGATTCGTGAAGCGTGAAACGTAAGGACATCTTTTCACGCAACACGCTTCACGTTTCACGGCTTGACCGTCCCCCGAATTATAAACCCTCTCTCACTGCGCCCCCCCGCCCCTGATCTGATCTACGACGTTTTGTAGCCACTTTGTAGCCACCCCTGTGCTATACTGCTGTTCGCTCCTGGACAGCAGTTTTGTTTTCCGCGCGCGACAGGATGCGCCGGGAGGTCGAGATAATGGGTAAGAGAAGAACACGTATGCACTTGGTGGGGCAGGAGCCCGGCGTCATGTTACTGCTGAGCTCACGGCGCACCAACGAGGAGTGTCTGTGTCTATGTCCATCGAATACGCATCGTTCCTCATCCGTCTGTGGCGCGAAGCCCATACGGATGCAACGGCACCACTCACCGATTGGTGCAGTGAGATCGAGCACATCCAGAGCGGCCAGCGCTGGACCTTCAGCGCCCTGGACGAGCTGCTGGACTTTCTGCGCCGGGAGGTAGAAAAACCCGAGGTGCTGAATCAGTCGCCCCGCGATTGAGTACCCCCCGAACAACTTTCCGGTCGCACGTACTCGGGAAGACAGTCCGAAAACAAGGAGTCGCTACGCTTCCCCTTCATTAGAAGGAAGGTAGACAATGGCGAAGAACCAAACCGCCAGGTGACGGTGAGCGATCAGAGCCATCTGGTATTCCTGCCACTGGTGGTATGTGACTGGAGCGGTGGAGGGCAGGACCACCACTGATGGATTCGAGAGTGAGCCGCTACGCTTCCCTTTCTTTCGGAAGTGAATCCTTTTATCTGAGGAGATGTGATGTTCCTACCACTGGTGAACAAACATAAACTACAACTACTTGTACTGGCTACACTCCTGACGCTGCTGGCGCCGCCAGGACCCAGGGCACCGGCCTCCCGCACCGCCCTGGCCTCAAGCCCGAGCGCCCCGGCGGCAGATTTCGTGGTCAACAACACCTATGACGAAGCAGGCGCCTGCCCTGAGTTCTGCTCGCTGCGCCAGGCCCTTCTCGAAGCCAGCGCACACGAGGGACCCGACACCATCGCCTTCGAGATCCCTACTAGCGATCCCGGCTACGATGAAGAGGCCGGACAGTGGGTCCTGACGCTACAGGATCCGCTGCCGAGCCTGGCAGATTCCGATTCGTTGGTCATCGACGCCACGCCACTTGGACCAGGGGATTGCTCGAGCTACTTCGTCATCGACGCTACCGGTATGCCCTACGGACTCGAGATCACCGGCGCCAACAAGACCCTCACCGGGCTTGTGATCAGGAACGCGCAGAACCACGGCCTCTACATCCACGGCACCGGCGCGCAGAACAACCAGTTGACGTGCAGCTACGTGGTGTACAATAACGAAGACGGCATACGAATCAGCGATGGCGCCGCCGACAACACCATCGGCTCTGGAACCGCCAGTGCGCCCAATGTGATCGGATACAATGGCGGCGA